>Ga0325403_1003149_pt1 | contig 14933 bp, 12 predicted proteins | sample PopdelMetagenome_19_FD_205665 | JGI IMG/M metagenome (GOLD analysis project Ga0325403, IMG submission 205665) | Populus deltoides microbial communities from Bellville, Georgia, United States - Xylem-PdKOR-R4 | ecosystem: Host-associated > Plants > Phyllosphere > Stem > Wood/Secondary xylem...
AGCAAGAGAAATAACTACTAAAAAACACCTACCCCTCATGTAACTAATTTCTCCACATCGGTCCCTAGAAATTAGTTGTCTTGAAGATGAAGCTACAATGTTATTAGGCCAAGAATGGTCTACATATGATTCTAACTAAATTTTGGAAAGAGGCCCTAGGAGAGGAATGATTTAGAGATTCTAGAAAATCCCGATCAATTGGTTGCTAAGTGTTTAGCCTTTTTATGTATTACCTTGTTAGAAATTATAGCTTAAGACGTTGGCATAAGGTCTTTGTTATTGAGCCTCTCTTCTAAAGTTTCAATGAAATAATGTGTTTGTCCTTCAAATGTCTTTTTCGTTGATTTACAACCAAGCATTATTCACAAATACACATTTACAACCTTGCATAATCTCATAGACTAAGTCTATTTTTTTACCTAAATCTTTTCTCCTAGTGGAATTGTTGAAAATTGAACTTGCTTTCTAATTTTAAAAATGATTTGATGTTTATTTGAAACAACATTTTGACATTATATTTGTAGAATGACAAATGAATCAAGTAACTCCTTCATTGAGATGACTAAATTCTAAATTAAAGTATATGAATAGAAAAAAATGAATAGCCACCCTCACACCATGACTCTTGAGCCAGGTGTTTTAAATGTATGCATAATGGTATGTAGTGGTTCCGTTGTTCATAAACTCATGAAATGCATCTTTTTACAAAGTCCAAACCATCACACTGGATGAGATCAAAGTTTATTGATCTTAACTGTTTATGCTTGAAATGAGGAAAGATCATCTTTGTTATCCCTTTCACATTCTAAAAATGAACGTATCCCTTGTGGTCCCTTTTTGAGTCAAAATAAATTTTCTTTCATGAAAAATCCTGACTAGGATTGCACCCCACATTGGGGGCAAGTGAAAATTTCAATAATAAAAAAAGATGAGAAAGCCAAAAGGGCAAAAGAGCCCAAGAAACTCAAATACTAGGGGGCATGCCCAAATCATAACAAAAAGTGATGGCCAAAACAAAATGAGTATGCTCGAGTCAAAACAGTGAAAAAGGGGCAAATCAAAGAAAAGCGGTAAAAGAAAAAGAATGGAAGACACAAAGATTCGAACTACTGATAATGATCCTTGGTCTTTGAAACCTTGAAACACTCTTTGAGCCTTATGAATCTTTTTTTTTTCAAAGCAAAGAACCACAGCCTACGTTACGTGCCTATAGAAGTCTTTTCTAATCAAGCAAACAAGCAAGTTGGAACAATAAACAGTGCTCTCAAAATGCAAAAAGTACTTTTTCATAAGAGTCATGACATCAAGAACAAGCTTCTAATTATTATTCATGTTTATGAAATGAGTGTTCAAAGAGAGATAAATTTTTCTCAAACAAAACCTTGAGTTTTTACTTGAGCCATTTGTTTTGAAACCCATAAAAATGGAAGGTCACTTCATCATGTACCTTCACCAATTGCAATCAAGCAAACAAGCAAGTTGGAACAATAAACGATGCTCTCAAAATGCAAAAAGTACTTTTTCATAAGAGTCATGACATCAAAACAAGCTTCTAATTGTTATTCATGTTTATGAAATGAGTGTTCAAAGAGAGATAAATTTTTCTCAAACAAAACCTTGAGTTTTTACTTGAGCCATTTGTTTTGAAACCCACAAAAGTGGAAGGTCACTTCATCATGTACCTTCACCAATTGCAATCTTGTCGACATAAGAGCAAATCATCTTATTTCCAAGAAACATTACCAAAGAGTTGCAATATTTCAAAAGAAAATTGTTTTGAACTCACATTAAAAAAAATTATTTTCAAAATGCAAGATCAAGATTCATTCTAGACAAAGATTCCTTCACCAAAACCAAAAAAGAAGAAAAGAGAGAAGGGTTACTCAAAAACATTATTTGTCTGAGTCATTGATAGAGCACACTTAGGAGCAAGACCCGTACAAGGGGGCAATATTGTGCTTAGAAGGGGATTTGATCTCTTCAGGTAACAGAAAAAGAGGAAAGGAACATTTCATATAATGAGACAAAGGGGCATTTTTGTTTATGAAGGCAGATTAATCCTTTTAACAAGTAACACCAAATGTTTTTAGTAGTGAGGCAAGGAATTAATGAATGATTTTCTCAAATTGGTCAATGAGACATAGAGTTTCTAGCGAGTAAATGGGTCATGATATTCTGGATATAAAGACTGATCTGGGTAAAATTACAAATATTCTGGAAAAGACATACATGGGTCAACTTGAGTGGACTAGAAGCCGAGTGAGAAATGACTCAAAATAAAAAATGGCAAAACCTTATCAATCAATCAACAATGAGATTGAGAAAAAATGGGATCCCATATTTCAAATTAGATAAAGATGCGTGCATGTCATCTAACTCCTAAACATTGAACAATATGTTTTGCAAAAATTCATGAGAGAAATCTCCAATAGGATCCGTCAAAAGGAAGGCCACCTCGAAATGGCTAAAAATTGAAAATACTCTTGAAAGTTTTTCACTCTTAAGAAATTTTAACATGAGCAGACCGCCTATGAGAACTAGACTACTTGAAAAATCTTCGTATTTTTCAATTAGGAAAGTCACCCATCACAATGAAAGCTTTGAGTTTTCACCTAAGCAGGTTACCTATGAGAATTAGACCACCCTGAAAAAAAAATTATCATATCTTTCATCATTGGGTAGGTCACCCAATACAATAAAATCAATGAAAGGAAAAAAAACCAAAACTTCGAGTTTTTCAAACGGGCAGGTTGCCTGAAATAATTAGACCACTTTAATTTTTTTATGTATTTTTCACCAAACGGGCAGGTCGCTTGGAACAATTAGATCATTGTTGAAAAATCTCTGTATTTTTCAACAACGGGCAGGCCACCTAGAACATTAGACCACTTCTGAAAAATCTATGTATTTTTCACCCACGGGCAGGTCACCTAGAACAATTAGACCACTTTCAACAAATATTTGTATTTTTCACCAATGGGCAGGTCGTCTGGAATAATTAGACCATTTCCAAAAACTTTGTTTGATTTTTTATTGACAAGATAGGTTGCCTTTCAAATGACTAATTTCTTGATTTCAAAATCACTCGGCGAAGGACATTTGTTAATCTACTACTTTCAAAGTTTTCAAGATTCTTGAAAAAAAACAAAAGTTTTTTTCCATGTCTACTTTTCTTTATAAATTTACTATGCAAAGCCCAAAGAAAACAAAATTTTCCAATGTCTTTGCATTGTGAATATTATAAAAAGAGGGTAACTTTCATAACCAAAATTTTTATTTTTTAAAAAATAAATAAATTAAAAATAAAAATATAATTTGAGAATGAGAACAAGACAATATGAGATGAAAGTTGAAGGACTAACAAGGATGGAATTATAAATTTAGGAGTCATTTTGGTCAAAGATTGAAAGAATTGATAGGTTTATAGACTTAATTAAATTTTGATTTATTTAATTAATGCAATCAAGAGCTTAATTGAATAAAAACCAAAGTTTAGAGCCAATTAAGGACTGAATTGATTAAATTGGAAACCAAGGACTGTTTTGTAAATGTTGTGAAATCCATGGGTTCAATTGCAGTTGATCCAGGGGTAAAATTAGAAAAAAAAGATCTCTATAAGGACCTAATTGCTAAATGTCAGAAGTTCAGGGGGCAAATTGGAAATATCCCTTTAAGGTGACATTGTTTCAAAGAAAAATCTTCTTCACCTTCTTCATTCATAAACCACGTCTTCTAGCTGCCCCATAATGCATTACTCCTGCAATAACAATGGTTGGTCGCCTCATTATCTGGAGGCGACCGTGTGGCATTCTCTGGCTTTATAAAAGCCAGAGAAACGCCACGAACAATAAGGGGGAGTGAGAAAAAGACAGAGGACGGACGAAGGAGAAGAAGACACAAATAAGGTGGGAGAAAAACACGGGTAAACGAACAAAAAAAACTAGAAAATAAAGAATACAGACACGAACAAACAAGAAGGAACAAATACGAGAACAGGAGACTAGAGACCAGAGGACAGAGAGAACGAAAAAAAACTAAGGGATGAACGAGAGGAGAAAACACAGAGAAGATACATAGAAGATAGAGAACAAGAAAAAAATAGCAGAGAGAGAAGGGGACGAAGAGGAAAACACATAAAATAAAAAGAATGGAAAAGAAGATGACAAAGCAGAAAAAGACAGGTGGGAATTCCAGAATCCTAGCAAGGAGCCCGTAGCGTTTCATCCAGAACATCCCCTAGGTAAGTCTTCTTTCTTCCCCCGCTATCAATTCAATTCACTTGACGCTGTTACCTTGAATTTTAATTAACCATCTCCTATAGCAAGCATGTGTGAACATTTCACACACGTCTGCTGACCATGGCCAGTCACTTGACGCTGTTACCTTGAATTTTAATTAACCATCTCCTATAGCAAGCATGTGTGAACATTTCACACATGTCTTCTGACCATGGCCAGTCGAGTCATTGGCTTGAGCTGTTGGGTCCAGCCTAGCTTGTACGGGCTGAGCTGGACCCAATAAAAAAAAACAGAAAATAGTGAATCTTGGGTCGAGTCTGTGTTTTAGGCCCAGCCTACCCAATTTGTATTGCACTAAGGGTGTGTTTACCCCTTTTATTTCATTTAGAAAATAGTGAAAGCTAGGCTGAGTCTGGGCCTCAAGCCCAGCCAGCCCAATTTGTATTGCGCTAAGGGAGTGTTTGGCAAAACACACCCTTATGTCTTACCCTTTTTATTTCATTCTTTTTTGTTTTGTTATCTAGCCAAACAGACCCCTTTTGGTTATAAGAAAATTCCAAAAAAAATTGTGAATCCTTTTGAATTTATTTGTGGGCCTCTCGTGTTTTTTTTCCTAATGATTTCACTATATATTTAATTTGTGAATTTTTACTATGAAATGTAAATCTGGTATGCGATATATACGTGTCTTTTTTCATAAAAAAATATATAAAAATATATGTATGTTTTCTTTTAATTCATTTTACTGGTTTATTCACTAATGTCGGAGTCAGGATTACCATTTTTTTGTGTTACGTAATATTTGCCAAAGTTAGAGTTAGAAGTATTTGTAACTGAATATTCATTGGCACCAGAGTCAGGAATATTACAAGTAGACCATCGGTAATACAACAAACCTTTAGCAATTTAAGATAAAAGAAGTAATGCAGCCTAACTCAGGTAAGACGTTTAAGGGGTGCTTAACCAGTTCTGTACCATAAAATTTCTGTTGACTAATTAGGATTCTTAGTGACCATAATATTTGGTGGCAACTCCTTAAATAAGACTCCCCCCCAAGAACAAGATGCTAGATATATGTTTTTTTTCCGTAAATTTAATTTTTAGAGGTTGTTGCGATGTCGTGTACGACAATATTCATGATGGTTTTTCTTTCTTATTTTCTTCTAAAATGGTCAAAACCTATGTCTTTTCTCTACCAAGTATACTTGTGTTTTTACCATATCATATCATCTATTTTCTCATCTTTTATAACATGGTATAATGTGTTCTATGCATTTTAATTTATGAAGTTCTACGAAACATGTTTAAGAAATATATTCATTTCCATAATCTTTTCTAGTTCATCACAATGTTGTCAAGTAGTATTCAATTAAGTTTAAGTATGATTTTCCTTCCTAAGCTTTCATGGTGGCCGAAATATAGAACATTCATACCGAGTGTTCATTTCATCATTCCTAATCATATCATTCCAAATCATAAAACACAAGCTAGTAACTAATCTCACATTATACATGAACTCAATTTCTACTATCTTATTTGTTTCTCTAAGGATGTTCATCATATAAGGGAACTTCCTTCATTTTTTTTCCTCTTTCCCGAACCATAATGTCTTCATTCCTTCAAGTTTACTCATGTAAATTATCACTTCTATTACAAACATCTTTATGTTATCATGCAATAATCATACATCAATCCTCTAAGTTCATAATCAAGTAAGCTCTACAACTCATGATGCAAAACAAGGATATTAACATTTCTAAAATTTTTTTTTAGCTTAAGCATTTTATCCTAAGTGCTTGTCAAGGTCACAACTAACATATTGTTTCATCTCATTCTCATTATATCCTCTTTTCACCTCTTCAATAGGTTAGCCTTAGCTAGGGTTTTCTTTTTAATATATATCAATTTCTTTTGTTATAGAATTTGAAATTATACTCTTATCATCCCAATCTTTTAACCTCTCCATTTAGCTTTTCATAATCAAGAGATGCAAAAACCCTATGTCACCTTATTTAGGGTTTACTTCTCATTTTACCTCATAGTCTCAAAACAACAAATACAAGAGTAAGGATCACCTTTACCACATGAATTTAAATAGAATTTAGGAGAGTGCTTTGGTGGTTTTCTTCTTCTTCCTTTTAGTTTTTCTTTTCTTCTTCACTGATGTTCCAGCCACCCTCCTATCTTCCTCATCCCTTCAATGTTTTCGGTTTTCTTTCACTCTTCAACTCTTCTCGCACTTAAGTATTCAAGGAAGGTGACATGCAAGGGGTGTTTTGATGGAAATTATGCAAGAGAGAGGGTTGTTAGGGTTGTTTTGTAAGACCATGGGAAGAGGAAAATCACCTTTTTATTCTCTCAATGTATTTATACTCTCTCTTAATGAGGGTAGGTCATGTTCGGATGTTGTATATTCTTATCCTAATATCTTTTAGGTTATTCATTGACTAATCCCCTCATGTTTTCTCCTGGGTATTTTAATGGTTCAATTCTTTTTTCTTTTTTTGACAGGGTTTTATAATTTGCTAAACTGAAATATGCAAAAGAGCTTTATACTTCGTTACATTATTGGAGGATGGAAATTCCAAACAAATTGAATGTTCCAAAATTTATGCCCAATGACTATTTAACATAAGCCATGCTCCGCTACTGTTAGTGTTTGATTCTTCATCAATATGCAACATCCAAGGGTCAGTAGGGAATTGGTTCTTCGCTACTTCAATTTCAATCTCTAATAGAGATTGCTTGGTGAGGGAGCATTTTACAATGATATTAGCTAAGATTGGCCTTTGATAGTTGTTCTAAACTGATATTGGAGTCCATACTCTCCCATCTCAATAACCCATTTAACCAGATAACCTGATTGGCCAGGTTTATAGAGGATTTGCCTCAAAGGTAGATCAGTCAATACAATAACTTGACATGCTTGGAAATATGGTTTCAATTTCCTATCAACATAAAACAATGCAAGGGTCACCTATTCAATCCTCATTCATCTTGTCTCTGCATCATAGAGAACCTTGCTTATATAATATACTAGTTTCTATTTTCCCTCATCTTCTCATATCAATACTGCACTAACTACCAAGTTGGTAGCCCCCAAGTAGAAAAAAAGTTTTTCTTTTTTTTTTCTAGGTTGAGAAAAGATTTTTAGAGAAGATAAATGGAGCTTGAGTGCTTTAAAGTCTTGTTAGTACTTTAAAGTCCATTCAAAATTAGAAATATTCTTTAAAGAACGCTATCTAAGGTGAGAAATGAATATGTTGAGAGCTACAATTCTTCCTGTTAGCCTTTGGACCTCTTTTACTGATAAAAAAAGAGTCATATTCATGATAGCTTGGTTTTTCTCTGGATTAGGCTCAATGCCCTTACTACTTATAAGGAAACCCATAAATTCCCCTCCTTTTATGTTGAATGCACATTTGCTAGGATTTAAATTCCATCTAGTGTTGTTATAGAATATAGAAGACCTTTTGCAGATCTTGGAGATGTTACTCAAAAATCATACTCTTGACCAATATATCATCAATATAGGCTTCCATGTTCCTGTTTATTTTGATTCTTGAAGACTTTGTTCACCATCTTTTGATATGTAGCTCCAACATTCTTTAAAATAAATGGCATGGTTCTGTAGCAAAATATTCCTTGGTCAGTGATGAAAACAGTTTTCTCTTCATCATCAGGATGCATTGGGGTTTGATGATATCCAGAATTTGCATCCAATGGACTTAAGTATTCAAAAACAGCAATAAAGTCAACCAGACGATCTATCTTTGGCAAAGGAAAGTTATATTTAGGGCATGTTTTATTGAGGTTAGCAAAGTCCACACACATTTACCATTTTCCATTGGATTTTTTTCACCAAAACAACATTAGTAAGCCATTCAAGGCACATCACCTCCCAAATGAATCTTGCCTCTAACAACTTGTCATCTCCTCTAAGATAGCTTTCTGTTATTGCCCTCTAGAATTTCTTTTTGTTTACCTAACTGGGAAGAAGGAAGAACTAATGTTCAATCGATGAGAGGTCATTGTAGGGTTGATGCTTGACATGTCTGATGGCTTGAATGTAAAATTTGATTTTTGGATATTAAAGAGCTTTGACAATAATTGATATTGTCTTGGTTCTAGAATGGAGCCCACCTTTTTTTTATCATATCTTCATTCTCACCAATGCTTACTTTTTTCAATTCTTTTTAGATTTAGGTTCTAACCTTTGTTCGTTTTTTTAAGGACCTTAGCTAGTCTAAAACCAATGACTTCTTACCTTTTAGACAAGTTGAGGTACACCTCCTTGAGATTAGTTTGTTTCTCCTCATAGTAGCCACTCATTTGTCTGTAAGGAATTTTATAATCAGATATTTATTACTAATCACTGCATTAATTTCATGAAAAGAGGTCTACCAAAGATGACATAGTAGGAGACGTTCGTCTTGATCACCATAAAGGTCTAGTATAGTGTACAACATTTAAGGTATATCCCCATAGTCACTATGATATCTAGAGCATCTTCTATTAGCACTCATTTCCCCTCAATCCTAAATAAAGGGTGTCTTCACTAGAATCAACCTAGAGGATTCAATACCCATCTAAATCATAACATCTTCTAATATGATGTTTACAGTATTTTCATCATCCACAAGGACCTTATGTACATTGAAGCTTGAGAGTATGATGGAAATAACAAGAGTGTCTTCATATAAAATAGTCACACATTCTTTATCCTCATACATAAACATAATTGGTACATGCCAATGGTTCTGAACTCTTATAACTAACACTTATTTCCCATAAGATTTTTTGCGTTTTCTTTTAACTTCACCAATTAAATTTCCTCTCATAATGACATTAATTTCTTGAAAAGACCTGTAAGAAGGCTCGGCTTCTATTCCTTGCTGCCATATCTGTTTTTTCATAAATTATTGGAGATGGCCTTTAGCTATGAGCCTCTATATTTCTTTTTTAAAGGCAAAGCATTGTTTAGTGTCATGTCTTTTATCCTTATTAAAAAGGCATTACTTCTTTTTATTTCTCTTCTTTGCATCTCCCATTATGAGTGGTGGATATTGCATATATTCCTTCCATTATATTACTATGAGTACCTCATCCCTAGTGGTGTTTAAGGGAGTGATCATCAATTATGGGTATACCAGTCTATTTCGTGTGGGAATCCTGGTATTACCTCTAAAAGTTTGGGTATCTCGAGGATGATGCCTATTATCTTGCTTTGGAAATCCTCTAAACAAGGATATTCTTGTCGTGGAACACTTGTGTTTTCTTCACAAATATGATTCTTCATGGTTTGCTTTACACTAAAAAGGTTTCTATCAGGTAGCACTCAGAGATGTTCCCATATGGAGTAGTTATGTATTCCATTAATCAAGGCTTTTGTTACTACTGGTTCTAGTTGGTTTTCCACCTTCAACATCTATTTATTAAATCATTTCAAATGATCTCTAGTGCTTTCTCATTCTGATTGAGTAATGGAGAAAAGTTGAGTTAAGCTCTTTTTAGTTGAAATGCTCATACTGAAGCAAGCAATCAATTTGCTGCATAAGTCTGAAAAGCTGGATATGGATCCTAGCTTCAAACTACAATACCAAGTAAATGTAGAACCCCTAGAGATAGTAGGGAGTATTTTGCATATGGCACTAGAATCATAGATAACTAACTCCAAGTTTCTCCTGACATTTTGTACATGCTCTTTAAGATCAAATAAGCCATCGTAGTTTTTCTAGGTTCATTTTGGTAATCACAAAGTCTCTAGGAGGCACGTGTACAACACATTGTCATATAGTGGTGAGTCTCTTATGTGACTTTATGTTTTTGCATCCTTTTCATTTGTAAATTGCTTTTGGGTTCTAAAGTGCTGAAGTGAGACTCTGTGAGAGAGCATGTAAAACCTCGGATAATGTTATTGATATTAATAAAAGTCAGGATTATGAAAAATAAGGGAAAACGATAAATTAAATTATAAAACGATGATATATTTGAGAATCTGAATTAAAATGTTTTGTTCAAGTGTTAATATATATAAATAAATAAATAAACATGAAAATATGAATAAAATTTTTATAAAAGTGAATTTCATGAAACTAAAAGTACCAACGAGTAACTTAGTGAAATTCAATATAACCCGAGCAAGATTTGGTATAAACAGGTATCAGGATTCAGGAAATTTTACCTAAAAATCATAAAAGTTACTATTGAGGGATATAGAAGGCATATTAAAAAAAAGTTAATGAACTAATATGTGTGCTAAAGTATGTGTGCGGGAAGAGAACATTTAGGGACATGGAAGGTATTTTTTAAAAAGTTAATTATATATATATATATATATATATATATATATATATATATATATATATATATATATATATATATATATATATATGTGAGTGCAAGTGAGTGTGTGCTGGAAGGGGAGAAAAAAAACAGAACAAAACTTGCTTTTCAAAGAGAAAGAGCCATTCGGCTAGGAGAGGAAAAACCAATTCAAGCAAGGCAAATTTTTCAATTCAAAAGTGTTAAAGCTTTGGGTATTGCTTGGTAAGGGGCCCTCACACTTTTAAATAAGATTCTTGAAGAACTAATGTTTTAAACTGATTGAACTTTGTGAAATGAGGAATTAGGGTTCATGATAAATTTTGGGGAAAATTATAATTGATTGTGAAATTGTGTTAAGATTGTTAAAGTGAGTAGAGAAAGTAAGAAATTATGGTAAATGAAGCAAAATTTTAGGTGTTCTTGAAGAAGGGATTTTTTTTGAAAAAATGATAATAAGAATAAATTTTAAGAATTTGAATAAGATGATGAGTTTGTATAGGAAAGAGATGATATTAATGTTAAAGAGTGAATAGATCATGAAATTTTTTTATGTTTTCCTTTAATTTAAATTTTGGTAAAATAAATTAAATAAATACATTTAAAGAATATATATATATATATAGTTTTGAATGATGAAATGAATTGTGTTACAATGTGAAAATTGAAAGGATATGAAGGAAATTACAAAAGGAAGAAGGGAATTTTCATGTTTCTCTCTAAATTTTATTTTGACAAATGAAAGGATAATTGAAAGGATTTTATTTATTGAGTGTGTCAATATGGAAAGTAGAATAATGATGTGATATACTTGTTATTTCAGGAGAGGCTGCCAGGCCGACACCACAGCAGGGAACTTCGGCTAGAGCTCAGTCGTTAGGTAATTACACGATGCCTGAATTTAATATTAGTCGATATGTATTTTTTTTATTTGATTATTTGTGGTTGATATATTAGAAATTATTATTTTGATTACTTGAGAAAATAAGATATGCAATGTGATGAATTAATTCCTGAATTAATGGGATTAATGCTCTGGTGAATGGGCGTGATGAGGAATTAATTCCCTAGCTAATGGGATTAAAACCCTGATGATTGGGCAAATCGTTGAACTAATTACTAAATTAATGAGTTCAATGTCCTGGTGAATGGGCGTGATCAGGAATTGAGTCCCTGGTTAATGGGATTAGTACCCTGGTGAATGGGTAAATTGTTGAACTAATTCCTGATTTAATGGAATTAGGGCCCTGGCAAATGGGTGAGATGAAGAATTAATTCCCTAGTTAATGGGATTTGTACCCTGATGTATGGGTGAAATGTTAAACTAATTTTTGGACTGATGACAATAGTGCTCGTTGAATGGACTGGTAGAAAAATTAATCATATAATGGTGAATGTAATGCCATGTTAATTGGGTGATAGGAATAATTATATTTTTTTGATGTTAAAAATAAAAAATAAAAATAAAATTATAGATTATTCTGAAATTTAATTGATATGTAATACTAGATGAGTAAGTTAATTTAATGATTTTTTGACTAAATTTACAATAAAAAAAGAAAGTACAAAGAGTTTTATGGATATCTTTTTTTCATTTGTCTAATAGAATTATTGTATTAAATCTATTTTCAGGTACATCCCCCTATCGGACTGAACAGTAGATTAGTTTCCTTATATTTTGTTGAATATCATGTTGTAATGAATGAATATATCATTTTGTTATGTAATATAATGCGTTTACAGTTTATCGAAAGCTCCTTTGTGTAGTATAATCTTATTATGAATTTCTTCTTTAATTATGAACTTATTTTGATTATAATTTCGTTAATGGTCCTTATTTGTAAATCTTTTAATTGTATAATGTACTTCAGTTACAATTTTTAGAATAATTCTTTAGATTGCATGCATGTCAATATGGGATATTGAATTGTTTTAGACATGTGTAAATTTGATTATTGAGAAATTGTGATATAATGAGAGGAGGATGTCCTGGATGATAGGACAAGTAAGAGATTTGTTAATTGGGGATTATGGAAGAAGAGTCGATAACTTTGTACCTCAAAATATAGAGGAAACTCTGCCGAATTTTTATTGATTACAGGGAAAAAAATCCCTAATTTTCATTGAATTGTTATGTCCTTGCTCTTTATTTGAATACAAATGTTGGGGTTGTTACATTTGGTATCAGAGCCCTAGTCTGGGTTCAGGAATTGAATTGGAATCTAATAAGTATCAAATTGGTTCAGGGTAGTACATATAAGACAAGGTGAGATGGTAGATCGAGCACGGGAACTAGGTCAAGATCCCGGATTCGAGCATAGCGAGAGAGAGGATTCTTTGGAGGATTCAGCCTCTCACATACCTGCAGCACCTCATCTAAGAGAGGTGCCTCCTCCAGTAACAACAGTTCCAGCGACAGCCCTTGCACCATATACTGATCCGGTGTTTATAGCCCAGATTGTGAGAGTTGTAATAGAGACGATGCCTTAATTACCAGTACTGACACCCCCAGTGGCACCAGTAACACAAATACCGCAAGTTGCCCCTACACCAGTGGATAACGTGGTTACACTAGTTCGGGTAGTGAAGAGTATGCGGGAGCTAGGATGTGACTCATTTTCAGGAGAGCCTGATGCTGAGATAGTAGATAGATGGTTACGTACAGTAGAGGACATTATGGAACAGATTCGGGTGACAAAGGATTTACGAGTAAATTGTGACACTCATTTACTATCAGATAGGGCACGATCATGGTGGGATACAGTGCGATCTAAGAGGCTTGCAGGGTCTTGGACATGGACTGAATTTAGAGTCCAATTTGAGAATCAGTTTTACTCATCATATCATCGGAAGATGAAGGAGCAGCAGTTTCTGGCTTTGAGGCAGGAGGGTATGACAGTTCTTAAGTATGAAAGGAGATTTCATGATCTTTCCATGTTTGCTCCACAGTTTGTTCCCATTAAACAATATATGATTGATAGACTACGGGATGGATTATGCCAGGATTTAAGACAAGGCTTAATAGCACTTAGATTTGGGACAACCAGAGAACTTATAGAGGCAGCACAAGCTCTTGAGGCATTTATAGTTGAAGGGCAGCAAAGTCAAACAGAGGTGGGTAAAAGGAAGGATATCGACTTTTCCTCAAGTAGACCTCCTCTTTCTAAAAAGGGTAAGGGACAATTCAGCCAGTTTAGAAGGAAGGGAGGAGCAGTGTCTAGGCCTATTCAGAGTACTGGTGCTGGGACTACTAGTAGACAGCCATCTTTGTTCAAATTCCTATAGACAGCACCACTTGAAGCTGAGAAGAAACTTCAGATAAATTTAGCTAGACCTAAGCTTTCTTGATGGATAATCCTGGGTAGGGTTACCTGCAAAAAATACTCTGATGGCTAAGTCAGTATATTGTTTTAAGGGTGTTGTTTTCTTACAAAGAAAAAGATGATTACGGGTAGTAAGTGAGAGAGTAAGATTTAAAAGATCATTTTCCTTCTTGCTTTACCTTTATTTATATAACGAGGAGTAACTTTTAAAAAATAGAAGTAGATTCTTAGGTGTTGCACCTTGTAATAGCTTTATGAGTTAGATCCATGTTGTATAGGCTAAAGGTGCCGGTGTAGTGGATAATGTCGACATGAATAATAATGAACTTTAGAGAAAGATAAAAAAAAAAAGATGATTATTCCAAAGAACTGAGCTTAAGGTAAGCTCAATTAGGTTCGGTTTAACCAAGGTTAAACCAAACACAAAAGGTATTAACCTGAACACAAAATGAGTTCAATTAGATTTGGTTTGATTTGATCAAGCTGACCCATGAGCAAAAAGCCCAACCTAAAAATGGGTTCGACTTGACCTTAGTTTCACTGTGGTCAAATCGAATAAATACTTTTGAACCGAGCCCAAAATGAATGGGCTTGTAAAGAGAAAAGATTATTGCAAGTAGTAAGTGAGAGAGGAAGATTCAAGAGATCATTTTCCTTCTTGTTTTACCTTTCTTTATATAAATGAGGTGTAACCTTTAAAAAATAGAAGTAGCTTCTTAGGTGCAATACCTTGTAATAACTTTATGCATTGTAGCTATGTTGTATAGGCTAAAGGTGTCGGTGTAGTTCATAATATCGACATGAATAAAATAAACGTTAGAGAAAGACAAAAAAAAAGAGAGGATTGTTCAAAAGAATCGAGCTTAAGGTAAGCTTGATTAGGTTCGGTTTGACCAAGGTTAAACTGAACATAAAAAATGTTAACCCGAATCCAAAATGAGTTTGGTTACGTTTGGTTTGATATAATTGAACTAACCTATAAGCAAAGAACTGAACCCAAAAATAGGTTCGGTTTGGGCTTGGTTTGACTTTGCTTTGATCATGGTCA
>Ga0325403_1003152_pt1 | contig 14931 bp, 7 predicted proteins | sample PopdelMetagenome_19_FD_205665 | JGI IMG/M metagenome (GOLD analysis project Ga0325403, IMG submission 205665) | Populus deltoides microbial communities from Bellville, Georgia, United States - Xylem-PdKOR-R4 | ecosystem: Host-associated > Plants > Phyllosphere > Stem > Wood/Secondary xylem...
AATTCAAGAACGCAGCATATCCCAAAAATCTCGCAGATTATCATCAACTCTTTTAATGTCCTATTGCGTCGGCAGAGTAAAACCTTTGCTAAAGGTACGAGGGATTAGTTACCGATGGTTAATTATTCGGCAATGCAAATATCACAATTCACAGTGCTGATAAAAGGCATAAGTGCTCGACACAAAACAAAACGAGAGCTAGGTGGGTAATCAAATCATGTTTATTATTCTAAGTATTTGGACTTGGGTGATCAAAATCATATTACTGCAGCTAGACCCACAATAACAAACTCACTCGTTCTTATATTAGTGGAAAATTAACATGCTCTTTTTGATAACCCGAGTGTTCTTCTTAACCTTTTTCGTTTTACTATATAAACATAGTAAAACAATCAAAATATTATTATATTATTGGAAGCTTAAAAAATTAAAATTGATCTAAAGTAGCTTTTTCATCTTTTCCCATTTTTTTTTATTATTATTATTAGGTTAGCCGACAAACAATTTAATATTTGATTAGGGCACGTGGAGGCCTGCACCTTCAGGTAGCACGTGTGATGCTTTTTAGTGTAAAAAAATATTATTCTTCCCCGTCATTGGACGACCACCGTGTTCTTTTTCTAATGATACAGCGCATGTCGGCAGCGGCAATTTAGTTTTTCGTGGTGGGCCATTTCTTTTTCTCTTATTTTATCTCTCCCCCCTCAAAAATTGTAGTTTGACCCTCTTTATTGTTAGTATTTCAACTCCGTCTAATTTTTGTTTTTAGTTTTTTTTGTAGAAGTTTTATTTATTTTCAATTTCATCTTTTAATCTTAATTTTTCATATATTATTTTTTCCAATTTAATCCTCATTCTTTTGTTCTTAGCCTTTTGTTGAATTGATTTTTTTTTCAATTTCACCCTTCAATAAAAAAAATTATTTTTATTTTTCATTTCAATTTTGGTCCTTATTTTTTTATTGTTTTTTGATCCTTTTTTTAATTAATTTTTCTTTTCAATTTCCACCTTCAATAAAAAAAAGATTTATTTTATATTTCAATTTTGATCCCCATTATTTTAATTTTAATTTTTTGGGTCCTTTTGTATAATTGATTTCTTGTCCTTTTGTATAATTGATTTCTTTTTCCAAGTTAATTTTTCAACATTTAATTGGTTGAGAATTGAGTTTTGTGGTTTTTTCAGATACGGTTCTTCAGGTCTAATACTTCAGGTCACGAGTTTGAAAAGTTAATACGGGTTAATATCATTTTTTTTTACTTATTTTCTTTTTAGCTTTGTGACTTTTTATGTTTTATTTTTTGTCTAGTTATCTCGGTTTCATGACTTAGACTGCGAGTTTGGTGAGTTAACCTTAGTTAGCTTGCCTCTTATTCCTTAAGTTTCAAATTTGTCATACTAACTCAAATTGATTCAAGCTGATTTTTTTGTTATTTTTTGTGCCTAATTTCATCATTTCATATTTAATTAATTGAGAATTGAGCTACATCATTTATCTACTTTTACAAAATTATTTTCCCCCAAGTTATCATTAATTTTTTTTAATTTGCTTCATTTCATCTCATTATCTTTTTTTTTTTTTATCACTTGATTAAAATAAAACTAACTTCTTTGACTCATTCCAGTCTATAACTCCGGTAGCATATATTTTTCCTTATTTAAAACACATTTACTTTGCCTGAACATCATTCTTAATACAAAAATAAAAAATAAAATAAAAAATCTCACAGCATAGCACTAGCTAGTACACGACTAGTTCGTATACTCAAAGAGAAGCCCCATTTGTAGTTTGAGCATAGCTACATGTAACGAGATGTCTCGATAACATGGTATTGGCCAAATAGCACCAGGATAGCTTCTCAAAGTTATATAAATGTCCATGAACCTTCACTACTTAAAACAGTTGGGGAAATAGCAACAGAAACGCTATGGAAAATATTTTATTGGAAATTTAATAAAAATAACAGCAAAAAAATTACATTGACAATTTTTTATAAAAAAGTTTTTTTTCAGTATTTTCTGATGGAAATTACAATAGAATAAAAAAAATAAAAAAACACAATTAAAATTTCATCAGTAATTCTGTTAGGAATTTGACATGTTATTATTGTTGAAGAAATTATTTATAGAATTTCCATTGGTGATTCTAAATTAATTAAGACCTAACAATTCTCTCTTACCCCTTTATTTCTTTTTAATTTTCTAAAAAACACAATAGCAACCCGGCCCCTCTTCAAATTCTAGCAGCCATCCTGCAAGTGGTTGCATCTTGCAAGTACAACCACCCAACTTATCAGCGTCGACCAATATTTGTCAATGATAGTAGCTTTGTCTCTTAGGTTCCGTTTTTTTTAATCAAGTTTCGCATCTTAAAAGCTAGTAAATCCATCCATTTTTTAAATTTTTTTAAAGTTAATTTATTAAAATTTATTTATAGTGTTTGTTGTTTGTTTGTATATTTAAGTGTTTTACAACTTTTTTCTAGATAATTTTAATGCATGATTTGTATGTTAGGATTTGTTTAGGATTTAAAAAAAATGTTGAGTTGGATTTTATAACTTAGGTGTGTTATAATTAAAAAAATAATGGGTAATTTAATGAGTGTTAGTTATAGTTTGACAATTTTATTAAGTTAGAAATATGAGAAAAATTAATTTTTGTGGAATTGATAATAATTAAAATGTATTAATTTAATTTAAAGAAGTTTAAATTGAATAAATGATGGGTAATTAAAATTTATTTTTCTAGAATTGATAATGTTTAGAATATATTAATTTAGGCATGTTTAGTTGCAGCACAAACATGATTCTACAAATCAAATATTGAAAGTTGTCATGGCTATCAACAATATTACTTTAGCTATATGGAAATCTTTGAATCTTCTCTAAATTTTAGGGGGTGTTTGGAAGTATGGTAGCCGTTTTTTTTTCCAAAGTATTTTTCGCTTGGAAATATATTAAAACAATATTATTTTAAAAAAAATTATTTTTAATATTATCACATCAAAATAATTTAAAAACATTAAAAAAAATATAATTAGAATTAGGATATCAAAAAGTTATGTTTTTTTTTAACCATTGTCCCCACCTTTATTTCAGAATGGAAAAGCAAGCTTAGGAGACCTCATCTATTAATATAATTCTTTAGATCAATTTTATCCAGATTGTCTCCTTGATTGCATAGATTTGTCTTCCAAACATCAAGTTATAGAACTTACAAATTAACTGAGTGGAGGCCTTAATCTAAATATGGCGCAAAAGAACTAATTATAAACCTGCTAATAATATAAATCAATCTAGTTTAAAGCCATCATAGGAATTGGTCAAGGAGTTGAAGATTGATGCAGAGACGAGGGAATTGCTTGTTGATTAAGCATAAAGCCTCATGCTTTGCTTGAAGCAACAATTCCCTGGTCTTCCATAGACAACTCTGGATACAAGCAAAACTAGAACAATAAATATCAGGTTTACTAGAAACTTACATGATTATTAATTTTAGAATTCGTGGGATTTATTCAAGTACGCGCAAACTGGTCCGGATACCCACATTAATAATAATAATAAAAAACTAGTACAACAAGGTTTTGATTTATTAGCCCAATAAAATTTATTTTGTTATTGTGAATGTTTTATAATATCAATTTCATCATCAACTTAGTTTGCAGAATTGATAATAATTAAAATGTGTTGTCTTGGATGTAATGAGATGGTAAACATATATAACTTTATCTTGCCTTAACCTATAGGCATGACTGCTGGCTTGCCTTTTCACTTATGGTTTCAGCACAACATCAAGCAAAACCACTAGTGAGTCGAAGTTCAATTGCATATTAGGAAAAGATATATATATATATATATATATATATATATATATATATATATATATATATATATATATATATATGTATATATCTTCTTCTAATATGCAATTTATATATGTGTGTGCGTGCTTGAGAAGCTTAAATTAGATGAACATTAAACATTGATTAAGTATTTTAACAATACATTCAGTGAGCCAAATGTGTTGACAAGATTTATCCATTTACCACTGGCCCTAGTTGATGTGAGTAGCACTTTTGCCTTATTATTTGCATTCTTAAAATGATTAATTAATGGTTGACATTTATCTACTTTAAGCTTTCCATGCATATATAATACATCTTCTCCTATCTTTGAGGACCAACATTAATTTTTTTGAAAATAATTAGAAATAAATTAAAATATATTATGAGATGAAGCTCATAAAATAACTTGAATATGCAATGGCATGCTAAAAATAAATTTATGAGAAAACACATAGCAAAGATAACATTTTATTTAAAAGAATGCGGTAAGGGTGCATCAATCTTCTCTTAGGCATTAATTAACTCCTTACTTTAATCTTTGGAACTAGTGTTTGCTTTATGGCTCCTAGTTTCCTTTAATGACTAGATGATGACTATTTTTTTCAATTTTCTCTTTAATTTTTGGAGGTTCCAATATCATGCCATGTAGCATATTGTATAGTCAATTACAAGGGTAATCATGCAAGATAAAAATTCTTAATGGTGAGGGGTAAAATTATTTAAGGGGCACATTGTTCACGAGGTCACACTACTTGAGGGTTACTTTAACATTAAATACTAAGTAACAATCATACAAAAGGTTGATGGGTAAACCGGATTGAAAAGGCTGAATCAAAGCAATCTAGTTGGGTTTGATTATGACTTGCCCAAACCCAATTAAAAGGATACCAATAAATGGTCATAAGTTCTCCTAAAAATTGGATCATACCTTGTGGAACATGTTGAACATTGAAGGACTCCAAAACCCTATCCTTGACCAGATATTTGGCTAGATATTTGTGAAATATACAAGAAATGTCTTACCTGGACCTATCACCTCTGGTAAGATCAAATCCTAAAAAGAAAGTACAATTTATTAGTGGCTTAATAAGCATACCAATTTCCACAAAGGGTTTTTTTAATAAGTGTCTTGCTTGGACTCATCACCTCCGGCATTATCAAATCTTAAAAAGAAAGTATAATTTATTAGTGGCTTAATAAGCGTACGAATTTTTTCAAAGGATTTTTTATCTTTTCACCTTGTGTGTTTTAACTTATCCCTTTGTTAGTTTATTTTATTTTAATTTAATTTTAAGTCAAATGATAAATTTTTTTTTTTAAAAAAAGTTGTTTCTCTTACCTTTCCCCACTGCCAAACTTGTGAGATTCTAATTATGACTTTCAAGTTAAGGCTTATTTCCCTATATCAAATTAGTATTTTGTTTTGTTTTTATTTCTTAAAGGCTTAAAAAAATGTTATAATATCTTAATTTTGGGTTTTTATTTTTATTTTATTTATTTATAAGATCTCAAGAGACACGTTTTAAAAGTAAGAGTGTCCAAGAAGTGAACAAAAGAGTATAGGGAAATGGATAAGTAGATATAACCATGCAAGTATAAATATGAGGTTGTAGTTATATTCAATACAGGGCAAGTGATGGGCACAAGTGTAAACTAAAGAGCAAGGACCTAGAACTAGATTTATTAAGCTAATTTTTAGGGGTGAATTCCACATTGACTTGATCTATGCTGACTTATAATTCATGACCTACTTGATGCGAACCTCATTGGTATAAAGATTCAGAAACTCAAAATTAAATTGACCATTTCAAGAAAGCTAAATTCATGCTTGTAATTGAGTTTAATACAATAATAACCTGTACTAAGGTATCATGATTATAGAAATTGAACTCTCACCTAACACCTATGAAATGACATGGACAAGAGATATGGAAGACGCCATAAAACTTGTTTAATTCTTTGATAAGTCAGAGTAGTTTAATGAAGAATCAAAATATAAAAATTCTATCACACTCACACAATAAGGTGTGACATTCAAAGTACAATCCAATTTTAAAAAATAATGTCTTATAAAATAATATTTATACTTGAAATAAAGTAAATCCTAGCTGACCTAATGGGCTAATATTAATACAAATTAAAATAAGGCTCAAAGTATCTCAAATAAGGCCCAAAACATGAATAAAATTAAAAACAATAATTCTGAAAAATAATGTTAAGTTATTGCACATTCTGGATTAAAAATAATAATTATTGAATGAAATCATTGCTTGAAAAGGACCCTTAACCGAATGGTTATGGTGCCACCCTTTAAAATTCAAAACAAACAAGGAATAATTTTTTCTTAGCCACCTATGTTTTCATAAATAATAATAATAATAATAATAATAATAATAAGGAATTCTCTCATAATTTGTAATTCATAAAACACATGGAAACAAATGAGTCTATAATTGCCAAAATTAATTAAGTTTATGAAATGGATGAATCAAGACTTTCTTATATATAAATTAAATTGACTAAGGTCTGACTAATACTTGTTGAAGATGTAACCTCTTGAAATTCACTTTGATCCAAATACTCTAAATACAATCTTTGATTTTTTTTTTTAATCCTTGATATTGTAATTGGCTCATATAAAACTTATAATGGATCATTTGATGTAATTTAGATCACATCACTATTTAATTTCAAAGAAAATACATAAATTACAAAAAAAAATCTTTTACAAAATTTATATAAATTTCATCGTTTGATATAATGAGAAAACGAAGATGATGTTATTGAAAGAACAAACATAATTATCTTGTTTTCAAGTAGCAAAAAGTGAAGTCACTGCTGACTTCAATTCAATTTTTGATTGATGAAAAAATGCACAAAGGTGCATTAGTGCCATAAATTTTAACTTTAGTCATAATAGTTATGTACCCGCGTGATTTCTTGGAATAATTTTGATTTACTTTTTTTTTAATTAAAATATATATTGATATAAAATGTTATGATTTAGATTTTTTTTAAAATTATTAAATGAATTATTCTTTTATTATTCATGCATTCTTTTATCAAAATATTTTTATTAGAAGCATGTTTTTTAAAATTAAAGTAAAAATATTTAAAATAAATATTTAATTTATTTTTAGTAATTCCAAATAAGTAGAAAAAAATACATATCTTCAATCTAAACTAATTTCTTTATCAATGCTTCTTTTGTTTTAATGTAAGCTTGCTTTTTATATTAGAAGTATTATTTTTTAAATAGAAAACTTATTTTTGTTTTTTATTGAATATTCAAAATCACAAATTGTTTTTTACATATATAATAATACAAAAAATAAATATTAATATTATAAAAATACTATAATCTTATTTGAAAACTTAGACAAAATTGAATGGTATTAAGTGAAATCATATTTTCAGTATAATTTTAATTATTTTATTTGTAATGAATTATAATTAAGATCTAAGAAAAAAACTTAAGGGCTATACAGAAAAGGCCAAGTCTCAAGGAATTGGTGGCCTACAGGGCTAAGCCCTTGCAGATAGCTTTCTGCTTTTTTTTTTTTTTTAATAGGGTGGAGAATAAAGAAACAAGACATCATCTTCTAGTAAGGATTCCAACAACCTCCGGTGGTTGGGATGTCGAAGTTCGAATATTTAGATTTTAAAAACTTGTTTTCACATTTAAAAAATATCCTAAACATTTTAATAAACTCATTTTTAGCTTAAAAAACTTTTAAATTGATAAAAAAAAACACAAATTAAACAGAACAAAAAAATTTGAGTCATATTCTACCTTTTCTAACAAGATTAAAGTTCAAAAATGCCTTAATAATATTTTTCTTATCAAGACTTAATGATACCAATATTGATTTTTTGTTACAAGAATATGGTCAACCAATCATATTTTTTCTCCTTTCTTATTTTTTAGTGACTTTTGCTCTTTTTTTTCCTTTTAAAATTCAAGGAATGAGACATAAAAAAAAGTTTAGGATTTAAATGTAAAAAATAAAAGAAACCACAAATGAATAAAATGAATTTTTTTTGGACAAACATGAACTCTTTAATATAACTTTGAAAGAAGCCTCGTTACTTTTTTTTTACTTTTATTTTGATCCTTTTTTTATCTTCTTTTTATATTACAAATTTAAATATTATTTAATCAAATTGACCTCTATTTAAATTCTAAAATTTGAGTAAACATCTTGCATTTTTTTTAAGCAATTCTCTGAATGTAAACATAAACAATCATTTAAAATCGTAATGTTCATCATCTTAGAACTTCTTGATTTTCACATTTAAATAAATATTTAAAGAAAGCTTTAAAACAAAAGTGTACTTAAATCCATAGTAAACCTTTAAAAGATTGAAATCTCATAAGTGAATTGATGAAGTAGATTATGTTTCTTTTCTAACCCTTTGAATTCTTTATGTAAGGTTTGATGGATAAAACTTATAATTATTCTTTACTTAACATGACTTTTAAACATGAAGTACATAATTGATCCAACAATAATGTTTTTATCAAAGACAATTCATGTTGTCATCATTTTAATTTAATTATAAATACCAAATAGAAAACATGAAATATCATAAATATCTTTATAAATGATCTTAGAGTGTCAAATACATAATCATCATAATGTCATGATATAATATCAATAATGTTATTTAATATCATCCATTCTTTATCATAATCGATAAATGTTTTGGGTAATGAATCATTCATTAATAGATCAACAATCATAAGATTGATGTTAATGTGTTTAATTGGCACTCTAGGTTTTTTTAAACTTTCACTTTAATGATAAATTATTTCAATTCTATATTATTTTCACCCTTTCAATACTTGTCATTTTTAGAAAAGAAGAGAGTTTTTAAATTGTTCAACAATATGAGAAAAATAACTTTAAAATATGTAAAGGGTAAAGAAGCATGTACCCTAACTTTTTGAATTTTCACATTGTGTGATGTTTCACTTCCACTAACTAACTTCATCATTTACAATGAACCTAGCATTTCTAGTTTCAATAATTATTATGCTATGGTTAGGACAATAAAGTCTATACCCTTTAGATATTTTAGATAACCAACAAAGAAATCAATGGTTGTTCTTGAATCTAATTTCATTTTATATGGATTATAAATTCTTACTTTTATTAAGCAATTCTAAATATACAGGTGTCTTAAACTAGAAATTCTACCAGGCTGTAATTTATAAGTTGGTTTTTAGAAATACTTTGCTAGGAACCTTATTTAACAAATACATAGTAATTTTAAATGTGTATATCCATAATAATATTGGTATTAATGATTAAAACCATATCTAATAAAGTGCAGTTTTGTCTTTCTATTGCACCATTTCATTACATTATACCTAGTATTGTGTATTGAGCATATATGCTACATTTCTCAGGGAAGTTAGCAAATGGACTTTGGCATTATTTAACTTCATTATATCTTTCATAATATTCATCACTTCTATCTTACTTAACAACTTTCAACTTTCTATTTATTTGTCTTTCTTGAGAATTTTTAGGATTTGAAGTCAGAAGTTTCAAAGATATGGTATGTTTGGGAATGCGGTGTAAACCGTGTTTCTTTAAACTATAATTTTTTTATTTAAAATGATTTTTTTATGTTTTCTGATCGTTTTAATGTGCTGATATCAAAAATAATTTTTTTTTAAAAAAATTATTTTGATATATTTCTAAGCGAAAAACACTTTGAACCATCACCGCTACTACAATTCCAAACACACCCATAAGTGACGCGAGGAGGTGCCTTTCATGGAAGACCATGAGGCCATACAGGCCAAAGTAGATGATATTTTATCGGTTGAACAATGATGAATAAGGCTATGCTTTTCGAGATTATAGTAGTTATTGTTTTTAAAAGTATTTTTAAAAAATATATATTAAATTTTTTTTATTTTTTTAAATTTATTTTTAACATCAACATATCAAAAATATTTAAAATTATAAAAAATAATTTTAAAAATATAAAAATAAAAACTATGAGTTGGTGGTGCAAGCAATAGCACGAGTTTACGATCATTGGGGTCATAAATTTCGTTTAGACCATGTTAGCAAGCACTTGTCTTTTGGGCTACAGTATTTGGGCCTCGTAAGCTTTTTTTTTTTTTCTTTTTTTGAACATATTAATTTTATAATACAGAATATATTAAAAATACTGTGAAAAATAAAAATAGGATGTCACTTAAATCTGACCGTGCTTATTCCATTACTTATTAAACTAGATTTTATGCACATGTTTTAGGTTAAATATTTGTAAGAACTTAAAAGATTCAAATTCTAAATGAAAAAAAATGTATTTCTTAAATTGAAGTCACTATTTCTTATTTCTGATTATGTGTATAAAAAGAAATCATATTATTATGTTGACATATTTTTTTTCCGCATTTAAGCTCCCTATTCAATTTTGATATATTGCAGAATGAATGGTAATTCATGCTCTTTCTTATATATTTCTCACCTTAATTGCACCAATTAATTCACACTAAAAATTGTTCTTCTTTCTCTCTCCAATAAATACCATAAAACTGTCACCAATCAAATGGTTTTTATTTTTAAAAATCAATTTCCAACAAAATAAATTGAAATTAAAAACAAATGCTAAAATTAAGATTTATGTGACCAAAACATTATTTTTCTTGTAACTAAATTTACAATTAACACGTAAAGTTGTTGAATTTTCGGGCATTGTAGTAGAAAATAATGGATTTTTTTAGACAAAAAAATAATTTCTTAGTGTTTTCAAGTTTTAAATATTTCATAGAAGCATTTGATGCAAAAACAAAGATGAGAAAAAAATTTAGATAGGTAGCGATACTTAAAAGTGATATTAAATAATTTGATTTGTTCTAAGTTCTAACAAGGGTGTTTTAAGAAATGAAAATTTAAATTAAAAAAAAGGTACAATATCTAATAAATCATGATTGAAGTAAATAGATTAATAGCCAATTTATTCACAAATAAATTTCAAAATATAGAAACTAAATATCAAAGTTTTTTTTTTAAATTAATGTAGAGTTTGGTTATTGTTTTAGAATATAAAAGAAATAAATAATTGAGATATAAAAAACAAAACAGAAGAAAAGATTAACAAAACATAATTGTATTTAATAATGATATATATATATATATAAAGCAAGGGAAAGAAAAGTAGATGTCAAGGGTAGGAAAAACCACAAATCAGGCATGGGCCTGAAGCCAAGCCCAATTTAGAAAATGGTTCCTTCTCTGCTGCTTTGTCGTCATCATTGTCATCTTTCGACTTCATTCTCTTGCTCTGTCATGTAAGATCAAGTGAGAAATCAATGTCCTCCACCACAATGGTCGACTTTCCTGTGGTTTCGATCAATACCTTTTCAAGCTCATTGCTGTCCTTAGCTGTGGTCAACTCAAAATCATGAACATTATAATCCAAAGAATTAGCCATGGCAGAAATCATGGTGGACTTGCCAGTTCCTAGAGGGCTATAAAGGAGATAGTCACGCTTCCAGGCCTTGCCGACTTCTGCATAACAGTCTTTCCCTTTATTTGATAAGGTCTTTCATAATCTCTTCTTTCTTTCTTCTCTGTTTCCATTGCCAGAGAATCAAATGCAGTAGGGTGCTAAAAAACCACGTGAACCCACTTGGTAGATCTTCACCCATACCAATTCTCTTTAGAGTTGTTGGTGAAGAGCTTTATCTACAGGTTCTTCGCAGCAATCGCCTTTCCTTCTTTCAAAACATGTTCATATTTCTCGGTGACTTTTATGGAATGTGAACCGGCAATACCTGCAGGATAAAAAGACCAGTCTAATAGAGGGCTGCCCGGGCTAGCATATTTAAAAATAATATATATATTAGCTAGCAGCCCATATATTTATGCATGTTTTTGTTGACCTTTAATCCAAGCCCATGGTGCCTAATTCCTTTTGCCCAGCCCTGTGTGTGTATCTGTGTGTGTGTGTGTGTGTGTGTGTGTGTGTCTGTGTCTGTGTAAAACCACCACACTATACACTTGAAACATTCTTCTTTCCAGTAAATTACTTCTCCAAAATCGTGAGCTGCTGTCCTTCTCCTTGCTGCAAATTTTGTTCAAAACTCAACTCACAGGTGATCATTTAAGTTATTTCCTTTTGAGTAAGTTATTTCCTTTTGAGTACGTTTTCTTTATCTCTTTTCTAAGTGTTTTATAACCTAGTTATGGTTTGTTTTATTTACATATGATTATTGAAAATATTAGGGTTTATAATAATTTGAGGATTAGTTAAATTTATTTATTTATGAGTATTATTGTATGCTCATGAGTATGAACTGAAATGGATTTTGATGAATTAATATGTATTTTGTTTTAATTGATGTATTAAGTGTAGAAGAATTTGAAAAACTTTGGTATTAGAAATAAAATAGATAAATATATAAGAATTATATAGAAATATTCACGTTGGAATTCTGGAAATTATAGAATTATGGAGACTCTCTCTTGAGGTTGAAAATAGTAAAAAATACAGTTTGGTCCTTGAATTTTTGAGAATTATGATTTTGCCCCTAAATTCTAGAAAATTATAGTTTGGCCCCTGGATGTAAATAACAGTTTTTAGGGTAGTTTTTAATAAATATTTTAGAGTAATTGATGATTCATTATTGAAAATTAAAATGGTTGTAATATTTTTAATTTTTATTATATTAATAATTGTATTGTAATTTAGGTATAACTTTCATTATATTTGATCGAAACCCAAAGAAGTACAAATGTATCAATTTATTTTTTATGAAAGTAAGTGATGGATCATCAAGTGGGTCGAGGACAACAAATTATGAACCTTTTAGTTATGAAAATATGGTGTCTCATGGATTTTTCCAGTCTCAAAAAGAGAATCATTGCCAAGAATTTGACACTACAACTCTTGAACGTGATTCGAGATTACATTCATAAATATATGAATTTTTAATTAATGACGCCGACAACATTTGAAGAGCACACATTAATCTTAGGCCATATCAACCCAAACTAAATGTGTATCTTAGTCATACGGACGGGGCACAATCTCAAATGTTACAATATAAGTGGTTAAGCATCATTCTTAGCTTAATTATTCTATTGCCAAAGATATGACATTTTGTTTTCCTTTATTTGTAATAAAGAACATCAAAAGACTTTCATTGTTGATGATTTCAGAAGTTGAAAAAGGGTTGGTAGACAACAATGTGTTTTTCTTAGTCATTATAAGAGCGTTTGGAAACGCCGACCAATCTGCATTTTAAAAAAAACAAAATTTGCTAAAATTTAAATTTTTTTATATGTTTTGAATCGTTTTGATGCGCTGATCTCAAAAATAATTTTTAAAAAATAAAAAAAAAACATCATTTTGATGCATTTTGGTATGAAAAGCACTTTAAAAAGCAACCGTAACCACACTTTCAAACATGTCATATGTATCTTTAGCTCATCAATGTGCTATGATAGATTGACATAGCTTAAAAAACCCATCTCAGCAAATTCATACAGTTATGAGTGCACAAGTTTCTTAACAAATAACTCAAAATTAATTATAGCTAAACACTACAATAAAAAGTGTTAGATTGTTAGCAAGTCAAGGATTGGTTTTTAGAGGCAATGATGAGTTCTATAATTCATCCGATCAAGGGGACTTCATTGAGCTTATACAAGTTTTTGGAAGATGTAACATTGCAATTAGTATAGATAATGAATCAATAATTTAAGAATTTTATTCGATAAAAAAATATAAGGCACAACTTAGATAGTATTTTATTGTATTTTCATTATGAGTGTAATATGTATTATAATGGTAGAACTTATTATGTCCTCTTATCTTGTGTACTTTTTTATTTTAATATAACAATAGCCCATTCGGTTTTTAAATCCTGGATTCGTCCCTGGTTACTTTCATATATAATGTATGAAAACTTGTTGAAACAATAAACCATCTAATTACACATATTTTCTTGCCAATGACTACTCTTTTCTCAAATGATTTCCATGGGTTATTGTTAACCCTAACAACTTTCATTTGAAGTTGTTTCGATCTTTGTAGAGTAGAGAAGGGTTACGTGGTCGTCAGTTTGGTGAGATCCTATAAGGGAGGTTGTTTGTGGATTTTAGGTGGAATGAGTTGGTTGTTCTATTAGGTACGGAGAAAGGGAGGAACATAATATGGGTAATGTTTAGGAGAATCAAAGGGTAATATATATGTAAATGTGGAATTTTGTGTTCTATATGCAATTTCCATTTTAGATTTCGTACAAACTCTAAGATCTAAATATATATTTTCAGGGAAATTTCAAAATAACAAAGCAAGACCCATCATTAACATTAATGGTGACAAGAAGTTATAAAATTCTATGTCATGATATGAAAGCAAGATGAGTGATTGGTAAGCTAAGGAGCATAATCAAGTCCATAAGCAACATATGTCATCTAAAGGCAAGTGAATAATTACAATAAGGAGAGATTAGAGAGAAAAAAAAGGAGTTAAAAAAGAGACTCTAGAAGTACATCGAAGCTTCTATTACCACATTATCAGTATAATAAAAAAGATTTTGACGAGACAAATATAAAGATACCAAGCAAAGTCATCAATTGTAACAAGAGTGGGTGACATGCGTCGCATAAATTATCTACTTCAAATCACAAACAACATATTATTAAAGGACCCAAATTGAAGAAAAAAAAATTAATGACCGAAGGGCAAAAAAAAAAGTCTAAAATTGACACCTATTTTCATAAAAAAAAGGTAGAAAATACTAAAATAATATTGGTCTGGCCTTGCAATTGTCATATTATCATGTCAGTATATTGATAATAAAAACAAAAAACCAGAGTAGATACTTAAATATAAAAAATCATAAAGTATTGGTATTTAATATGCCATTATATCTTATTAAAATTAGTAAAAAAAAAACCAAAATTGATATATTTAAATGGACTAGCATGTTTGTCTCATCCATATGTAACATTACTTTATTTTTGTGGAAAAAACCCTTGATAAACCTATTTGGCCAATGATGAATTTTTTACATTTGTGGAAATACAAATTCAACCTGCAAATAATATGAG
>Ga0325403_1003158_pt1 | contig 14919 bp, 9 predicted proteins | sample PopdelMetagenome_19_FD_205665 | JGI IMG/M metagenome (GOLD analysis project Ga0325403, IMG submission 205665) | Populus deltoides microbial communities from Bellville, Georgia, United States - Xylem-PdKOR-R4 | ecosystem: Host-associated > Plants > Phyllosphere > Stem > Wood/Secondary xylem...
AAATATTAGCATAAATTGATTTTTAAAACACAGGATCGTGAGAAATTTGAGATTAAAATAAAATGTTAGTAAAATAATTGACATAAGAAACCAATTTGAAAGACCAAACTAAATATATTATCATGAGCAAAAATAAGAGAAAAAAAAGTAATCAAGTCTTGAATCCAGGTGTTTGTTATTGTGGTAGTTTCTGCTTTAAATGTTTATTTTTTTATTTTTTTATTTGAAAACAATAACAAATTAATATTTTTTTAAAATGCTTTTCAATGATTTTAATATTTTTTCAATTAAAAAATACTTTTGAAAACTCTATTTAACATAATACTAAACACACATTAAATTAACTCATGTAACCACAAGTGCTAATAACCGTTGTTGCCTCAAACTCAATAAAACAACAGGATCACAATATCATGTGCCTCAAACTCAGTAGAACAAGAGGATCACAATATCATGTGCCTGGCCATCACCACCACCACAAACACTAAACACCATTGTTGTGATTGTGGATCTCGATTTGTGCTGGTGTTGATGTGGGTTTTAATTAAAATGGTCTATTATATTATTTCTAAGGTTATTTAATATTTGGCCATATTTTATTTTTTATAAATGAAGAAAAAAAATGGATTTAGGCAGCTTATAATTAATAGGCAACCTGACCATATTAATATTATTTATATTGCTAAAATGGTCATATTAATATTATTTATATTACTAAAATAATTTATGAAAAAATAATGAAGATTTATATCTGACAATAATTGCTAGAGATTATAACTCCCTCTTTTATATATATATATATATAAACAACAACAAAGTACGAAAGAGAAAATAATATATTTTTGTTAAGAGAAGAAGGGACTCACAAAAAACACTCTTTACTAATTTTTGAACAAAAAACATGATTCTTTATTATTTATTGTGATTATGCTTGGAATAGTGATGCAAGTTTCTTGTTACATGATTATATATTTTTTTTTCTATTGCTATTGTTTCCAACAATGGGACCAACACATATTGTTACTTGTTTTTTTAATCCAAATAACATGTTTGATTTGTTAATTTATAACATACTTTCAATAAGAAAAATGAATAGAAGTTTAATGGGGTTGGATCTTGAACTTTCTAGTATATGCTGTAATTTTACGGCTATATATATACTATTAAATTTTATATGCATGTGTGCTTCTAACTATTTAGATTTTGGTGTTTATGAACCGTTGATGCAATTCTTTAGATACTTCTCTTAATTTTTGGCAATTGATATTTGGTTATGTTAAATCATGTGCTTTAATGAAAAATAATATAGAATCTGATATGATGTCTAAAAAATCCAAGTATCTTAGAAACAATGTTTATGTGTTAGATAATCAGTTAATTTCTTGGTTCTAGAAATTTGACTCATTCTCCTTAGCCAAGGTAGCTGGTAAACTAAGGTAGTTGGTGTCTGGTACATACAAAAGGTCTTCTTTTATAGATTTGGAGACTTTCAGATGCTTAACTAAATATATTTTTAGAGAGAGGGTACAATAATATTTTAGAAATAGATGCTCTAAAAATATGCATGTAATAGAAAATCAAGATTTTAAATCTCGTGTTTGAAGGATTTGTAGGGCACACACATATATATATAGCCTACGAGTCTTGTTCTTTTGTAGAGGAGAGGGGCAAGAAAGTAATTTTCTTTTGATAGCATCAATGAGAAACACATCATTAATATTGATGGAAATGTGGTAGGTCTTTATAAGACTTTTATACACCTAAAAATGTTAAGAGATAAGTATCATTGACCTTAATATTTTAAAGGTCATAAGAATAAACAAACAAAGTCTTGTGGTCTTATATAGGGCATTAAAAATTGTTAATTCTTTATCCATTTAGGTTTGGCATGATGCTGAGCCAAAGGATGTCGGGTGTGGCAGTTTGCCAGACCCACATGTACCTAGGCTCAACGTATAGTTGTGTCCAAGAATGTTAGGCTGACAGCTCACCAAACTAACGTGTATTTGGGTTCAACATGTAGCTGAGGTCGAGGATGTTGGGTTGTCGCTATGCTTTTAACCCTTTTAAACATGGACTTAAGCAAAAATAACATATATAAAACATGATGATCCATCAATTCAAGTTTTTATGTTTTAAATACGTAAAGATTTAAAAGGTTATTAGCTTTAATGAGAGTTTTTTTTTTTTTTTTAACTTGAGAGTTATTTATCCCATCAATGAGAGATCTTTTTATGTTCCTCACGAGATTTATTTGTCCCATGCAGAAATGTTGGGATTCTTTGTGGCCAGGTGACTCATTCTTATTAATGAACAAAAGGACCTTTTACATTTCCCATATAATTTTTATGTCTCACATAGAATTGTTGGGATTCAACGTTGTTAGATGGCCCGTCTTTAAAAGAGGTGTTATTTGGAAAACAAAGCGATGGTGTGTATTCAATGTAATAATTAAATAGATTTCTGGAGATCTGAGATGACATAAAAGGCCATTCATCCAAGGGTAAGGGTGAAATATTGTTTCCTTTATAACCCTAGTAATTCTTACTTCCATCTTTTCATTTAATTTTACTCTTTGTAACTTCTGAAAAACAATTTTGTTGAAGAATCCCTAGCCTAAATTTTCCTTAATTTGAGAAGAAAAATGTCTTTCTAGGTATTTCGTACCAAAAAGCTTCTTTATTCTTTTTTTTATATATAACAAAATGGATGCAAAAAGAGTCAAATCTAAAACTGGTGTTCCAACCTCGATTATAAAGGCTTATGTGACAATAATTCATCTGCCTTCACCCCTAATATTGGTTGAGGGTTGAGCTCCTCACCTCCAGTAAACAAGCTTAGAGCTCTTAGACGCGACTGAAGGCTTTGAGGAAATCTTCTAGGGAGATCAAGGAATTTTTCTAGGGTCTATAGTTTTATCCGAGATGGTTGGGGATAAGATCTTCCTTGCCATATCCAACCTGTATAATTTCTTCAATTAATCAAGAGGAATATAAGTGGACTATAATGTTACCTTCCATTTAGTTCTTATGCCAGACTTTGTTGACATTTTCCCTACCAAGGCTGCATCTGCTTAATACGAGGAATATCTAACTTAAGAGCTTGGCCTAGATGTCTAAGCCTTAGCTCCTCGTCTCTCTTTAGTCATGTAAACAACCCTAGTCATATGGGGTTTATCCTTATATAATGCTTTTCATTTTATAATCTTTATTTTTGTGTTTCATTTCCATGTTGACTTGTGTGGTAAGTATGAGTCCAACGTCATAGTAAAAAATGTCATGTAGGGTCTAAAGCTCTTAGAAAACTTTTTGAAAGTTTGTATGGGTTAAACCCTAATATTTAGAAAAGTATTTAGGAGATAATCTTTTAGACAATCTATGCGAGTCAATTCTTATATTTAAAATAATATTTAAAGTTTCAAATTTTGACAAGAATTGAACTTTAAACTTTGCCTAACCTTAGTAGAATTCAGTAGGATTCACCCCTTGCTTGGAATCAAGAGAAAATCTATGTTACAAGTATATCCTTATCTATCTGATTGAATCACTAGTGAGTTAGTGAGATGTCCCTAAACATTGCATATTTTAGCTTGATTTTAGATTTTTATTATTGAGAAAGATCCATATAATGCATTATTCAAGATCAAATAAAAACTAGAAATTATATCTCTAGCTATATGAGAAAATAATTTATTTTTTAATAAAAGTAATAGTGTTCCTCTATGTCTCCAATGTAATCTTTGAGTCTCCAAACGAATCATTTATATTTCTAAATGAGTCTTTATGTCTCCAATAAAATCTCCACAACAAGATCTCCAATAAAATCTTTCTACTAAAATCTCCACATGTCAAGATAATTTCTTTATGTATCCAATAATTTTTACGGTAAGTGTTATAATCTATTTTTGGGTTACTCCCAAATTTATTTTCCTTTTCTTCAAAAAAAAAATTGCACGGTACCGTTTTGAACGGTATTGTGCTGCTTATTCTCCCCTGCGAATGCAGGGACAGGGGAGAAGAAGATTTTTGAAATGTTTTATTCCAGCTATCTCTCTCCACCCCACTTGCCTAAAAATCTACATAACCATACCCTGCAAGCATTTTGGAAGAAACATGAGACAGACAAAGACCCATGCAGACATAGACCCATGCCCTGCACTTGAACAGGTATGGTGACCCTCTCCCTCGACATTCTATAAATATAAGGGAAGATTACAGGACAGAAGGGGGGGCAAAATTTTGGAGAAGGAGAGAAGGGCAGTGACAGATGGGGAAGAAAAAAGAGAAAAGGGAAGAGAGATCGGGAGAGAGAGATCAACAGTTTTTTTTTGAGAGAGAAAGGAGAGACCGAAAGAGAGAAACAATAAGTTTTCGAGAGAGAAAGGAGTGAAGAGAAACGAACCGAAACAGCAGAAACTAGGGGGAAGGAAGAAAGGAAAACAGGGGAGAACAGAAGAGGAAGAAGAAAAAAAAAGGAGAGGGAGCAGGGAACGACCGGAGAGAAATATTACAGAAAGAGGGGGGACATTTGGGGGAGGCAGAGGAGAGAAAGGGTAGTGACAGAGGAAAAAAATATATACCAGAGAAGAAGAACAACCGCAGCTGCCACCGTGCTTCCTTTCCACCGCCACAGCACACCACCTGACCGCTGCTGACGCTGCCATCTCCAACCGCTGCTGACAACCACGAAGAGACAGAAGAGAAGAAGAGAAGATAACGAAAAATAGAGGAGAGGGCTGAGAAGAGAAACAGAAGAGACTGGAGAGAAGGAGGGAAAACCACCGCCGCTGCCAATGTCTCCTTCAACCACCGCTGACGTCCACGATTGTGTCTCGCCACTCCAAGTAACCGGCTTCCCCCGCTGCCTTTTGTTTATATGTCCTCTCCTGTTTTCATTTTTGCATGGAGAACGTGAGTCACGTTCTGCAGCAAAAATGAAAATAATTAGGTAGTTACTGTGCTGAGCACAGTAACTACCTAATTATTTTCATTTTTTTGCTGGTTACTGTGCTCACTTGGCTGGTGGGCTGGAACATCAGCCCAGCCACGTGGCTGGGCTGAGGCCAGCCTTGTAGGCCCAACCTAGAATGGGTTGGGCCGGGCCCAGCTCTTTTTTTCCTTTTTTTTTAAAGAAAAACCTTCCAAAAATATGGTTTGGGATTTTTACAATTTCCTCGCACACTAGTTTTGCTGTTTTTGATCAAGATCAACTGTATTTTTATGTCATTAAAAATACCTAGTTTTTGTCAAAAAAAAAAGAAAAAAATATTTTTGTGCATACGGTCAAGTCTCTTTTAAAAAAAAATTACATCATATTTTCATACAACAAAGAAAACTTCAAAAAAAAAAGTTTTAGCATGCATTTTGGTTTTAATAACCAGTTTATTAAAGTCACGAGAACTTGACCAATATTTCAAAAATTCCAAAAAAATTATTTTGTTTTCTTAATATCAGGGATTATGAATTTATACGTAAAACTTACTCCCGATATTAAAATGATAGTTTTCTTTTATAGATATTAGAACGATTAGACTTTGCCCCATAAGATAAGAACTTCCTTACTGAGGAGGCTTTTCTTGAACCATAGGCGGACCAACAATAAAAAAACATAACAAGACCTTAGATTTTTATCAGACAATAAAACAATGCAGCTTAACTTAGGTAGGACATATTTGAGGTGCTAATACCTTCCCTTTACGCAACCAGTCTCCATACCCAATCTCTAAGATCAGTTATGGTTCCTAGTGACCAGAATACTAGGTGGTGACTCCCATTCTATTTTTACCACTGATAAAAAGACAAGAATTTCTTGTCTCCCCATATTTGCCAAATTACACACACATTGAGTATGGAGGAAGATCGTCGTGACGCCGCACACAGGCGACAGAATGGCGACTCCACTGGGGACCCTATGGACTAAGCATTTGTTTTGTCTGATTTTTGTGTTATTGTTGGTTTTGTTTGTTGTTGTTAATATGCATTTCTCATTTGCTCATACGCTTTAATTTTATACATATTTGTTCATGCATTGTATAAAATTATTTTATGCATCATTCACATTTAAGGGGAATTATACTGAAAAAACTTTAGGTTAAGTAGGAGACTAGTAGCTTACCTTAGGACTTTTAATCAAGGTTTAAGTTTGTGTAAACCCCAACTCTTCGCTGAGTGTTTAGATTGGTAATGATTGGTGTACATGCCATCCCATTACCTACTGAGCCCCCATATTGCCTTCATGAGGGTGATCACTGGGACAACAAGAGACCCCTTTGAGACCAGGTAGAAAGCCACCCATCATGTAATGGCCCAAACCTATCCTTAGAGCATAAGCTTCTTAAAGCACATGTACATACATTTACATCCATACACATACATCAATACACATATGCATCAGGTTGAAATATAGGTCCTGAAAGAGTCTATAACACCCAACTTCGAGCGAGAAACATGGAAGATGAAGAGCGCGCTCACCGTGACGCCTATTTTTAAGAAGAGTTGGAGTCTCTGAAAACAAGTGTGGCTCGCCTCACTAGCTTACTCGAGCAAACACTAAGAAATACCTCTGGTGAAGGTCCTTCTAACTGACCGGTCACTTTTAATCAGATTCCAACAATAGCTCAGCCCGAAGAAAGAATGAGTGAACATGGTCAAGGGCCTCAACATAATCCAACATTTATGCAGTCAGCAACACCTGCACCGGCTCCTACAATCATGAATGCATTTGCTAATGAGTCCCACAAGGCTAAGTCATCTGATAGCATTGATCAAGATAAGATGGAGGCGCTGGAAGCCAGAATCAGAGTAATTGAGAGGGTAGACTTATATGATCCAGTATGGGCAGCAGAGATGTGTTTGGTCCCAAATGTGGTTGTCCTGTAAAAGTTTCGTGTTCTTGAGTCCATCAAATATAGTGGAACACAATGCCTCATGACTTATCTCAAATCCTATTGCAATAAAATGGTGGAAGTAGTACATGATGAAAAACTACTGATGCACTTTTTTCAAGATAGCTTAAGTGGGGCAACATTGAGCAGGTACATGAGATTGGACAACACAAAGATTCGGAGATGGAAAGACCTGGTGGATGCTTTTATCAAGCAGTGTAAGTACAACATGGACATTGCTCTCGATAGAACCAGCTTGTCCAATATGGAGAAAAGGGATAAAGAAAGCATAAGGGAATATGCTCAAAGATGGCGAGAATCAGCTGCTCAAGTCAATCCCCCACTTCTGGATAAAGAGATGGTCACTTTATTTGCCTACACACTCAAAGCACCATATTACGAGCATGTGATGGGTAGTTCGGCCCATCAATTCACTGATGCCGTGGTAATGTGTGAGAGTATAGAGCAAGGTTTCAAGAGTGGTAGAATTGTGGTAGCCCCCGAGAAAAAAGGCTTCGAAAGAAAGGTGGTCGACCATGTTGGAGATGACTATAGGGGTAGGAAAAACACATTCCAAAACTATCACACTCCATCCCAAATTACTAACATAAACTCTTCACCTCTCTCCAAAATACCCGAGCCTCAAAACTTTCAAGCTAGAAGACAAATTGAAAATTACCAAAGGGTCCAAGAGTAACTACCTCCATTACCGCTGCCCTTGAAAGAAATGTACCAGAAGCTATTAAGCATCGGGCATGTAGCTCCCGAACCTTTAGTGCCTTTGTAACCACCTTACCCCAGCTGGTACAAGCCAGAGCTCACCTAAGAATACCATGCTGGTGTTCCCGGACATAACATTCATACTTGCAATGCCTTCAAGAGAAAGCTTCTGCAATTAATCAAGGCAGGGTGGATAGCATTCGAAGACACTCCTAATGTGAACATGAACCCTTTACCTAACCATGCTTGAAGCGATGGATCAGTAAAGGCACTAGAGGTAGAATGCTCAAAAAGCACCGATGGGTAAGGTAGGGTGTGAAAAAGGCAGCATAAATTTTAAAGGACTCGAATTTTGATCATAGTTTTTGTCCCCACCGTCAAATGAGACCTTTAAAAGAGCTATTGTGGGAAGGCTAGCTTGAGAGGAGATTTATGAAAATGGAAGGTTGAAGCCTGTCCTATTATTGTCTTTTATTGGATCATTTTTTTTAACCTGTTTCAGTCTTATTGGTAATTTGGATCACAATACCACAAGATTTTCTTTGTCAAATGAGCCTTTCTTGTTAATAAAATCATGTGTTTTCCTGTGTTTGGGACATGCCTTCATTTTTCTTGTTGTTTTATGCAAATAACACTCTGAGCACAATATTTACTCACAAAACCACTGCACCAAGAATCCTTCGGTGTGTTTCCCTTTTCTTCCAAAGAATTTTTGGGAATTCAAAGTTTAGTACAAAAACAAAAATCATTTTGGTGTTTGTTCAAAACTAACAAGTACTGAAAATTCAAGTGATTCCTTAGAAAGGTAACCATACACCTAGAAAACTTAAAAAAAAAAAAAACACCATGAAGTGACTCCAAAAGCTGAGTTTTAATTGGATGAATAATGAGAAACCATTTTGCATACTCGCATGACAGCAAGGCTTACCGATCCTAAATGCAGGAGTTTGGAATGCAGAAAGACCATCTTTGATAATCCTTTCACGAAACTAAAATATATCCTTTGCAGTCCCTTTTTGAGCCTGGTAGGTTTGGAAATAACCTTGGCTAGTCACACCCCAAATTGGGGGGCAAGTGCGAGAAACATAGAAAAAACCTCAACGATTGAAAGTGCCCAAAAAATACTGGGGGGCATAAAAGAAAATTCTCAATCATTAAAGCTGCCCACGCAAAGCTAGGGCATGATAAAGAAAATCCAAAGGATCCAAAAATTTTGAGCAAAAAAACCAATACAATGATGCTCAAAATCAAATGAAGAAAACAAAAACAAAGAGAAAACCCAAGCCCAACACTAGGGGGCACGATAGACCATTTTGGAAAGACATTCAAATGACAAAAGGTCAAGAAACAAGCACAAGTTATCCTTAGTCTTGAAACCTTTTAAACACCTTTTGAGCTTGTAAATATCATTTTTCTTCATAACCAATAGCTCAAGCCTACTTTACGTGCCTAATCAGGTCCTTTCTGATCAAAGGCAAGCAATCTGGATTGGTAGGCAGTGCTTTCTCATGCAAACTAAATCATTATTCATGCAAATAAAATGAATGCTTTGAAGACCGGTTTTATGTACTCCTCAAATTAAATCTTAAACCTCTTTGACCAACCAAGTGTCACTTCATATTTTTTTTTTCACCAAAATCAAAACAAAAAGTTTTCATCACTTCTGAAAACCTCTCCATAGGAATCACTTGAATTTTTTCAGAATGAGTTTGCTTTGAATCAATATCAAAATGATTTTTGTGTCTAGAATAGCTTTGAAATTCCAACATTTCTGCATGAAAACAACTCCTTGTCAAACCTTCATTCACATAGCCACATCCCCGAACCTGAATTGAACACTTGGGGGCATGATCAAGCTAGGGGGCAATAAAAAAAACTCCTGGTAGGGCTGGCTTCATGATTTCTTTTCTAGGAAAAAATATCGGGCAAAATTGGCAACCTTAAGATAAAGGGTAGAGGACAAAGAAGTATGATGATATCAAGCCCTTCCCAGAGGTCAAAATCATAAGAGATGACTCGAGCAAGCAAGAGCGAAAAAGCCATCGAAGTTTACTGCCAACTCTCCACCTTTTGAGAAAAGAAAGACACCATGAAGAAATGGGGACCTATATTTCTCAGGTAAGTATACATGCATATTGATCATAATGCATTGTTTTTAACATTGTCAGATCGGTGTTTCATCATCATCTTTTGGGTAGTGCGTTTTCTAACCCTATCTCATTTCGAGTGTGCCTTTATGCCCTTTCTTTCTTTTGTGTGCGTCTTTGAGCCACCACTTCTCAGGTAGTGCGTTTTCTAACCCTACCTCATTTCAAGTGCGCCTTTGAGCCCTCATTTCTTGGGTAGTGTGTTTTCTAACCCTACCTCCTTCCGAGTGCGCCTTTGAGCCACCATCTCTTAGGTATTGCGTTTTCTAACCCTACCTCCTTTCGAGTGTGTCTTTGAGCCCTCGCCAATTTTTTTCTGGGTAGGTCACCCATTACAATTTGACCACTTCATGTTTTTTTTTATCTAGGTAGGTCACCCATTACAATGAGACCATTCTTCCACTTGGGTAGGTCACCCATTACAATGAGACCAATATTTTTCTGGGTAGATCACCCATTACAACGCGATCAATTCTCCATGTTTTTCTTATCTGGGTAGGTCACCCATTACAATGAGGCCATTCTTCCAGTTAGGTAGGTCACCCATTACAACACGACCACTCTTTCCTTTTCCCATTTCTTGGGTAGGTCACCCATTACAATTCGACCATTCTACATGTTTCTTTATCTGGGTAGGTCACCCATTACAATGAGATCATTCCTTCACTTGGGTAGGTCACCCATTACAATGAGACCAATATTTTTTTGGATAGGTCACCCATTACAACACGACCATCCTTTTCTTTTCCCATTTCTTGGGTAGGTCACCCATTACAACTCGACCATTCTCCATGTTTTTTTATCTGGGTAGGTCACCCATTACAATGAGACCATTCTCCACCTGGGTAGGTCACCCATTACAACACGACCACTGTTCTTTTTTTCCATTTTTGGGTAGGTCACCCATTACAACTCGACCATTCTCCATGTTTTTTTATCTGGGTAGGTCACCCATTACAATGAGGTCATTCCTCCATTTGGGTAGGTCACCCATTACAACACAACCATTCTTCCTTTTTCCCAATTCTGGGTAGGTTACCCATTACAATTCGACCAATTCTCTATGTTTTTATCTGGGTAGGTCACCCATTACAATGAGACCATTCCTTCACCTGGGTAGGTCGCCCATTACAATGAGACCACTCTTTCTTTTTCTACTTGGGCAGGTCACCCATGAAAATAGACCAGGGTAAGTGTGAGAGTGTAGGCTGGTCGCCCCTGAAAATAGACCACTTCCACTTTGAGTATGCTTGGGCAGGTCGCCATGAAAATAGACTAAAACTAGTGTGAGCGTGTGTGGGCAGGTTGCCCGTGAAAATAGACCACTGTGAGCGTGCTTGGGTAGGTCACCCATGAAAATAGACCAGGGTAAGTGTGAGTGTGTGGGCCGGTCACCCTTGAAAAGAGACCACTTTGAGTACTTGGGCAGGTCGCCCATGAAAATAGACCAGTGTGAGCGTGTGTGGGCAGGTCGCCCGTGAAAATGAACCAGTATGAGTGTGTGGGCCGGTCGCCCCTGAAAATAGACTACTATGAGCATGTGTGGGCAGGTTGTCCAAGATAATCAGATCATTTTATTTCCTTTTGTTTTCTTTACAAGCTTACTATGCAAAGTCTTTGCTTTGTACGCATTGTAAGGAGGAGGACAACTGTTATAACCTATTTTTGGGTCACTCCCAAATTCATTTTCCTTTTCTTAAAAAAAAACTACACAGTGCCGTTTTGAACGGCACTGTGCTGTTTATTCTCCCCTGTGAATGCAGAGACAAGGGAGAAGAAGATTTTTGAAATGTTTTATTCCCGTTCTCTCTCTCTCTCTCCACCCCACTTGCCTAAAAATCCCGTACAACCCATACCCACATAACCATACCCTGCAAGCATTATGGAAGAAGCATGAGATAGACAAAGACACATGGAGACAGAGACCCATGCCCTGCACTTGAACGCGTGCGACAGTAAGATCTCCATATCTACATTAAATATCTTTAGCTTCAACAAAGATATCGATCCATGCAACTCCTTACATAATATGTTAACATTACTTTACATTCTCCACTTTCTAATAATAATAATGTTCTTTATCTTTAGAGGAACAAACAAACTGATCAAACCCTTATAATCTTTATAGTTAAATGCTTGTCTCTCTTGCAAATATGATAATAAAAAGCTATAAAAAAAGTAACATCACTTGTATAAAATAGTAAGTATTTTCTTCCCAATACTTGTACTAATTAAGTCTTTCAAACATGATTATTTAAAAGGCTTGGATGGCTATGAAAATTTCAATGTCTCCAATAAAATATCCATGATGAGATTTTCATGTCTCCATTAAAATATCTATAACTCCAACAAAAATGCTATGTATTAGAGGTTATGTATTCTATCCATGTAACGTCTCTTTACATAATGCTTTGTATTCTTGACTTTCTAAATAATAATGTTCTTTACCTTTATTGGAATAAACAAATTTATCATACTCTTATCTCTCTTGGAGGCAAACTCTCATCTCTCTTATAGACATGATAACAAAAGTCATAAAAAGATTACATCACTTGTATAAAATAGTAAGTATTTTATTTCCCATACCTTTACTAGTTAAGTCTGTTAAACATGGCTACTCAAAATACTTGGAAGGGGGGGGATGGTGGTGTATGAAAAATTATCCTAATCGTTGTCTTCCTTTCTCTCTCTCTCTCTTTTTTTTATCTCCCCCCATCCCCTCTCTCATTTTCTCTCTCCTTGTTGTACGTGTATGACGTCACAACGAACATCCTTATGGATTAAATTTAGGTGTGGAAAGAATAAGGAATTCTTGTTCTTTTATGGTTTAAAGATTTGAAGTTATCACTTAGTGTTTTGGTCACTAAAAACCCTAACTGCTTTACAAAGTTTGAATAAGAGGACTGGTTGTGTATATGGAAGACAATATAACCTCTAATACACCCTACTTAAGGTAAGTTACATTATTAATTTGTTTAATTATTATTAAGGCTCTGTTGTATTTATATAACCATTAATTTATCTATTGGTTAAAGCATATCCACATTAGTAAAGTGGATCATAGCTTTATAGGTCAAATCTAGCCATTTTAAAGCCAAAATATATTTTATATTTTTGTTTCCCTTAATACTAGGAATGTGTCTTACGTATAAATTTATAATTCTTAAATATTAAAAGTAAAGAGAAAGAGAGAGAGAGAGAGATGGAGAGAGAGAAAAGAAAAGAGAGAGGGGGGTTATTTTATTTATTTGAACTTATTTTTTTTAATATTGAAAATACATTTTACATATAAGTTCATAAATCCTGAAATTAAAAATAAAAAAATTTATTTTTTTATTTAAAATCTAGGCAAAATCCTAATGGATATTTACAAACTCGTTGTAAAATCCATTAAATGATTTTTCTTAAATAAATGAAGAAAATATTTTATATTTTACAAAAAAATTATATGTGAAAATTATCTTAGAATTTGACCGTATGCAATTAAAAACACAAATATATATTTTTTTAAGAAGGATTTGTTTTTGTTGTTTTTCTATTTTTTAACACTACCAGAAAACCGATAAATACAAACGGAAATATCGAGGGAATATTTCTGTCGGTAAATTTTCGAGAGATTTTACCGATGGAAATATTCCCTCGGTATATACCGAATGAATTACGGTGGGAAAAAAAATTAAAACAAAGCAAAAAAAATGATGACGTGTTAATATTCAATTATCTGTCGGTAAATCTGTCGCTAACGCGCCCCAATAAAAAGCCTGAGTCCCTTTATTTCACAAGAGACAGACTTATTTCTTCTTCTTCTACTTCTTCTTCTTCTTCTTCTTCTACTTCTACTTTTTCTTCTTCACTATATGTAAAAAATATCAATATCTATTTCTTTCTCTTTTTTTCTCTCCTCATCTCCTTCTCTTTTCCTCTATGCTCGGGTATGTCTTCTTCTTCTTTCTTCTTTTATCCTCTTAGTTTTTTTTTTAAATTAATATGTTTTACGAAAATTTTTTTCTCTCCTTAGCTTCACTTGCAACTACATTAAGGTAAGATTTTTCTTTTTTTTTTAATGATTTTTTTCACTATATTTGTTTTTTATTTTATTTTTAATTGTTTTGTTCTTAATAATTGTATAAATGTTGTTGTGAGATTTGTTTTTTCACATGAGATTAATTTTTAGTTGATTTATTTATATGATTTTTAAATTTTTATCAATTGCAACTTCATTTTTTTCATATGAATTTTTTTAGTTGAATTTATTTTTTTGTTTTATTTATTTGAGTTGATTTTCTTATTTTGTTTCAAGCATTTTGAATATATATTATACAGTGTTGATTTATGTTAATTTCATTATTTTATAATTTCATGAAATGATTTTTTTAAAATATTTTTAAATAATTACCGATAGAATTGCCGATGAAATTTCCATCGGTAATAAAAAATTATTACCGAGGGATATACCGATGAAATGAAGCGGGTAATTTTATTTTTTTATTTCCGATGGATTTACCGACGGACAAAAAATTACTGATGAACGATTCATTGATGGAGCATTTCTGTCGGTAATTAATTTACCGATGGAATATGTGTCTTACGTTGACGGAAAAATTTCGTCGGTAAAACTGTTAAATCTTGTAATGTAAAACTAGTTTATTTAGTATCAAAAAAATATCTTACATATAAGTTTATAATTTCAAATATTAAATATAAAAGGATAAAAATGATATAAAAGATCCAAAATTAATTGCAAAATAGTTCTCCAAAAATATGAAAATTAATAAAAATCAAACTAAGGCATGTTAGGCAAAAAAAAAAAAAAAGAAAAGATAATAAGGTTATGAAAAAATGTGTTAGGGCGTATTTGCCAAACACATTTTTAGGGAAAATAATTTTTTTCCTTGGTTATTTTTTTTATTTAGTTTAGAAAAATAATTTTTTGGTGGTGTTCTTATTATTTTTTATTTGGTTTAAAAAATCAAATCTTATGCTTGGCCAAATTTCATATTTCTCCTATTTAGTATAGGAATCCGTATAATTATTTGTTATGATTTTTTTCCCTCTTAGAGATAGACCTAGGATTAATATAAGTAGAGTTATTTAATTTATATTTTTGCAGACTACTAAGAAAAAATAATTTAATAATAAAAATTTAAATGAGAGTTTTTTTTTTCCGTG
>Ga0325403_1003163_pt1 | contig 14902 bp, 12 predicted proteins | sample PopdelMetagenome_19_FD_205665 | JGI IMG/M metagenome (GOLD analysis project Ga0325403, IMG submission 205665) | Populus deltoides microbial communities from Bellville, Georgia, United States - Xylem-PdKOR-R4 | ecosystem: Host-associated > Plants > Phyllosphere > Stem > Wood/Secondary xylem...
ACAAACCTCCCCTTTTGGTTCCTCCAATGGTGAGACTATTATGGTTGTCATATGGACTACCTCAAGGAACATCCTCTAGTTGAAAATGGTTACCTCCATTTCAAAAATAATTTTCAACCAACCCCTGTTAAATGGAAGTTTTCTTCCCTTCTATTTTTTGTACAAAATTTTTTGTTCCGTGGGTATTTTCTTGGTTCTATGATTATAATCTATAAAACGGACATCCAGTACTTGTTCAAAAAATCAAAATCAAATGGTAGGATTCCTTTGCAGCTGAGTCCAAAAGTTCCAAATTAGCTGTTACGGAATGGTTACAAAAACATCAAACTGCTCCCATCATTGATCATCATCCTCAGTCAAAGTTTCTAGCCCGAAAGGCTCAAACGACAGCTCTCCTTGCCTTTACTAGAACTCAAGAAGAATACCTACAAATAGTACAAGGAATTATTCAAAGCCAAGATCCAAAAACAGTCTTATCCCACTCCAGCTCATCTAGCTCGATATCTCCTGCCATCTCCCTTGGAGATGATAATGAAGATGACTGCTTTGGTATCTTACCGCCTATCAAACGACATTAAAAAAAAGAGGAGTATTTCAGGCTTTTTCAGGCTCATCTGTTTAGAGCCCATATTTTAGACTCCTATGTTTTGAGTCCTTTTTACTTTAGGCCTATCTGTTTTAAGGCCTTTTTCTACAAAAGTTACCAGCTACTACAAACCCACAAATCAAGTGTCGGTGGCAAGATGACAATAAAGGAAGCTTCACCAAAAACATGGACAATTTCTATTTTGTCATCATCCAATCAAGGCAGATAATACCACATGGGCTTACATAGGTTCTGCCAAATGCCACATGGGTCCTTGGAGGGCAGACCATTTTTTTCTAAAAAGAAAAATTTTACTCTCCCTGTAACCCATACCTGTAACCCATCTCCATTCTCCTCTGTAACCAATATCTCCTGTATTAATTTTCGTTACAAATTTAAGTAAGCTAATCTTATTATTTTTATTTGTATCTTTGTTATATCTGTTCTTATTCTTTTTTATTCTTGTTACATTTAAGTATGCTCTGTGTTTGATTAAGGATCCTGACATTGTTGGTCTTGCCTTGATCGTTCACATCAGAAAATCTGTATATATATTCCGCTTTCCTTTGTTCTTGTTCTTTTATAAAATCAGTATATAGGCTGGAAACCTGTGACCCGATCTTTTAGATCATTCTCAGGTATAACAACGCCACGTACTGAATTATCTGCTAGATTTATCTGGTGTGTGTGTGTATATATATATATAATAAAACAAATAATTAAAAAGATCTTTAAAATTTGAGATTAATGTGAGGATTAAACAATGATAAAAACAATTGCCAAGATTAAAGGATCCAATAATGGTATTAGAAATAAGTATAGTATAAACTCCTTTTATTACTCAACTGAAAACCACAAACAAAGGAGCTTCCAATCAGATGATTTATCCTTAATAGTTCATTATAAATTTTTAACATGATAATATTAATTATCTTATTTTAGAAACACCATACTCTTAAATATTATCAGGAATTTATGATGCTAACTTATATTAATAACAAATCAATTTCCTCTCATAACAACGATGTCGGCCGAAGACTATGAAGGATCAAGCATTTATTGTATCAATTGTTATACAACACAAATCTAGATTAATCATTTAACAAGCAAGGTATTAAGAATTAGTAAGATAAAAAGATAAGACATATTAATAACAAACTTTATTGGATATAAACATTGAAGTCCATGTTGAGTTTATATTATACATATTCTAACACCATTAGTGAAACCTTTTCACCTTGACATAATTAACTTAGCTAGACATAATGAAGAAGAAGAACATAAATAAACAAGATAAGAACATAATTATGATATAAGTTAACTAAGAGTAGTAAATGAAATGAAAAGCATAAACAAGAGATTAATGAAAATAAAACTTGAACATTACAAAGAGAGAAAGCAAGAAAATAATCTTGATCTGAAAACCAAGATGCCTAAATGAATGACAAATTCCTCTTTTTATAGGCCAAAAAGAACTATTCATTTGGTAATTAACTATTGAATTAGTGGCCAATTAATGACTTAGTGGACTTGGTGGTTTAGATATGGATTTGTTTTATAGACGAAATGACATTGCCACAATCATAATTTGGCAAAGTGGTCCCCATGAAAGTTGTAGGAATCTGTATCATCTTTCCACCCAAATAAGAATGAGCTCATTTGGACTTCTAGAACCCGAGATATGGATTGAACACTGAACAGTGTCTGGGCTCCAGGACAGATTCAGACTTCTCTTTTGATGCTAAGATTTGGACTCCAAAATGGCAGAATTGAGTTTTGGATTCTTCATGAATGTTTTAGGACTATGTCTTAGATTTCTATCCATATAAACTAGACTGAAACCAAGATCTACAGCTCCAGATATGACCTAATGACTAAATGGTGTTCCAGTTTGAATTGAACCAGCATCTCTTTTCTAAGCTTAACCCTTTCTTTGTCCTTTCACTTATAATAGTTACTCACATCAATCAATCCTTTGAATTGTGAGATATGCCTGAATTTAAAATAAACATTTACCATAAATTAAAGCTATCTTATATTATCAGACTTGTTATTATAAAACATACTTAAGTTAGGGAATTTAATGATACTTTAAGTGCAATATAATGATATAAAGCCTTAATGAGAATGCATTTTTAAGTACTAATCAGCCTTTGCATGCAGCCGGCTGCCCATTTGAGGTAGACGAAAAGTCACCCTCCCTTTCTCCTTGCATTTATACCCCCTCTTAAATGAGAAGGGTGTGTTTGGGTGCTGGATACCTTTGGTTCCTATTCCAATTCTCTCCTAGGATAGGCCAATCCAACACTAATTTTTATTGGGTTTTACTGTGCCGCTGCCGATTCAGAAATCGGCAGCCAAAACTGCGTCGCTGTTAATTTCTGTGTCATAATGAAATGTAAATCAAATATTGTGCCGATGGTGGAGTTATTTCGGCTTTACTTCTCTTTTTTTTTTGTGTTTACAAAATGAATATGTAAATCATAATGAGGATTTTATTGTGAGAAGAAAAAGAAATAATAGAAGGATTGTTTTGGAAGTTTATAAAGGAAATATGGACCGAGTTGGTTCAAATAAGGGTACTAAATGTTAGTGGAAGTTTAAAGAAATAGTAAAAACAATGATTTAGTGAAATTGTGGGGTGAAATAAAAAAATAAACAAAAAAATGAATCTCCCCCTATTTATATGTAAGAGGTTGGTGGTGCAACTATGAAAGGAGAGGGAAATGTTTTGAGTTCTTCTCATTTTCTCATCCCAAATCTCTAAGAAAGTGTTGATTTTGAGTGATAAGAGTGGATTTTGAGAGGGAAAAACACATAAACACGAAAAACTAAAGAAGATCTGAAGAGAGGAAAGGTTGACTTAAAGGAAGGAAAGGTTGACTTAAAGGAAGAAAGTGAAGAAAGAAGAGGATAAAGGAGACTTGGGGAAAATTTAACTAGTTATCATTCGAGACTCGAATTGTAACCTAGTAAGGCTTTTAGAACTCATATATATATTGATTTGAACAAAAATTACTTGATTTCCATCAAAATCCTAGCAAATTGATTTAGGATTTTTAATGTGAATTTGAGAGAAAGATAAATTTATTTGAAATGGAGTCCCTAGAATCATTATAGGTTGTAGTAGGAGTGAATTCATGAATAAATAATAAAGAAATTTTGGTGGGCTAGAGAAGCCCTAGGTGGTTGGCTATTAAGAGAGAGAGAAAGATTTGAAAGTGATACATTTATTATATCTCTTATAAATTGTGTTATATTTGTGTTATTAATTATGTGGATAATGATTGTAGATGGGTGACAATATTTTTATGTAATGGTGATGCATTTTAATAACTCAAGAATTTAATTGATTTGGAGAAATTGTTGGATTAAAGATAAGATTTGTAATGGTGATGCATTTTAATGACTCAAGAATTTAATTGATTTGGAGAAATTGTTGGATTAAAGATAAGATTTGATTGTGTTGTGTGCATGACATGCTTATATGGAAAATGTGTTTTTGGAAATTGGTTAATAAGAGATTATAATGATTTAATGGTGTAAAAATTGAAAGGAAATCTATGACTCCCTTTAGACAAGGTTCAACCAAATTGGCCATAAAAGAGGGGAGGGTAATTAATATAAATAGTGTAGGAAATTATCATAGAAATGTTAAATGTAAGACTAAGGAAGATAGTTCCTAAGTAAGTAGTAAGTAAGAAACTATGGAAGTTAGCAAAATCATTGATAAAACTAATATTAATGTATATGTTATGCAAACTGAAAAAATTGTTTCGGGTAGAATGACTTGGCACATTCTTTGAAAGAGAAAGAGTTATTAAATAAAAATGATTAAAGAATAATATAAGAAGGAAAAGAAAAATCATGCCCTTTTCCTATAGGAATGTTGTATAGCATAATTAGAATCTAAATTGAATGAGATAAAGGTAAAAGCTTGATAGAATGATTATGTCTGATTTCATAATTAATGTGAGAAAAGTTTTATTAAGGAACCTATAGATGAAGTTATAAGACTAATGTGTTTAGTCATGTTTGGAAAATGAAATGAAAATTGAGAAATGAGAAATTTAAATATATCGATAAAATGAATGATGTGAAACTCTTGGTAAGGATTGAAAATCTCTCTTTTTAATGTTATTATGATTGTGTTGAGTATTACATAATCTAAAAAGAATACCATGAATGGAAAGAAAGGGTTGTTAAACCTATGATATGAAATGTGTTATGAAGCAAAAGTTATTATATTGGAATGTAAATATGATTTCTAAGTTTACGAATGATAGTATTAATCAATGGGTAAATTGATTTATAGGAGATACTTTGACAGCTGAACCACCGACTCGAGCCCGAGACGGGACTTCGAACATAGATAGGTGCCTAACACCTATAAATTATTAAATTATTGCATTCTTAATATTGCTAGAATTTACTCATTATGTCTTCTATGCCAATATGTAAAATTAATAAACGAGTGAATAAAGGTGGGAAAGAAAAACCATGGACGAATAACCTAATTATATGCTCCAAAATGAAGGTTAACAATGTCAAGGGGGTCTTGACATCAACATTATTGAATAATAAATTAGCTATTCTGGGTTTGGACAACTAATGATATCAATGGGTTGCATTGATATCGGTATTTACATGGAACTTGATTAGTTGCTCCTGGAATGGAGGCTAATGATGTTAAAGGGTTCTTGACATCGACATTAATGATTGATGAATTAAAGTCCCTGAAAGGACTTGATTAGGTATTCCGAGTTCAGATAGCTAATGATATTAATGGGTTACATTGATATCAGCATTACTTTGAATTTGATTGGTTGATCCCCTAGTAAGGAAGACTAATGATTCTAATGAGATTTATTAGCATTAGCATAACTCCAAACGATTGGGAGAACAAAAATAAACTTGATTTGCTATTCTTGGGAAATAAGAAAAGCTAATGATATCAAGGGGATGCCTTGACGTCAACATATTCCAAAATTTGGATTAGCTATCTAAAAAATGATAACAAATGATACTAGTGATCTAGTATTAGCATACTTGTAATATCCCACATCGGCGGGTGAGGAGTTGGTTACTGGCCTTATTAATAGTGTTGGTTGCTAACTTGTCAAACATGTTTTGGGGTCATGCGTGGCTGCTAAGAACAAATTCATAAGGGCGGTAAGGCCCAAAGCAGACAATATTTGGGAGGTTGGGTCATTATGGTTGCATGATTAGAAGTTCATATTAAAAATATACATACATAGACATGTGTTTGCATTCCTATCCTACTAATAGCTATTACAATTTAAACAAAAGGATCTAATAAAAGTTATACGTTCAGTACATTGATTCATACAAAATACATTGTGATTTAGAATGCATCTACATGATTCCTTGCAAAAGTAGGTTCCCGTGTATTGGGTTTCCTAGACATCTAGTTGGTGTGACGTCCCTGCTGCAGTACAAAACATTTAAGAGAATGCAATTACTTAATAATAATAATAATGATAACTAAACGGTCTGGCAGTTAAATGAAGCATTAACATTTATAATTTCTTCATGTACTTGGTATAAACAACTTGTAGTACATATAGATGCACCAATTCTTGCAATCAACCATAATCTTAAACCCGACTATCCTCTTAAGGCATTATTTGCTGAGGTTAACCGTTCACTCACCCCGGTCATCCACTTCGGATGCCATTAGCCAAAGCTAATCAATTGTTTGTCCCGGTCATCCATTCGGATGCCATTAGCCGAAGCTAATCAGTCGTTCATCCCGGTTATCCATTCGGATGCTATTAGCCGAAGCTAATCAGTCGTTCGTCCCGGTCATCCATTTGGATGCCATTAGCCGAAGCTAATCAATTGTTCATCCCAGTCATCCATTCAGATGCCATTTGCCGAAGCTAATCATTCATTTGTCCCGGTCATCCATTCATATACCATTAGCCGAAGCTAATCAGTCGTTCGTCCCGGTCATCCATTTGGATGCCATTAGCCGAAGCTAATCAATTATTCATCCCGATCATCCATTCAGATGCCATTAGCTGAAGCTAATCATTCATTTGTTCCGGCCATCCATTCGGATCCCATTAGCCGAAGTTAATCAGTCGTTCATCCCGGTCATCCATTCGAATGCCATTAGCAGAAGCTAATCAATCGTTCGTCCCGGTCATCCGTTCGGATGCCATTAGCCGAAGCTAATCAATCATTCATCCCGGTCATCCAATCGGATGTCATTAGCTAAAGCTAATTAACCATTTGTCAACATTTAAGCGTTTGACAGTCTAATATCTGTTCTAACGTAATATGGTAACATTCATGATAAAGTATTTTATTATTCAACGTATGAAAAAGGAAGGTGCAAGTCACCTACCTGCTCCACCTGTGGGTTGTTCTTGTCTTGAAAATGGTCCAATCCTGACTGCACCATCTAAGACATCAATGGTCACAAATCATTACATTTGTATTTTTGAATCACATTCGTCACCACACTTATTTCAAGAGTTCATATGTTCACATTCAAGTGTTCCACATTTTACACCATCATACCATGAAATTATTACTAACATTTAAGTCATTTCTGCCTAGGAGGCTTATTGTAGAAATTAGCAGCGAAAACTGGTTCGCTGCAGGCTGCCCAATTCGGCATCGACAACTGTTTCGCTGCAGGCGGCCAATTCGACAGCGAAAACTGTTTCGCTACAGGCCGCCAATTCAGCAGCGAAAATTGTTTCACTGCTGGCGCCACAATTTCAGCAACAAATGCTAACTCGTAGCAGACATCTTAGCAGACAGCTCAGTGAGAACTGGTTCACTGCAGGTTGCCCAATTCGGCAGCGAAAACTGTTTCGCTGCAGGCAGCCAATTCGGCACCGAAAACTGTTTCGCTGCTGGCGCCACAATTTCAGCAACAAATGCTAACTCGTAGCAGACAACTTAGTTTCGGTAGCGAATCACAATTTCGCTGCAGCCAACTCAACTTTGACAGCGATTTGCTGCAGACAATTCCACTTGTGCAGTGAATCGCAAGTTTGCTGTAGAACACGCCACTCGGCAGTGAATTGTTAATTCGCACCAGACGACACAGTTTCGGCAGCGAATCACAAATTCGCTACAGAACACACAATTCGGCAGCGAATGCTAATTCGCTGCAGCCGACACAGTTTCGGCAGCGAATCACAAATTCGCTGCAGAACGCACAATTCGGCAGCGAATGCTAATTCGCTGCAGCCGACACAGTTTCGGCAGTGAATCACAATTTCATTGCACAACACACAATTCGGCAGCGAATGCTAATTCGGTGCAGAAGACTCAGTTTCGGCAGCGAATCACAAATTCGTTGCAGACAACTTAGTTTCGGTAGCGAATGTTAATTCACTGCAGCCAACACAGTTTCAGCAGCGAATCACAATTTTGCTGCACAACACACAGTTTCAGCAGCGAATGCTAACTCGCTGCAGCCGACACAGTTTCGGCAGCGAATCACAATTTCGCTGCACAACACACATTTCGGCAGCGAATACTAATTCGCTGCAGAAGATTCAGTTTCGGCAGCGAATCACAAATTCGCTGCAGACAACTCAGTTTCAGTAGTGAATGCTAATTCGCTGCAGTTGACACAGTTTCGGCAGCGAATCACAAATTCGCTGCACAACACACAATTCGACATGAACACACACCACACATGGTGCAACAACCCCAGCATATATACATACTGTCACTAAGTTCCAGCATAACACACACATTGAAACCTTCAATTTCAGCATATAATCCTTCAACAAATCCCAGCAGAACACACACATTGAAAACCATCAATTACAACATATAATCTTTCAATAAATTCCAGCAGAACACACACATTGAAAACCATCAATTTCAGCACATAATCCTTCAACAAATCCCAACAGAACACACACATTGCATGTTGGCCAACCCCATAGTTAAAGCCAGCCCTCTACCATGATTTGTTATTTCTATTTTATTCATTTTTCTTTGTTAGACGTTCTGAAATTGGCCTTATTTCATTTCTGTTTCCTTGTCCTCCTAGTTAATTTCAGTTTCCTTCACAACCAGCTTAGGTCTTAGGTTAATTTTCTTAGGGTTTTCTTCTTTATTTCTGTATCTGGTTTTAAGGAGAAGAGGAAGGGAGTTTCATAACCCATACCTTTCGAATCTAACTAAGTTTGAGGAAGGTTTGACACTATGCTTTCTCTTCTCCTACTGGTTCTCCTCCTTCTTCTTCCTCTCACGTTTTCCAGCCCTTTTTTCCCTTTCCCTCTAGGTAGCTGTCCACTCTTCTCTCAAGGTCTCATCTTTCCCTTACATGTTCACAAAGCATTCTCTACTGGTTTGGTTTAGGTTTCTGTTGGGAAAGAGGAAGGGAAGAACGACATGCAGCTGCTGGAGACAACTTTGGGAAGAGGATGGATCATCCTCTCTCTCCTCCTTGTATTTATACTCCCCATTAAATGAGGTGGGTTATTTGGGGTTGGTTTAGATGTGTTCTTATCCTTATTTTGATCTATCTAAAACCGGTTTTACCCCTCCCTCCCAGCTCCTTAAGTTAATTAATTTTTTTAAAAAACAAAAACTGAGTCGCTGCCGATTCAAAAATTGGCAGCGAAAACTGAGTCATCAATTATATATATATATATATATATATATATATATATATATATATTTTTTTTTTTCTTTTGGGTGTTTACATTCTCCCCCCCCCCTTAATATGAATTTCATCCTCGAAATTTAAGAGGTTTCATACTAATACCTGGTAGTTCAAATAAATTGGGGTACTTTTTCCTCATCTCAGCTTCCCTCTCCCAAGTTTCATCTTCTATTTGAGCTTTTCGACATAAGATTCTGACAATGAGGATCTTTTTGCTCCGTAGCTCCTTCACTTCCTGATCTAGTATCCTTATGGGCCTCAATTCCAGTGTTAAGTCTTCCTTGACTTCTACTGGAACCTGAGGTAGAACTCGGGCGGGGTCCACGTCAGCCTTCCTTAACAAGGAGACATGGAACACATCATGGACCTTGGCTAACTGTGGGGGCAAGTCCACTTTGTAGGCTACTGGTCCTACTCGCTGTAAGATTTTGAAGGGTTCAATGAAGTCGGGAGTTAACTTCCCTTTCAATCCAAATTGTAACATGTTCTTCCATGGGTCTTCTCCTCACATCATCATACTTCTTCTGTCTATCCTATGCGGCTTTGATGCAATCCCTGATAGTTCTCACTTTCTCCGTGGTGACTTGGACCAACTCCGCGCCATATAACTTCCAGTCCCCAATTTCCTCCCAACATAAAGGAGTTCTACACCTCTTACCATACAAGGCTTCATATGGGGCCATCCCTATTGTGGCTTGGTGACTATTATTATACGTGAACTCCACCAATGCCATGTGTTCCTCCCAATTTCCTTCAAATTCTAGCACACAGGCCCGTAACAGGTCTTTCAAGACTTGGATGACTCTTTCTGATTGGCCATCTGTTTGAGGGTGAAACACAGTGCTCATGTCCAATCTTGTCCCCAAGGTATGTTGTATACTCGGCCAAAGTCGAGAGGAGAACTTGGGATCTCGATCCGATACAATGGACACCAGAATCCCATGAAGCCGTACCACCTCATTTATGTAGATCTTGGCAAGCTTGTCCACCGAGTTGGTCATCTTTATAGGCAAGAATAGTGTGGATTTCGTCAACCGATCTACGATGACCCATATCGCGTCATTTCCTTTCCTCCCTTTGGGAAATCCCGACACGAAATCCATGGTGATGATCTCCCACTTCCATTCTAGAATTTGTAATGGTTATAATGGTCTCACAGGCCTTTGGTGTTCAACCTTGACTTTTTGATATATCCCACACTTAGACACATACTCAACTATTTCCCTTTTCATATTAGGCCACCAATAGAGGTGTTTCAGGTCTCGATACATCTTAGTGTTGCCAGGATGTATGGAGAACTTGGACTCATATGCTTCTTGTAGAACCATTCGTTTGACTATTTCGTCATTAGGCACGTACAATCATTGTCCCATCATTAAGGATCCATCATCCACTACCCGGAATTTCATTTCTACCCCGGCCTCCATATTCTTCCTAATCTTGGACCCCTCCTTGTCATGGAATTGGGCATGTAATATCTGTTCTCGATACATTGGTCACATCAATAGTTGGGCTACGAACCCACCTCCTGTATTAATGTCCAAATCTGCACCCATCTCTTTCAATTCCACTAATTGCCGCTCCTGAGGGCATCTGCCACCACGTTTGCTTTCCCCGGGTGGTATTCTATGGTGCAGTCAAAATCCTTATGAGCTCTATCCACCTTCTTTGTCGCATGTTCAACTCCTTTTGCGACATCAGATACTTCAGGCTCTTATTATCAGTAAAAATTTGGGTTTGAGACCCATATAAATAGTGTCTCCATATCCTCAAGGCAAATACTACAACAGCCAACTCCAGGTCGTGCACCGGGTAGTTCACCTCATGAGTCTTTAACTGCCTTGATGCATAGGCAATCACCTTCCCATGTTGCATCAGAACACACCCCAATCCATTCCCCGAGGCATCACTATATACCACAAAACCCTCGGTCCCTGAGGGAAGGGTTAACACTAGAGCAGTGGTGAGCCTCCTCTTCAATTCTTGGAAGCTTTTCACACATTCTTCCGACCACACCCATTTCTTATTCTTCCTAATTAGCTAGGTCAAAGGGGTTGCAATCAGGGAAAAATCTTCGATAAACCTCCGATAGTATCCTGCAAGTCCCTAGGAAGCTACGTATTTCGGTGATCGAAGTCGGTCTTTCCCATTCAAGACTGCTTCGACTTTTTAGGGGTCTACAAAAACACCTTCGGCTAAAATGACGTGTCCTAGAAACATCACTCTCTTCAATCAAAATTCACATTTACTCAGTTTTGCATATAACTGGTGATCTCTCAAGGTTTGTAAGGTTTGCCTTAAGTGTTCTTCGTGCTCCTCGAAAGAATTCGAGTACACCAGTATATCATCAATGAATACTACCACAAACTTATCAAGGTATGGTTGGAAAACCCGATTCATCAAGTCCATGAAGAGGGCTAGGGCGTTCGTCAACTTGAACGGTAGCACCAAAAACTTCATAGTGTCCGTAACGAGTTCTAAATGCGGTCTTTGCTACATCCGCTTCTTTAATCTTCATCTGATAATACCCTGATCTCAGATCTATCTTCGAAAATGCCCTCGGTCCTTTTAATTGATCAAACAAATCATCTATCCAAGGTAATAGATACTTGTTTTTCATTGTTATTTTGTTCAACTGTCGATAGTCAATACAAAGTCTATAGGTTCCATCTTTCTTACTTACAAATATGAGCGGTGCTCCCCAAGGAGAATTAATGGGTTGTATGAACCCTTTGTTTAACAATTCCTGTAGTTGAGTCTTTAACTCGTTCAGTTCTACCAGAGCCATCCGGTACGGTTGTTGGGCTATGGGTGGGACTCTAGGAAAAGTGTCTATGGACACCTCTACCTCTCGCTCCGGGGGTAGTCTCGGTAATTCTTCGGGAAACACATCTGGGAATTCCTTCACCACGGGAATATCCTTCAGTCGTGGACCTTCATCATCAGAGTTTAAGATGTATGTGAGGTATACCATACATCCCTTTCTTAAAAGTTTTTGGGCTGTTACCACCGATATTAAGGCAATCGATTTGAGAATTCTCTCTTCTTCAAAAATCATTCTCTCGCCCTTAGGTGTTTGGAAAGTAATAGTTTTAGCATAACAATCTATTAGAGCCTTGTATTTACTCAATCAATTCATGCCTAGGATTATGTCAAAATCATGCAACTCTAAGGGAATCAAGTCTACTTCTGTTTCATACCCAGATAGACTAACCCCCATATCCACATGCACAATATTTGTTTCAATCATGTTTCCCATTGGAGTTCCAATTACGAATCCCTTCTCTACTATTTCTACTCCCTTTCTCAGTTTAGTGACAATTCTCTTAGCAATGAATGAGTGGGTGACACCCGGATCAAACAACACATGCACATTAAAATCATTCAATAGTAGTGTACTTGCCACCACATCCGATGCAGCCCTGACCTCCTCCTATATTAGGTGGAAGACCCTCCCCGAGGTCAGATCATTTTGTGCCCTCGGTCTCCCTCGACTGGAGTTTGCTCCTAATTGAGAAGATCTCACTGACCTATTCACGGTGACTGACTGTTAGTGGCTCTGATGGGCTGCCTATAGCTCTGTACCTGTCCAGTGTTCCTTTTAGGGCAGTCCCTCTTGTAATGACCTCTTCCGCCACAATAACGACACCCTTGACTCAAATACTGGTAGTTCCTCCACCTATGACCTTCTCCTCTGCACACAAAGCATCACTCGGGGGAAACTGAGCAGTCCTCCGGGTGTTTTTGTCCATATTTTATACAAAAAGGATAGTCAACACCCTTGCAGTCACCAGTCCTAGTTGAAGAGTTTTCCCTCGAGTGCAACTGTCCAACCATCACTCTCCCACTTGACTGTTGGTGGGGCAGTAACATCAAACTCCCCCTTTTCCTATACTGCTCAAACACTCCACTTTTCCCTTTCATCAGGAGTGGTGGTCTGCCGCTAAAATTGTCCCCATCTCTCTTTTTGCCTATACCCTGATGTCCTCCTTAGCTTTCTCCAATACAAGCCTCCAGAGCTTGGGCAGCCTCAATCAACTCTCTCACCGATTTAAATCGCAAGGCGATCAATCCTTGTCTCAAATCCTGTCGTAAACCATCTCTCAACTTCTCAATCATATGTTCCTCTGTCGGCACATAGTGTGGGGCGAACAATGAGAGATCATGGAACCTCCTTTCGTACTCCAATACCAACATATCACCCTGTCTTAATGCCAAGAACTCCTGTTCTTTCACCTTGCGATGGTACCTGGAATAAAACTGATTCTCAAACTCTGTCATGAAATCACTCCAAGTTAGTGTCTCGGTTGCACGCCTCAGCTGAACTGTTTTCCACCATGTCATGGCCCTATTAGACAGTAATTGGGTTGCATAATTTACCCTCAAAGCCTTGGGTATGCTTATTTGAATCATGGTCTTTTCTACCTTCCTAATCCATCTTCCAGCTATCTCTGCATCTTGTTCCCCCATATACTATTCACAACCCATTTCCCTCATACTCTTGACTAGTCGTACCAGTGGCACCACGTTATCCGTGGTCATGCTAGTTATAGGGGCTGCTTGTGGAATCTGCGTGGTGGTAGTTATTTGTGTTGCCAAACCAGCCATGCCCTTCATCATTGCTTTAACTATTTGTACAAAGAGTTCCACGTCTACATATTGTGGGGGCACACCAGTTGGAATAGTTGATGGCTGTGCTTCTGATCTTTCTTGCTGCTCTGCTGCAATTGGGGGCACTCCTTCTGTCTGGTTAGGCCTCCAGCCTTCCCCTGCTACCACAGCTTCCCCCTGCAAGGTTTCAGGTGGTATTATCGGAGCATGAGATGCCGTATCATCCAAGGGATCTTCGTCTTGCCAACCTTAGGCATCTTGGTTCCCGCTCCTCCTTTCTAAGGAGGGCGGCTCAGTTCGTGTCCCTTATCGGGTTTGTATCATCCTGAAATTCACCATAGCAACACAATTATCAGTGATCCTCAGGATCCAGACCAGGGGCTCTAATACCAACTGTAACAACCCGGCTTTTCAAGCCCAAAACAATAGTATATATATATATATATATACTTGACACACATGGTGCCGGAAATCGGCGAACCTGATCCCTCACATCATCAAAATACAATCCATACAATCAACATTTCATTTAAAAATGAATCTTACATAAACACATAATATTATGGTTGCATGAGTAGAAGTTCATATTAAAAATATACATACATAGACATGAGTTTGCATTCCTATCCTACTAATAGCCATTACAATTTAAACAAAAGGATATAATAAAAGTTATACGTTCAGTACATTGATTCATACAAAATACATTGTGATTTAGAATGCATCTACATGATACCTTGCAAAAGTAGGTTCTCGCGTATTGGGTTTCCTAGACATCTCGTTGGTGTGACGTACCTGCTGCAGTACAAAACATTTAAGAGAATGCAATTACTTAATAATAATAATAATAATGATAACTAAATGGTTTGACAGTTAAATGAATCATTAACATTTATAATTTCTTCATGTACTTGGTAAAAACAACTTGTAGTACATATAGATGCACCAATTCTTGCAATCAACCATAATCTTAAACCCAGCTATCCTCTTAAGGCATCATTTGCTGAGGTTAACCGTTCACTCACCCCGGTCATCCACTT
>Ga0325403_1003166_pt1 | contig 14899 bp, 4 predicted proteins | sample PopdelMetagenome_19_FD_205665 | JGI IMG/M metagenome (GOLD analysis project Ga0325403, IMG submission 205665) | Populus deltoides microbial communities from Bellville, Georgia, United States - Xylem-PdKOR-R4 | ecosystem: Host-associated > Plants > Phyllosphere > Stem > Wood/Secondary xylem...
TTTTTGTTGAAAGTCGAGGATTTGCAACATCCTAGTTGCAGGTTCCTATAAACTAAAATTTTCTTTTCCAAGTTCTATTTGGTATCATTTCGAGCATTCTTTTGGGGGTTTTTTTTTTTCCAGTGATAAACTTTATTTTTGTCCCTGTAAATTCATTTACATTGACTAGGTTAAAAAACCTTAATATCATTTTTTACTTTGAACCATTAAATAGTCTAATTTTTAATAATTTAGTTTTTGAGTTGATTTAATTTTAATTTTTTTGAGATATTATATTATATATGGAGATTGGAAAAGAAAAAAGAAAGAGAACATTAAGAGAATAAGAGAAAGTAAAAATATAAATACAAATACAGCAAAAAGTCAATTTGTTAGTTGTTTAATAGTAAACGATAATTTTATCTTTTTTAAAAATTAAATCCTATAAATATTAAGAAATTCTGAATTATCATAGAAGAAGTGGAACTTGTTTTCCAATTCAACTGTTGAACCAATTTTAATATTAATTATATGTTTTTTTATCCTATCAATTAATCTAATATATTTAAAAATGTGGTAGGTTAATTTTGGTTGACTCGAGTTATTTTTTTATTTTTTTAATTTATTTTTTAAAAAAAACTTTAATCTTTCTACACTAGATTTATTAGGAATCAAATTTCATAATTTTTTTAATTTGATTTCTATTGCGTTATCATGATCTCATGACCCGAGTTATAAATTTGGCAAATTAATCTAGGTTAACTCAAATTATTTTTTTGGTCTTTTTTTAAATTGATTTTTTTTAATCTCATCTTTCAACATTGAGTTTATTGAAAATTAAACTTCATAATTTATTGGATATACTTTTTATGGGGTTATCATGGTCTCATGACTCGGTATGTGATTTGACATGTTAACCCAAATAGATCTAATATGTTGTTGTCTTAATATTTATAAAAACAGAACCTCATCTTAAATGTCATAACCCAATTTCGGGTTCCCTCAAAATTATCCTTTTCTTTTATACAAAAATAAGAAAAGGTTGAAATTAAAAAACAAAAACAAATGCAAGAAGCAAGTAATTTGGTTGGCAAGAACAGTATGACGAGAGATCTACATGCATAAATAAGAAACAAAGGGACTAAAATCTTTGATATTTTTAGAAATTCAATTGTACCATTGAAAGACCTAAATGTGAAACGGCAATGCAAATTCAAGGATAAATTAAATTAATATTGGATGAATTTGCATAAAAATTAAGTCCAAGGACTTAATTAGATTTTTAATATGCTAATTTGATTTAATTATTGGTCTAACTAAAGGTTTAATTAATTTTATAAATTAACTTAAATCAAAATTAAAAGAATTAATTAAGTGTAGAGACTTGATTAAACTTTTAAGGGGTCAAATTAATTTTACTAAAAACTTAATTGGTGAAAAATTAAGTTTGGAAGCTTAATTAAGAATATTGAAATTTCGGAGGACCATATTTAATGTTCAAAATCTTAATTGGATGATATCAGGGGTGTAATTATAATAAAATCAAATTTTAAGAATCAATTAAGGATCAAATTGAAGAAATTTAGAACCAAGGACCAGAGTGCAACATATACGTAAGTTTAGGGATTAAAATTAATCAAGATCAGTGGTTAATTTGAAAGAAATTGAAAGTTTCATGGTTGATATAGGTCATATTGAACAAATTAAAAATCACGGACCAATTTAAAGAAGGCACTTAAATTAGAGGAATTCAATCAAAACTTTCAGGGGTGCGATTGAAAAAATTAAGAAGTTTCGGGGGTCAATTGAGGGTGTATGTGCTCTAATTGAGCTTTTATATTGGTAAGAAACAGTTTAGAACCATATTTGTATGTTGACAATATGTTATAGATTTTAATTGCTATGCATTTTAATATTTACATGTTTATTGTTGCTTCTAAAGGTTTAAACATGTAGACATGAGTCTATGTGATTTGCATTAATAGGTTTAAGTCTTTTTTCTGGGTTTGAATGCATTTTTCTGGGTTTTAGCTTTGTAGGGCATTTTCTAGGTTTATAGGTTGGTGTTCTTCAATTGAACATTATCTTAGATCATTGATTTCTATGTTGTTTTGATTGTTTGTTGGTTTTTATACATGCATAAAAGACTATTGATTACTAATCTAGGGTCCTAATTATTTTAAAAACACTCAAATCATGTCATTTAATATTTGGTTCTTCGTCTGTGTTCTTTATAAAAATCAAATAATCATGATGATTGTTTAATTGTTGTCCTAATCCAATCTTCAAATTTTGTTTGAATGATGCATGTTCCTTTGCATTTCATTTTACATAATATGGTTTGATCTTGAATCCATGTTTTCTAGGTTCTTCTAGTGTGTTTTTCACTATTCATAATAAGATTCAAATGAAAACCTCTTTTGATTTTTAAATTTTTGTTTTGGTTTCTGGACATTATTTTTGGGCTTGGCCCTTTGGGTCAGGAAGCTCAACCCACATGGCAGGGCTGAGTCCATTTATGCTAAGGTAGCGCTTAGCAAACTCAAACGCAATGTTTTGTCCTTAAGATATGTTTGCCAAACATAGCCTTAAGATATTTTTTTAGCCTTTGATTTTTAGTTAAGATAAACACGCCTTACAGTTTTTCCAGCAATCTTTATTTTCAGCTTTTGCTAAACAGACCTCAAATAATTTCTAAAATATTCTGAAAACCCACGTGGCAGGACTGAGTCCATTTATGTTAAGGTAGCGCTTAGCAAACTTAAACGCAATATTTTGCTCTTAAAGCGTATTTGCCAAACACAACCTTAAGATATTTTTTAAGCCTTTGATTTTTAGTTAATGGTGTGTTTGTCAAACATGCCCTACAATTTTTCCAGCAATGTTTATTTTTTGTTTTTGCCAAACAGACCTTAAATGATTTCTAAAAAATTTTAAAAAAAAATTAGGGACTATTTTAAATTTAATTTAGGCCTCTCATGCGTTTTCCAACCACCTACGCTGTAAGATACTGATTTAGTATTAAATATATATTTGTTTCTTCAAATTTTAAGAAAAAAATACAAAAATAAACAAATAAAAAATTCCTTATATGAAAAAAATACAAAAATACATTTTAGCCATGCGCATATAGTCAAATACTAAAATTTTCACGCATATTTCATATGAAAAAAATTTTCATTTTTATAAAATATGGAAAAAAAATCAATTAATGGGCATCGCAACAAATTTATGAACACTTTTTTTTTTTTGGATTCGAGGAAACCTCACCCCCCGGAAAGCGCACTTTGTGGGCCCAGGTGAGGGAGTAAAACCCTGGCTGTCCCAGGCTCTTACAAGAGGTGTACGCCCTGACTCGAACTCGAGACCTGCTGTGCAGATCTCAAACCCTTTGCCATCATGCTACGCCCCTTGGGGACCAAATTTATGAACACCCATTAGGATTTGACCAACATTTCAAGAACACTATAAAATCATTTTTTTAAGATTTGGAATATGTCTTTTACATAATTTTTGGTTTATAATGCTTAGGTTTTAGCTTGATAAGATAATTATCTCTTTAACGCTGAAGATTTTTACCTCAAATAGACCAACGAATAAAAACTTGATCTTAGAAAAAAATAATCAATCAATAATGATGTTTACCATAAGTAGGGTGCATTGAGGGTGATGCATCTTGCTCATGCACAACTAATCTACTTAACCAGACTCTAACAAACAATTAGGTTTTCTAGTAATCATAATATTTGATGACGACTCTGAACATTATTAATCATGTTTTTTTTTATGATTAATTCCTAACACTTCCAAAATCCCTCTTAATCCAGGAGCCATAACAGCCATTCGGTATCGTGCATGACATGATATTTTTTTTTGTGTCAAACTATATTTTCATCGATAATTCAAGTTGTTTTTGGATTTGCCAAGAAGACCAAGTCACATCAAATCAATCCCACATAATTTAATTATTTTTTTTCTATTGCAAAAAAACATTAGAATGCTAAGATATATTTTTATATTAAAAAAATTAATCCAACCGGTAGCACAGTACAAACCAATAATATAGTGAATATATAAGAATTAAAAGAAGAACCGACATATCACGAATTTAGTGACCCGAACCATTCCCCTTTTAATTGTCCATAGTTTTTCAATTTCTTATTGAAGCCGATAGGCAGTCCATGGTTCAAATGACTAATAAAACCGTGAATGGTTACATGGGCCTGAAAGCCTTATTTAGAATGCTCCTAAAGAGCATGCGACGACCAATTTATATTAAGGCTTACAGTTGAAGCCCAGCCCATTGCTAGATAGACGAAGGGTTGCTTTCAATCTATCATGTTGAGTGGGCTAGGCCTGAAAAACAAAATGCGAGTCTTGGAAAAAGAATTGATGAAACTGTCAGATATCGAACAGAAGTTCAGCTCAAGTGTAGTAGGCTCAACAAGATTCAAGCCCAGACTTACATTTATTTGATCACGTTAGAACTTAAAAAGCATAACCCACCTCCATCCCCCCCAGAATAATAATAATAATAAAGGAATTTTTTTATATACAAAAAGCCTTTTTATACTCTATTGGTTTGTAATGGTGTCCCTGGCACTAGCTCAATGCAAAGGCAAAACCCGAAAACATGTTTAAAAAGAAAAAAAAAAATCAAGAAAAAGAAAGGGCAGGGGATCATCAATTTTTGTTAATTAGTAGAGAAGAACAACAAAATGGGTGGTGCTGTGGGGGTTGTGATTCTCTCCCTCTCGCCTAAAGATGGAGAGAATAGAGTAGTGTTAGGTTATTGTTTTTGAACAAAAAAAAAGATAAAAGATAGTAGAAATTAAGTATGTTTGGTTAAAGAGACATAAATAAATACATAAAAATAAATTTGTTTTTGGGATAATTTTGAGGTGAGTTTATGTATTTTCAAAATAAAGGTATATAGATAACATGTCTTCAGAGACAATATTTATTATTTTTTATCCCTTAAATATCATTGTAAAAACTTTTAATTAAAAAATTATTCAACTAAGACATGTAAGGATAAAAAATGTTATTAAGATAGTTTTAAAAATAAACTTGGGGGTTGATTCGGGACAAAACTTGGATCACGAGTTGAGTTGACTCGAGTTGACTAGAGTCGGCGTAAAAATAAAAGTGGTTATTATCATAGTTTTAAAACTTGATTTAGAGGTTGACTTAAAGCAAGACTCGAGTCACAAATACAGTTGACAGTTGACACGGGTTAATGTAAAGACAAAAATAGTTATTATCATAGTTTTAAAACCCGACTCAAGGGTCGACTAGAGGTAAGACCCGGATCATATGTCAGGAGAATCAATATAAAATAAAAATGATTATTATCATAATTCTACAACTTGATTTGGGAGTTCACCCGAGGCAAAGCCTGGGTCACAGATTAGAACAGTCAACCTAGGTTAGCCTAAGTCAATGTAAGGATAAAAATTGTTATTATCATAATTTTAAAACCACACTCCGGGAGTCAATCAGGGCAAGGCTTAAGTCACATATCGGGAGGGTCAACACGGGTTGATCCGAGTCAACATATGAATAAAAATAACTATTATCATAGCTTTAAAATCTGATTAGGGATTCGACTCAAGGCAAGGTTTATGTCACAAGTTGGGAGGGTCAACTTGTCATGTCGGTTTTGATTTTATAACTAGGGTTATTATAATATTATTAATTTCAACACTCAATATAAACTAAAGTATAAAAAAATACATATTAAAGGTAAAATAGATTTGTTTTATGTCTTGCCTATCAAAACCAAATAGTAAAACAATCACTTTATCTTATACATTATTAATAAAAATAATTTTTACTCTGTCTCTTTTGTTATAGTAACTAAACACTATGGGAAGAAATTTGGTTTTGCTATCATGGGTTTTAATGATAAGACTTATTAATTAATTGGGTCAAACTTAGAATCATAAAATTTCTTGATAAATTCCAACATTTAATATTTCTTATTTAGATGTAAATAAAAAAACTAAAGAGTATGGTGTTTTACTACATATATAACGATATAATGTAATTTAAGAATTACTTCCATAATTTATTGGATAATATTCTAAATTGTTCATTGAAACAAAACCACATTGTTTAGTGTGTTTATAAATAATATATATAACATTGTTTTTATCCCAAAAAAAAACTAAATAATTTTAAAAATGTTAAAAATCTCTTTCATAATTAATTTATGTTATTTTTTTTCACAAGATAAACTAAACAAAGTCTAATATATAAAAATAAAGCCTTATATATATATATAATTATTGAAAATAATCACAAATTTATTAGAAGGAATGTGATTTATATATATATATATAACCATTGAATTTGTAAAATTTATTAGAAGGAATGTGATTATTTTCAATAATAGTAATAATTCATGCATGAAATAGTGATGGATACAAGTCCCAAGTCAACTAAACAAATGGAAAACAATACATTAGCCTAAACAATACAAATGGAAATCAATATATATATATATATATATATATATATATATATATATATATAAAATGATAGATATTTTTATTGAAAAGTAATTGTTAGCCACATTTAGTAAATGACTAAACAACTGAAAGTAAGACTTAATATATAAGGAACAATTATACAAAGAAAAACAAAATACAAAGATCCCTATTTCCTTAATTACTTAGACTTAATATTATTAGACCATGCACTAATACAAGCTGAACTTATCTTTATATCATAACCTGTACAAGTTAAATATTTTTTACTAGCCTGTGACCAAGAAAAAAGATGAAACAAAGTTATTTAAAAGCTTTTTTTCATATTAGGTTGAATCTCACTAAAAACTAATTCATTTCTAGCTAGCCAAATAAATACTCCAAGCAATGCCAAAAGATAAGATCTAGCTGTCTTGTCTTCTTCAGAAATTTTCCAAAAACCATGTGAGGCCATTCAAATAGTAAGTTATCTCACCATGTCATAAACTCAGTCCATAGTCTCCCTGCAAATGGGCAATGAATCAGTAGATGCCTTGTTGTTTACATATCAATTGTACATAAAGGACATGCCAAAAGCTCCATTGATATCAGACCCTTTTGACTTGAGAAAGTTCTGGTACATATTCTGCCTTGAACCGCCAACCAAATTATAAAATTTTGTATTTTTTGATGGAACTATAAATATCTAGCTAGGCCTTTGTCTGGAAAGAACAGACACCATTGAATTCAATTCTGTCAATCAAAGAAGAACAACTCTTGACTGTAAAGTTACCATATGGACATAAATTCCATATCTTTAATTCATTTCTATCTTGAAGTAGATTAGCCGACGAGAGTAATTGATGTAGAGCTTCAACCTGTTCAGATTCATAAACATGCAAAGGCCTCTCCACTTGAAATCCCATGTCCATTCTCCATCTATCCAAACTCTCATATCTGATATTGTTGTTGCTGTCATGCATATAAGCATGAATAGTCTCAGAAAAGACAGCTTGGTGGTTGTATTTCCTAGCCATTTGTCATTCTAAAATGAAACATTCTTCCCATTCGCAATTACAAAGCTGATACAATTTTGCATGGATGTAGTAATTTCCTCTCCTGGTTTTATAACAGAGACTATTCCAAATGCTTGATAATATTGCACTTAGAATAGGTAAACTATTATCAAAGACTGTCGAATACTTATTACAAACAATCTCTTTCCATTTGTGATCTTGAGCTGGACTACAAAGCCTCCATGACCACTTGAAAAGAGGTGCCTTATTCTTACTCATTAAAGAGTCAATACCTAATCCTCCTCTTCTTTTTCTCTAATCACAACATTCCATTAAACCTTAGAGATCTTCCTTTGTTACACAACGCCAGCCCAAAGAAATCGCGTTGGATTTCCGTTAAAATGTTGTAAACACCCTTAGACATTAAGAAAATAGACATAAAATAAAGAGGTAATGAAGTAAGTACTCTGTATTATGCATATCCTTCCTACCATGCTAAGCATCTTACCCTTTCATATTGAAAGTTTGCTTTAGAATTTTGCAATGACTGGCTTCCATGTTGATGTTCTCATTGGATTAGCATCTAAAATTAGTGTCATTCTATTACTCTTTGAGTCTATCAGTTTCAAGAAAGAAACAAACATAAAGATATATAAAAAAAAAACTCATTACACACAAAAAATAATAAAAATATCTTCATTTAAGATTTTTCTTTTCCTAAATATATCTATTTTTTTTCTTTAAAATAACCTCAATGGATAACTAACTAATAAGATGCTATTAATTAGTTATTCACTAATCACCATAAAATTTTTCATGTTCATATTATTAATCTATTCAAACCAATCAATTTAATCTAGATCCAATTAACCCGGCTAGATCATGTGATTCGCTAAAAACTAAGAAAGCAAAATAAAAATTAATTTTTTTCTTTTCTGTTATTTACTTGAAACAACCGAGTTTTCTGGTCCCTGACTAGTGTAAGTTTGAATTAAATCGGTTCATCAGGAGGGTACCTCTAGTAGCTGTGTTATCCCGTTCTTGCAATCTTGCTAGGGTTAAGTCCGGTTTAATACATCCATCAAATAGCTACATGAATTCCACACAAACACCCACTTCAATATTTGTATGCATCTCTTTAGATATATGCTAAGATAGTTGAGATTAGATAATTATATCAATTGCTAGTGTGTAACATTTGTGAAAGATATTGGGCTCACAAATCAAATAAAACCCTAGTGAAATCCAGCCAAGACCAAGGTGGATGTGCAAACTAGTGGTGCTTCTAGCCTAGTACGTACAGACAAAAGCTTAGCTTATATCCTACTTCTTATCACAACAAATACAGAAAGCCATTGGATCCAGAAAAGAAAGTACAAAAGAAGCACAAGTAACACCACTTTTCTCTATGGATAACTTAATTTCTGAAGCTTATCCACATTATGAACATGCTAGACAGACAGCGATACGATCATGAATAGCTAGATTCTTGCCAAGCTTTTCTTGACCTTTACGTTTAATTTAATCACTTTCCCAGCTATCCCACTTTGAAGGTTTTATATACTTGATAAAAAGATTCTACAAAGATCTTGCATACAATGTTACTTTTATTCATAGCCACAAGGGGAAGCTAATATATTAAACTCAGATATTGCAAATCTGACTACTTGCTTGCCCACTTGATGCAAAACTAACAGGACCATTCTCTTCCTAATTGCGGGAGGATCAGGGAAGGCCATGCACCTCGTGATGGTTTTAGTCTAAAATATTATTTTAGATTAGAGTGTGTGAAAGTTGGTAGACAGGGAAATTCATGGCAAAAAGGTATTAATGGATATTACATGGACTGATTGATCGATTAATTAGAATTCTAAGAGCTAGCATCTAGTGGAAGCAAATTTCTCTTTGGAATATTGACTCAGGCATGATTCACAAAGAGTAATGTCATAAGAAAATGTAATGAGAGCAAGAAACAAGGACATGAGTTGCACTGCTAATTAGTCTTAACTGTCTTAAAGGCCAAGGTATTCTGGAGATTAATTTTCATATACCGAGATTAAGCTGCTCTCCTTTCGAGTTTGGGTAGGTCATAAATTGATTTTATCTTCTTTCTTCGTGTTTGACAAGTGGTAGGCTAGTTACTGTTGGTTCAAGAAAACGTCTACACTTGACAAAAAGAGGATACAGAATACAGAAAGCGGGAAGTAATGTCATTTTGAGTCCATTACTACCTGTTTCCAGCACACATCCTTTGTCTCCTCCTAGTCTATTAGCTTGTGCTTCATGGCGACTTGGATTAATTTTTTAAAAAGCAAAAAAAGTATCAGAAGTGCGATTTTTTTTTGACTGTATTATTAAATCTAACTTAATAGATGAATTTTAAAATCTTACAATTTATTTATTTAATTTGAATTTTTAATTAAATTGCATGGAAGTAAACCCGAATTAAATTGATTGATTTCATGAGTCTAAATGAAATCTTGATAACCAATAAAAACATGACTTGACTTTTAAAAAAACTTTAAGATAATAATTTTGTTCTAAAAAATTATTGAGATGACAGATTGGACCAATCTCAATCTCCCAATGACCCGTGTCATGGACTACATTCAATTTAATAACTTTTTTTTTAATTATATGATAAATATATATATGGTCATAAAATTAAGCACTAATCTAAAAGTAAAAACTTATTTGAAACAATAATAACCCTATATAAAATAAACAAAAATAAATCATGCAGTTTTTTTCTCAAGCAATCCAATATTGAAGGATAAAATCTAAAAAAAAAATAAAAACAATTATAGGACAAAAAAAAATATTTGGCCAGTGGGTGAACTCGACAAACTTATGAACTAGGTGACCCGGGCTAGCACGTCAAACCTGTAAACCAGGTTATGGACTTCAGTGGGATTATAATTTATTTTTTTCAAAAACTAATTTTTATTTAACTATATGATAAAAAAATAAATGATCGCAAAATCAAATACAAACTCAATATTAAGATGTTGAAAAAATAATTAAATTGTTTTTTAAACTTGTCAGATCTGCGAATCAGGTCAACCAGCCAAACATGTGAATATGTCCATGGACTTTATATAATTTAATAAATGACTTATCTTTAAAACTATTTTTTTTACAATATGGAAAAAAGATAGATAAAAAAGGTCAAGTTCAATAAAAAAAAATTAGAGAAAAAAGATTCCCCAACTAACCCATTTTGGCTTCATAATTTGTTTCTTAAACAAAAACAAAATTGGAAAAACTAAGAGATAAAAGTAGATCAAGATATTTAATATTACAATATGAGTCATTTACCTAGTTGTGTTTAATGAATTTGTTTATTAAAATCAATTTGATGTATAAATTGATACACATATAAGATTTATTGAATAAATCAAAAAGAAAAAAACATATTATGCAAGGTTGTACATATTAAAAATATTATAAAAAATATTATAAAAAATAAATATTTTTTATTTCTAAAAATAAATTTAATATATATAAAATATAAAAAATAACAAATGAATAATTCTAATCTTTTCAAAAATTAAACATATCCAATATAATTAAAAAATAATTGCTATTTAAAAAGTGATAAATAAGCAAAAAAAAAATCCTAAATAAGTAAAATACGAACTTAAAAATTATTTATAAATATATAAAAAGCTTTAAATAAAAAAAACAAACTAACTACACACACAAAGAAGGTTAGGCCAAGCGCCGACCATGAATAAAGAGCCGACACACGGGCTTTAATTTCTTTTTTGTAAGACAATGGGGTGGATGACATGTTGTCCACCCCAATTCAATTTGACAAAAAATAGACGGCGCATTGTCTTTTAAAAAAGACAACGAGTTGTTTGGAATTTTAGATTTCAGCCATTGTGACTGCCGGAAAATTAGGGTGATTGATTGTTTCTTTAATGAACCTATTTTCAACCAAAAACACCAAGAGAACATCCTAATAATCTTGTTAAACCAACTCTTAACCTCAAAAAGTGTAAGAAACCACTTCAAAACCCAAAATCAACCCGAAAGCCAATTTTTTCTGGGGCTCATTTTTTTTTTCTTTTGCACTTGTAAGGTAGAAAAACACTTAATTCAAACTTCCTTCGTTATATGAAACTATTTGGAACAAAAATATAATATTTTGATGGTCAGAATCGTAGAAATAACATATTTCTCTCTCTTGGTTAGAATTCGGTGATCTCCTCTCTATCCCCTCCTCTCACCTAATAAGAATTGAAAAATGATGAAAATAAACTTTAATATTGAAATTAATTTTTCTAGAATTAAAAGGATTGATCACCTAATAGATAAAAAAGATGGGAACTTAAATGTCCTTTTCAAATAAAATTGAAAAATAGATCTACCTGTGTTTTTCATTTTAATCCTTTATCTTTCAATTCAATTATTTTTAAAAGAAACATGTAATTAGGTGCTAATTTGGGCTAATAAAGGTACAATCATGCTTTTTTAAAAAAAATGGGAATCAAATTGAATTTTTTTAAAAAAATCACTACTCTAATGCACAATAATATGTTAAATGCTGAACAATCATTTTAGAACAGTAAAAACGATATACCATTTAGTTTGTGTTATGATTTTACACATTAGCTCAGATTCTAGATATTTTCTTACAAAATATCTTTAGACTTTAGGTACCTACTGTACCATGATTAAAGCTCGGACAAGGTCAAAAAGAGTATCAGTTACTGGTAGGAAAAAGGGGCTGCACGTTCAAAAGGTATTAATAAATGGCCCTCCCTCCCTCTCGAATCTTAGCCGATAAATACTATCTCTCCGATGGAGAAATTCCATGACCATTTCTTGGACTGTAGGTCCCAACAGGTACGATTTGCTGATATGATCCAATCGAGAAAGGCAACCGCGCACTTTGCAGCGGAAAGTGGGATGGACACGTTTCGAATTGAAATCCGATTGAAGCATGGTTATCAACCCGACCCAAGAACCCGTGTTGTGGGTTGGCGACTTAGACTATGTTTGGGAACACGGCTGCGGCTGCGTTCCTAAAAATTTTGAATTTTTTTTTATTAAAATTGAATATAATTTGTATGTTTTGGATCGTTTTGATGTGTTGATATCAAAAATAATTTTTAAAAAATAAAAAACATCATTGACATGTATTTTGGCACGAAAAGTTATTTGAAAAGTACCCGCAACCACACTGCCAAACACACTCTTAGGAGGTAAACCAAATCTATCCCAAAACAACTTCATTATTTCATGCTTTTAAGAGCATTGAAACAATATAATTTCAGCTCCTTTTTTTTTTCCCATGAAAAAGGATGTTTAAGAAAAAATTAAAAAAAAAAAACTAAAACGATATATATAATTTTAGATAAAAATTAAAGTATTAAAAAGTGTAGCAGCTCAATTAACATTCTCGCCCCTCTAGTCTGAAAAGTTTTCAGGTAATTTTGAAAGAAAAAGTTTTAAATTCAAAAATAAAAGTAAAAAGTACTGATTAAGTGGAAGATCCACATAAAATAGAAGATAAACCATGATGTGGGGTCATAAAATCTCAGATATTCTTAAACTTCCAATACACGAGGTGAATCCAAGCAATCCAAGATCGTTCATTAAAAAGCAAACTCAAAAGGTTTATTCTTTTCCTTCTATATATATAATCCCACTACTAGAAGTAAAATCCAAACTCTTCATAATCATAACACAAATGTCTACCACGTTTTCTACATCCCCTCTACTCTTCCAACAATTTCTTGGGGATTTTCACCCAAGAAAACTGTTACTACACGACCCTCTTTCCCAACCATCTTCCATTGCATCTCCTTCACCTTCTGGTAACATCCAAGATCCATTGAATCCTAATGCCAATGGCGATAAGCACTTCGATATAAATGTTGTTATGGTCCTTATAGTCCTAATATGTGCTCTCCTTGTTTCACTTGGACTAAATTCTTTCATAAGGTGTGCAGTAAGGTGCTCATATTTAAATGGAAATTCTTCCAATAGAGGGATCAAGAAAAAAGCTTTGAGAACTTTTCCTATAGAGAATTACTCCCCAGAGAAGAGTAAATTGCCAGGGCTGGACACACAATGTGTCATATGCATATCAGAGTTTGTACATGGTGATCGAGTTCGAATTTTGCCCAAGTGTAGCCATGGATTTCATGTGAAGTGCATTGATGAGTGGCTTAGCTCACACTCATCTTGCCCTACATGCAGGCACTGCCTTATGGAGACGTGCCAAAAGATTGCTGGTGTTAGTCAGGCTAGCTCATCGGAACAACCACCTTCTGTAGCGCAAGAAAGAGTTGTGAACATTGCACCCCTAGAGCGTGAAGGTTTGGTCTGCAATTACAGGGAAGCCAGCTAAGTCAAATTTCTGTCTTTTGGCCATCAAGTTAAAATCTACCTAAGGTCACCGAATTAGAATTTCAAAGCTGTCAAATGACCCAGATTGAAGTGGTTGCTTCAGGGGCCAAAATGATATTCCTCTACCATCCAATTTGGCTAGGAAATTAAATGATTATATTAATGACAAGTGCCGAAGGTGGTGGCTGAGTGGTATTGCACTTGTTATCCTCTGATGTTGAAATTTGGAATATGCCACTCATGTCTGAAGGAAAAAGGAACTAAAATCTTGGCTGTTGAAATTATCCAATACAGTCTATGTTTTTGCGACAAAATTCCTACATTGGCAAGGTTACTTGTAAAATTGACAAGAAAAAATGTTTCATGGCACCAGTACCTGTAGAAACAGCATTATTATGATTATACACATTCCTATCTTTATCTTTTATTTAATTATATTAATTTAAATATAATAAAACTATTAGATTTAAATTAATCAGTGTTTGTTTTTGTAGTTCAACTAGAAAAACAAACACACACTTACAGTTATGTGTGGCACATAAAATTACTTGTATATATTACTCTTCAAAATTGTATACAAATTTACAGGTTCTTGAATATATTTAATTTGCCATTTTCACATAAACATCTGCTAAAAATCTTGCTAATTGGAATTATTTGCTTAAACTTTTTTTTTTTTTTTTGGACCTTGAGGCATAATTAAGAAGGCATGTGTGCCTATGTATGTGGTTTCAGAAGGTGCCAAAATGAATATCTTTTTAGAATCTGAAAAGATTATGCTTGTCTTAAAAGTTTGAGACACAATTAAGTACTACGCACTAAAATGTACTAACAAGAACAATCGAAGAAAATATTATAATAGAGTTTTATATAATTTAGAAGGTTTAACATAATGCAGCAGTCATCCTCTCTCTCTATATAAATCGTACAACAAACAAAATACAAGTAGATATTCTATATAAAATAACTCTATATAAGATAAGTACATACATTATTTTCTATAATATAATATGTTCCATAATATACCTCCTCAAGCTGAAAATAAAATACCCATATAAAGCTTGGACCATA
>Ga0325403_1003169_pt1 | contig 14898 bp, 7 predicted proteins | sample PopdelMetagenome_19_FD_205665 | JGI IMG/M metagenome (GOLD analysis project Ga0325403, IMG submission 205665) | Populus deltoides microbial communities from Bellville, Georgia, United States - Xylem-PdKOR-R4 | ecosystem: Host-associated > Plants > Phyllosphere > Stem > Wood/Secondary xylem...
AAAATATTATGAAAGTAAAATGTTTTAACACAAATATTTTAAAGATAAAGTCAGGTCAATGTTATCAAGGCTAATGGAATCTAAAGCATACCTTGTTTTGCTCAAATTCCTACAAAATATAAACATGGAAAAAACAACATGAATATAAACTATATATATTAGTGATAAATCTAATTTTAAAAAATTAATATCATCGTTATTAAAATAGTAATAATAATTTTCAATATTATTATTAATATCATTGTTATTGAAAATAGTAATGAAAAAGAGCTTTTTATAATTAGATAGTTTAATTAATTAAATTAAACAAAGTTCAATTTGATTCAATGGCTTTTCAAGAGCAGAACGGAACATGTGGAATGAAACCGAAATGTTCCGGGCGGAATTTAGCTGAAAAATTCAAAACGGACCGAGATTTAAAATGAGATGAAATTTGTTCTGTTTTTTGAATTAATATGGAATGTTTCGGCCATTTCAGACGAAACGGGATGTAATTGACAACCTCAACCAACTATAAGCTTTTGTACACCAACTTTCATACACCAACTTTCATCCATACAGGTCCCTTACAAACTACGTACAGGTAGCTCTTCCAAATCCAGAGTGGACTCAATTAAGCTATAATTATAGAAATGAAGGCATTGCAGAAAAACCAAGCATGGAGCCTTGTTCCCCTACTCAAATGAAAGAAAACTATCAGGTGCTAGTGGGTGTTTTGTATCAAACATAAGGCAAATGGGATCACAGAAAGATACAAAGCTAGACATGTAGAAAACAATATACTAAAACATAGCGAGGTTGAATACAATTTAGATTCTAAAATTTCTATTAATAAATTTGGGTTGGTCATTACATTAGTTTGATTAAAAAATATTTTTCTTCAAAAAGATCTTAAAGAAAAAGATACAAGAAGAAAAGAGAAATTCCAACTACAAATATTCTTATTAATTTTATTTATTTTCTTATCTTTTTTTTTCAAAATAATTACAAGAGATCATTAATTAATATAGTATTACTAGTTACTTCTTATCACTCCGTAAACACCACAAAAGTTTCTTGTTCAAGACAACAAGTGTCTATCTTAAACTACATGTTTAATCTTTATATTTATAAATTACTTCTTTTATCAATTTCATGCTAGTTTCAGATTTATTATTATTATTAAGAATTATAATAAATAAAAGAAAAATAAGTTTAATTTAATTTTATGAGGAAAAAAAGATATTTTTTAAATAAAATTACTAGCTAAATTAAGGATGATCATCGCTAGTGTTGGGACTATTTAGTTATTTCAAATACTATAAGGATTAATTAACTAATACAAATAAAATTAGGGACTAAGATATAACACTCAATCTTTTAGGGACGTTTGTGGTGAGAATGCGTGTGGCGGGTTTGGGCCGTTGGATTTTTTAATATCTTGAGCAACAATGGATTGATTTGAGAGTTTAGTTGATTACTCAATATATATCCCTTTTTTTTATCCAATTAAACTTTGAATCATCTCTAAGTGAACTGTTTTTTTTTTTTTTAAATAGAAAGTATATTTTGAATTTATGAATGCATTAATTCAAATAAGGGTTGCTTCAAGATTAGGTGTGGAAATATTAGGCTAAAATACTTGTATTCAATGGCATGTGAAGTGGATTATTTTTTTATTAAAGTTTTTTCCTTTCTCTCATCAAAAACAACAAAAATATTTGGGCTTGGCCTCATCTAGCAGATATTTGGGAATTTTTCAAATATTTACTACAATACTTGCCCTTATCGGTAAGTATTTTACTTTGATTTTAGTGACGAGTATATTCATGTGAGCTATGTGGGAATTTTTCATTTTAATTCTTCAATTTCAAAAATTTATTATCATGGCTCTCAACACTCTAATAAATACCTCATAAAATTAAAAACAAAACTATACTATCCATGCAAGTCTTATTATTAATATCATTCTAGCCATTTAGAAAATTAATGGCCAACATAATAAAAAAAATATGATAGTTTTTATAAAATAAAATTATTAACAAGAAGATAAAAATAGAAAAGTGTTATCCTAAAAAAATAATAAATACTTTCAAAATACTTTAAATTAAATCATTTTTTATAATAGTTTTAACGGGAAGATAAAACTAATGCTCTGTGTTTGATTAGAACATTTTCCTTCAAGTGCTTTAAAATCATTGTTTATAATTGAAAACAAACGTAGAAAGAATATTAGATGCATTAATTTGATGTAAAAATAATATAAATTTAAGCTAAAGTTAAAACTTGAAATATTAGGGAGTCATAAGATATATTTAAATTTTAAGGACTTATTTTTTACAACAAAATAAATTTAATGAAAATAAGTCATGAAAAATAAATATTATTCCTTAAGGTATAATAGTTGTGTCCTGATATACATACATATATTTATTGTTTCACAATTAGCTAATAAAAGCAAAATACAATTAGTGAAGTACTATATAGAAAACAAAAGTTATCCAACTTATTAGTTAATTTTAAATATTTAAGATTATTTTGATCTTTTAAATAAAATAAATACTCATATTATATTGCAAAATAATTCTAAAATTCATCCAAAAGTTCAACTACAGTTGCAAAAGTAAGGTTCAACATGTTTTTTGCTTCCACATGTGTCACACCCGGATATCGCGGCGACCTTAAAAATGATATTTCATCTTTGGAAAGAACGGATTTCTGGCATCCTGTTTTTTAATGGGGATATTCTTTGTTTAAGGAGTCGCTACCTAGTATTACGGTTACTAGGAACCCTAACTAGTCAACAGAGATTCTATGGTCCGAAACTGGTTACGTAAAAGGGAAGATATTATCACCCCTTAAACGTCCTACCTAAAACAGGCTGCATTGCTGATCTTTGTCATTAATTGCTAACATTTTTTTTTTTGGTTTATACTATGATTGTTTGTGTGTAATATTCCTAACTCTGGTGTCAGTGAATATTTAACTACGGATATTTCCAACTCTGACGTTGGTAAATATTACGTAGCTATAAAAACAAAATAAATTTAAATCAGTTTTTTTTTTATTCCTGACTCTGGTGTCAGTGAATAAAAAAATGAAAATAAATTTATTTTTATGCATACACATTATTTTTATTTTTAGGTGGTTAAATAAAAGCAAAAATATAATAAAATAAAATAAAATAAATTTTCATTAGTATTTTTATTCCTGACTCTGGCGTCAGTGAATAAACTAATAAATTTATTTTATTTTTATGTTATTTTTTTTTCGCATACATATTTTTTATTTTTCTAGCTAAATAAAATAAAATACAATGAATAAAAATAATATAAATTTAAACCGATATTTTTATTCCTGACTCTAGCGTCAGTGAATAAAATCAATAAATTTATATTATTTTTATTCATGCATACCCTTTTTTATTTTTTTATTTTTTTACTTTTTATTTTTTATTTTATTGTTTTTTTTAGGGGCTGGGTTGGGCTAAACCCAGCCCAACATATATATTGGTGGCTGGGCTCAGCTCAGCCCCACAGGGGCTGGGCTAGGCCCAGCCAGCCCGGCCCGGTCACTGGCCCAAGCCAGTGACCGGCTGGGCAAGCGGCTGATGCACGCGTGAAGCACTTTCACGCGTGCATCAACAGTGCGAAGGTAATTAAATTACCTTCGCACTGTTCAAATGCAATTTGAACACAAACAATAAAAGGGGAAGGGGGCGTACCTGCTTCTGGAGATGATGAAGAAGGCTGCAGCGTCGGTGTAGCTACTGTCGTTCGACTACTTTCTTCTCTTTCCCTGTTGTGGCCACCATCTTCCTTTCTTTTGATTTCTCGGTTCTTGGGATGAAGAAGCTGAGAAGGTAATGGGTATGTCTGTTTCTTTGGGTTTTTTTTTATTGATTTCGGGTTGCTTTTTCTGTGGGGACTACGACAATAGCAAAGCTAATTCTCGCTTTTATGTAAGTTGTTCTCTTGTTCTCTCCTTCTTTCTATGTATTGCTTCTTTTTATTTATTCTCTGTTTTTTTTCTGTGGTTTGCTCTGTTTTTTTTCTGTTCTTGGATTGATTTTCGGCTCTTGACTCTGTATTTGGGTTGTGTTTTGTGTGCTCTGTTTTTCTGGGTTCCTCCTCTCATCGTCCTCCCCTCTCTTCTTCGCATAAACTGGGATCAGTATTTATAGTGTAAGAGTCCTATCGCTTGTAAGAAGTAAAGTCTCAATCAAACTCATTTTCTTTTTTGAAATTCAAATTAGAATCGAATTCGAAATCAGACAACTTTTATTATCTTGAAGGTAAGGATTATCTTGAAAATAAAGATCATTTCGAAAGTAAGGATTATCTCAAAGATAAGGATAGAATGGCAAAAGCACATTATAGTCCTTAATTTTCACGCAAGTTGACAAATCACACTTTTCATCGAAATAAGTCTCTGATCTTTTAATTTTATATTTTAAACCCTGTAAAAACTAAATTAAAAGCCAAAGGGCCAAAATTAGGTTATGACAACATGTATAATATTTACGGTGTGCTATTGAAACACTTTTACAATAAATTTGCATTATTTTTAATGGATGTTGCGGTGTTTCTCAAATTCCTTTGGTTTAGATTAAAAAGGAATTTTTTAAAAGTATTTACAAATAAAAAATATTTTAAAAATCAATTTTTACACATTTTTTTTAAAATCAATCCAGCTATGAAGACGAAAACATGACATGTCAATTCTCCATGTCCTCTTATCATTAACGACATGTGAACAGTAAAAAGTAATATAAACTATTATTAAAATTTTATTTAATAGTTTAAATTAACCATCATGCTTGCCTGATTTGAGTGTCATTTTGAAATTTATTTTATTAAATTATATAGAAATTAAAATAGATTTTCACTGAACACCAATGGATGTATTTATTTATTTAAAATTTATTTTTTCATGTATTTCTTTTTTATTTTGATAAAAAAAATATTTTAATTGTTAAAGAATAATATAAAATTATTCTTTATAACTCATCTAACAATTTAAATTTTTAAATAAAAATGATACTTTGACACTAATAATTTAATTGAAGGTAAAAAATATATATCTTTTCATTCAAAATTATCATTTTTTATTTATAGAATTCTTTTTTTTTTTTGACAAAAATATATTTTCTAAAAGCATGATCTTTTAAATAAAAACTTATCAAAAATAAAAAGTATGTGCCTCCCAGCCACCACCTGGGGCCTTCACGATTCCAAACAGCATGTTCAACCTCCTCTACAGTCATTATTTTCTCCAACACAAACAAAGTCTTTTGAAACCATCGCTATCATTGCTTGACCTAACACTTGGGCTTGTAGAGGATAGGCTTGAATAGTATCTGACTGTTTCAGTCGTGATATCTTCAGGCTTGTGAATGTCATCAACTCCATCCAAATTCATTTTTTAGGATAGGGTTTAATACAAACAATACACAAAAACAAGATAAAAACACCACCGTTGAAAGTAAACTTAATTTTGATTCTGAAAAACAAAAAAAATGATCTACCAATTAAAAACCAGTCAACCAACTGGAAAAACTTGAATGGATTATTTCTCTAAGCAAACAACATATATGTCACATATTCTTTAATAAATTCATTCATTAATTGTAAGATGTGACCACCGTCAATCTATAAAATGATAAGTTAATTTTTGGGCTAATCAGTATAGGACAATAATCTGGAAGACCTCTTTAGAAACCAAAGAGCTTGTAGTTGCTGAAGCTCAACATCCAATGAGAGCTTGCAAAAGCCCTATCTATCTTGCTCATAGATCGTTCTTGAAAAGATATGGAAATTCAATAAGATCACCAAAAGATATGAAAATACTAAAATTAAGCCGTTGTGACCAGATTAAGTATGTTTTCCACATGTATGCAATACTCCTTTGTATGAGAACAGAGTAATTTACTGGTCATCCTTTATCCAATGATCCAATTCTTCAAATGCCTAACCTCAAAGTTACAGCAAGTCATGAATTTTAATGTATTTTCAATTTATATACACTTTTGCAATAATATATATATATATATATATATATATATATATATATATATATATATATATATGCTTACTTGATTGAATTATTATTATATGAAGGTTGTCAACGGATAATAATATCCAGTTAAAGGATACAATAAGTAAATTTAAAGCTTAAATAGTTAATACATTATCAAAATTAATAACCACTAAGCTAAATTATCTTTATCATCTCATCATTAATGACCAAACTGATATGAAGAGTGATTACAATCATTTGATGGATCTGATAACTTTTCATTATTAGCTCTATCATCTTCTTCTAGCGTCCGATGTGGGGTGAGAAAAGGTTTAGGAGGCATTCGTAGGGATTCAACATCCGATTCAAGCATCTTTACAACTTTATGCATTGAGGGACGATCAACAGGCTTCAACTGTATACACCACAATGCCACAATAATCATCTTTTTCATTGTTCTTTCTTCATGTTCCATGGCATCTTCTTGTACTTCTATGTCCTTTCCTTCACTAACTTGGTCATAAATCCATGAAGGGAAGTAAATTTGGCTTGAATGACTTGCGAATGCATTCAAGTTCTTTCTTCTTCCTACCATTTCCATTAATAACATCCCGTAACTATAGACATCAGCTTTGTCAGAGACACGTCCAATATTCTTATAAAATAGTTCGGGAGTCATGTATCCTATTGTTCCTCTGGCAGCACTGAGGGACACAGTGTTATTATTTGTTGGGTAAAATTTGGCTAGTCCAAAATCTGAAACTTTCGGAACAAACTTATCATTAAGAAGAATGTTGTGAGGCTTGATATCAAAATGTAAGATTTGCATATCACAACCTTTATGTAGATATTCAATGCCACGAGCCACCCCAAGAGAAATCTCATACATTTTCTCATTGCTTAGTGCGACGCTACCTTCCCTATAAAAAATATATTTTTCAAGAGACCCATTAGGCATGAACTCATATATAAGAGCACGCTTCGATCCCTCAACAGTGAAGCCTATAAGTTGCACAACATTGACATGGTGAATTCTTCCAATTGTGGCAACTTCGTTCATAAAATCTTGTTCATTATCTTTTAACTTGTCCAATATTTTAACTGCTGCAAAACGACCACTACGAAGCTTTCCCTTATACACTGAGCCAGAGCCTCCTTCACCCAACTTGTCTTTAAATCCGTTGGTTATCTTCTTAATTTCTGAGTAAGTGTACCTTATCGGCATGAGATCATTATCATGACTTTGCAAGAATTTTTCAATGTCTTCGTACATAGATAAATGTTGTCTTCGCCATTTATAAATCAGTAAAGTTAGGAGACATGGAAGCCCACATGGGAACAGTAGCACATGATATATCACTGTATAGAGACATTTGAAACATATCAAAACATTTTACAAATGCTTCATTGATTTTAGTTAGAGTATACATGTGTGATTAATTTTTCATTCTAATTCTCTAATTTCAAAATCTGATCCTCATGCCTCTCAACACTCTAATATATACCTCATGAAATTGAAAACAAAACAGTATCCATGCAAGTTATGATGCAAACAATAAAAGGATCTATAAAAGCTTTCAATATATATATAATCGATATATTATCATGCTAGGCACTTAGAAAAACGGACAACATGAAAACATCTGATTGTTTTTATAAAATAATATCATTAACTGAAAGAAAAAATATAGAAAAGTTTTATCCTATGAAAAAAGTAAATACTTTCAAAATAATCTGTGTTTGATTAGAACATTTTCCATCCAATGCTATAAGATTATTGTTTATAATTGAAAACAAAAGTAGAAAGAATATTAGATACATTAATTTGATGCAAAAATAATATAAATTTAACCTAAAGTTAAAACTTGAAATAGTAGGGATAGTCATAAGAAATATTTAAATTTCAAGGACTTAATTTCTACAACCACAATGAACAATAATATATATTTATTGTTTCACAATAAGCTGATAAAAGCAAAATAAAATACTTACCGATAAGGGCAAGTGTCACAGTGGGAAAGAATATGAGAAAGCGGAGTAAAATTAAAGGGGTGGTCATCCGGTTACAATAACCTGCCAAATAAATAATAAATAAAAAAATAAAAAATGATAAATGATTTGACTATAAGGGAGAAAATGATTGAAAATCAATTCATTCAAATTAAAAGCATTATAAATTATAAAATAATAAAAAGATATCGTTTTGTAGAACATGTAAGACCGTAACAGTCCTCACCTTCAAAAGAAAGGTCTCCCAGCGACCATACGGCTGCATTTCAAGACAAAAGGAAAGGTCAACAGTATTGATATTTACAAACTTATAATTTTAACTGAAGTGAAGAACATTTACTAAAATATAAAATAAACCCTTAACACATAAACGGAAACCAAGCAATATTGGAGCATTACAATATAAAATAAAGCAAATATTATACGTACGGCATGGTTCTGTGTAATCGTTAAAGCAATAGTTGTTCTTCACGGTGGCGTCATCAAGGTTGCAGCGGTTCTCTGTGCTATAATTACAGCAGAAAGAGAACCATGAAAGCTCGAACCCATATACCAAAATATCATGGACATCTGTATACGACATATTTGTCATATTTTTTGGCACAGAATAAATCAAATTTATACGGCACAAGTCAGGTACATCGTGGATGTCCTCACCAACCATGACATAGGAATGACCTTCCCTATTGACACAGCTGGGAGAAGAAATACTGCTAGACGAAGAAGAATTATATGTAGTACCACTGCCATTTTTGCAAGAAGAAGCATCCATAATATAATCTGGAGGATTCAGCATTTGATTATTGCAACATAAAAAAGTTAACACGGAACTGTCTGTCCAATTTATCTCATAATAATAGGAGCGGAGCAATTCTTCTGTAAGAGAATGATGAGGGATGGAGAAGCAATCATCCTTCTTAACAGCAGCATCCACAAGTCGAATTGTGAAGTCACTGTAATTGATTGCCTGGACATAATACTTTACCATGTTCAAGTATAAAGTTGGACGTACGTTGTTTTCACAAGCAAGTTCATAGTTTTTGTTGCCACAACTTTTGGGATCGGTATTTAGTCGAAAAGGGTAGCTAATATTATGGATATTGCCACAAGAAGAAGGAGCGCAGTAATTGCTGGTGTTCTTTGTAGCACTGCAACTATGGTGGGTGGATAGGATCACTAGAATAGGCAGGGCTGCATATGCACCGAAGAGGTGCCTTAATACTCTAATGAACATTGAGAGAGAAACTTTCTTTGGGAAACAAATAATGTGCTTTGTTACACTTTGATCAAAAGATATAACTATATTATGTGGTCTTGAGAACAATACTCGTCAACAGACTACGCATACCATCTCGGCCACATTTTTTGAAATTTCTAAAATGCGATGCAGACGAGCCCATTCAATATTTTTGAAATTTCCAAAAAGAGGAGACTTCCTTGAAGTTTCCAAGTCAATGAGAGAAAAAAAGCAAGGAAAGAATGTGGTGCCGTTCAATATTTAAATATAAATATAGTAAGTCAAGTAGAAATGCAAAACTGTATTAAAATCACGTCGTTTTGCAAAACTCTAAGTGAAAACGACTACGTTTCTTTTTTTAAAAGGGTTAACCGATGTCTTTAGCCTTAGGAAATGAAAATTCACAATATATATTTACGTTTCTATAATATATTGGTTGCCATCACAAGACATTTGAATTATCAAATCAATTCCTTTAAATTACTCCTTATCAATACGGTATCTTATTTGACCATCTAACACTAAAAAGGCCTAAAACAAATAAATTTAAAAATTTAAAACTAAAAGTTTATTTCCATTTTTATTTATAAGATAATTTAATAAACTTTTTAATTAAAAATCCATATATCTCTAACTATCGTAAATAAAAGGATTCATAAGACTTTTACAATTATAGTGGCAAATCGTAATCATACTCTCATAAGTAGGAGACCACGAAATTAAAGTCTTTGGAAAAACTTTCATATATATTCCATAATTTTACAACAAATTTGCATAATTTTCAATGGAGGTAGCATTTCCAAATTCATTTGGAATGATGGTACCGTTCCTTTGGTTTAGACTTGCATCATAGTCTGAAGGGCAAGCATCAATAATAATAACAACAACAAAAAACATGCATCTATATAAAAAAAAAAAAAAGATTGATTAATTTGAAAAAATAAACAAAATAAATAAATTACAAAGTAAATATTTTATTTTCACAGAAAAGTCATGAACAAATTATTATAAAATACTTTGTATATCATGTCCATATGTAATTATTCAAAAACTAATTGTTAATATTAACGTAAAAAATCTAATCATATTTGAAAATTATTATAAAATACTTTTAAAATATCTTCTTTATAATTGAATTATAAGCGAGTTTTGTACAATAATCTTTAAAGAAAAAAAATAAAAAGAGGAAGGAAAATGATGGCAGATAATTATCAAATACGGTAAAAATCGAATTGTGATTAATTGCCTGAACGTAATATTTTGCCACGTTGAAGTATAAAATTGGAATTGTGATTAAGTGCAGTAATTATTGTTCTTTCCAGCACGCAAGTACGTGTTCTTGAGAAGAATAATTATCTACAGACAAGGAATTATACCATCTTGGATCAATCCGAAATAAAATGAATGGCCAAAAATTAAAGTCTTTGAATTATTGAAGGGTCACTCTCTCATTAGTTACATCAATTAAAGTTTAAACTATATAATTCTGAAAGGTGTAGTTCATTGATTAGGTTCTAAATTTACTTTTTAAAGATTATCAGTTCAAGTATTATAATTCTCAGGTCTGCTAGAGGTTTATATGGTTGTTAACTTTAGAGTCCATAAAATTAGTTGAGGTACGCCTAAACTGGCCCGGACACCTATATTAGATATAAAAAAAATTAAACCACACAAGTAGTAGTTAGCCATAAAAATACAAAAACACACACAAATTGTAACTCATAAAGATGAAGAAAGTATTACCGATTTGAACCGAAAAATGGAAGAACATTTCAATTCAAATAATATATCTTAAAAATTATATATAATCTCACTTCAATTGGTAAACTTTGGTCAATCCTCCTTGTAAACTAGAAATTCTCTAGATTACGAACACCATCGATCTTGGATCCCTACGAAAAGAAATCAATGGCCACAAATTACTAAAGTCTTCGAATTATTGCTTGGTTGCTCTCTAGCTCAATATATGATTAAGATTTGGGAAATTGCATGAAAAGTTCCCACCGATGAAGGGGAAGACCTCTTTGTGGCCTTCGCTTACAAAGTCAAGCTCGTCTACATCTCGGGTCCATCCTGAATGCGATGCAGACGAGCCCAAACAGAGAAGAAAGAAATGGAAAACAAAAATGTAAGAAATTAAGTAATTGAATTTTAATAAAGTTTTATATATAAAGCAGAAATTATCTACTTAATTAATTTTAAATACTTTAAATTATTCTTATCTTTTAAATAAAACAAATATGGTCAACTACTAAAACCCATCCAAAAAGCTCAACTACTATTGCAAAAGTGAGGCTGAAACATTTGTTTTAGCTTTTCCACGTAGTATTTAATGGAGGTTGCTTTTCATACGACATGTGGTCCTATCTTTTCTTTTCTTTTATTTTTTTTTTAACGCCGAGTTGCTGACGCAATGATTGTCGATGAAAAATATTTTTAAGTTAAAAAAAACTTGTATTTGATTTTGTAATTTTTGATGAAATATATTTCTGGGTTGTTGGTTCCAGACATTGATGATCTGGATGGTCGTGTTACTTTGAATTCCTTAATATGATTGTCTGAAAAGGTTGAAAGAGAAAGGTTGAAGATGGATTTGGGTGCCGGTAATATATTAAAATATATTTTTATTAAAAATTAATGATTAAGAAAATAATTATAAAAAATAATTAAAATAAACTAATTCCAGACATTTAGTTTGTCTTTAATTTAAGTTTCCTCATTTTTTTTACGATTATTATCTAATTAGTCATATTTTTAATAAAATCAATGATTATATATATATATATATATATATATAAAATCAATGGCAAGAAGAAGGGGAGGACCTATTGATGGCCTCCACTTCCATAGTCAAGCTCGTCTCATTGAGTACTTGGAGAATTATGCACCCAAATGTAAGGAGTCTTCGCTTGAAGTTTCCAAGTCTTCTCTTACATAAAGGTTACGACATAAAGTTTCCTATTTTTCTTTTCTTTAACACGAAGTTGCTGACGTAACAAACTATGGCCCCGTTGGTTGTTTTACGGAGGAAAACACCATCTAAATTTATTTATTTTTTTGATATTTTGAATGATGAAACTCTTGGTTATTGATATAGTTCAGTGAAGGAAAAGTGGAGCTGGTGGTCACTTTGGGTTGTTAGTTACACTGGTGATGTTGAAGATAGTTTAAGTAACAGTGGTTGTTGTTAAAAATATTTATTATTTAAAAATATATTAAAATGATTTTTTAAAAGAAATACAATTTCAAAATAGATGAAAGCATTAGAGGAGTTTGTCTCCAAAATTCACTTCACGAAAGGGAGATTCCGCTCTGATTTGCAAAGCCTCGTGGATTCCACTTCATTCGATTCTTTATTAGGATGAGCTGTGAAACATGCACCAACTAGATTAATCAAATAGTGCTACATAATTTTGAGAGCTATAATTTAACTGGTTAGATTTTAGATTTGTTTTCAAAAAATTATTGGTTTGAGTCTTATAAATCTCAAAGTCATTAGAGGCTTATATGATCATTAACTTTAAGACCCATAAAATTAATTAAAGTACACGCAAATTGACCCGGACATTCACATTAATAAAAAAAAAATTATGTTGTCGCTTGGTTAGTCAAACATGTACAATAGTTATTGTCATAACTCATTTTTGGGTTATTCCCTAATTCACATTTTTTCCTCTCTTCAAAAAAATAAAATAAAAATCAAAAAAATATAACAGTGAAAAAAGAATGTCAGAATGCTCAGAAAATAGTCAACATTTGGTTAAGGAGATTTAAAAATACAAAAATTAAAATTTGACAGTATTTCATTGACTGATGAGAGCCCTGTTGACAAAGAAAATTTTATTTGAGGAAGAAATGTACAAAATCAAATGTTGATTGACTCAATTAAATTTTATTGAAGATTTAATTGAATTTATAGAGGGTTGATTGCAACAAAAAAAAAAGTTAATTTGGGCTTTAATTGGAAGAAATTAAAGTTCTGGGGTCAAATTATAATTTTAGAGAGTTGATTTGGTCAAATCAGGGGCTTAATTACATAAATATTGAAGTTTGATGGCCAATTGGGGACTTAATTGAAGAAATCCGAGACCAAGGACCAAAATGCAAAACACGTGCAAATTGAAGGATTGACTTGAAATTTGGCACTTTGGCGCCAGTTTTCATTTAAATGAAACGACGTATTTTTAGAAAAACGACGTCATTTCATGCGTTTTAAAAAAAAAAGATGAAATGGTGCCGTTTTGAGGTGGCACTATTTCTTCTTCTTCTTCCCTTGGACGTGCAGCAGGGGAAGAGAAGTTTTGTTTTCTTCCCCTTGTCTCTTCCTCCCACGTGCTTTAGAGCAAAAATCAGACGCCACCCATCTCATGATGAGATGCCAAAGCAGCCGTGCCCCGCAAGCGATGCCTCCATTGGCCACCGCTGTCGGCGCCGTGGCAGAGCAGGCGACGTGCGCCCCATGTATGGGCAGCGATGGGACGGGGCAGGGTTGACCCCGCTTCCCCTGCCTCTATAAATAGCGACTTGAAAGGAAGAAAAAGGAGAGGAAGAAACGACAAAAAACGAGGAGGGAAACCGAGAGAGAGAGAGAGAGAGAGACCAATAGTGTTGAGAGAGAAACGGCCGAAACAGTAGAAACCAAAAACCGAGGATATCGACAGGGAAACCGAGAGAAACAGACGGGGAGAAGGAAAAAAAGGATAGAAGAGGTAAACCAGCGGGGGAAGAAGACACCGACTGGTGTCTCTACACAGTGAAGAAGAAGCGCCGCTGCTGTCACTAGGCTTCACAGCCGCCGCCACCGCAACACCACCGAGAACGGTCACCTCAGGTAAATTCTCTTCCTCCTCATGCCGGTCATTATTCATCTTCTTGCTTGGAGAACGTGCACTGTGCACGTTCTGCATGCAAGAAGAAATAATTAGCCGGTTAATATGCATGCGCACAGTAACCGGCTAATTAATTAACTGGTTACTGTGCTCATGCACAGTAACCAGTCATGGGTTTTTTCTTCTGCGAGCTGGAACATCAGCCCAGCCCACGCGGCTGGATTGAGTCTAGCCCGGTTAACTAAAGGTCTTTATGTTATTTATGATGATCTTTATGTTCTGTTTGAGTCTTCTACCATGTCAATCCCTCAGGCTTAGTAGTTGTTGCACAAGTGCGGTGTTGCAAAGATCGTCCTCTCAGGTATCTGGAAATCAGGAAATAGAAAAGACAAGGATTTCTTGTCTTTTATTAGTGGAAAGAGGGAATGAGAGTTGCCACCTAGAATTATGGTTACTAAGAACCCTAACTGGTCTCGGAGATCAGGCACGAAGATTGGTTGCGTAAAGGAAAGGTATCAGTACCCAAAATATATCATATTTAAGATAAGCTGCATTGTTTAATTATCTAATATATGCTAAGGTGTTGTCATGTTTTCTAATTGTTGATCTATCTAAATTTTGTTAAAAAATCATCTTCGGTAAGTAGATCTTTATTTTATCGAGTGAAACATAACCATTCTAATGTCGACAAAAAAAAAAACTAACTCTTATTTAATATTAGAATACATCTTACATATAAGTTTGTAATCCCAAATATGAAAAGAAAACAAAATAATTTTTTTGGTATTTTTGAGATATTAGCCTAGTTCTGATAGTTTTAATAAA
>Ga0325403_1003172_pt1 | contig 14895 bp, 10 predicted proteins | sample PopdelMetagenome_19_FD_205665 | JGI IMG/M metagenome (GOLD analysis project Ga0325403, IMG submission 205665) | Populus deltoides microbial communities from Bellville, Georgia, United States - Xylem-PdKOR-R4 | ecosystem: Host-associated > Plants > Phyllosphere > Stem > Wood/Secondary xylem...
GTGTTGGAATAAAAGAATGGAGAAGAGAAACTGTGGCGATTCCTCCAATCGTTGAAAGATCTTCTGCACTGAAGCTCTCCATTGTTTACTAGTTTAGTATGATTGCGCAAATGGGTTCTCCTTTTTTTTTACCAATCAATGATCTTACATTCACTTAACAGTAAGTTTTGATAAGTGATGAAGGTGGTGGTGGCGGAGATGAGGGAGAATGGTGAAGGTGGGATTTGCGCTGCTGGAAGATGTGGGAAGCGTAGGATCCAAGAGAAAGGAAAATAAAGGGGGTCTGATGTTTGCTTTCTACCTAAAAAAAAGACGAATGTTGTAGTTAATAATAAATAATTGTGTATAATTATCTAAAACTCTAGGCCTATTTGGTTGGTTTTTTTTTTAAATTATAAAAAAATGAATTATTTTTTTATATTTAGTAGTATTATAGAAAATAAATTGAAAAATATTTTTTAATATTTAGTCATATTATGAAAAATAAACTGAAAAATAGTTTATTAATATTTTATTTTCTTTCAAGTTTATTAAAATAATGAGAAACAAATCTTACAAATTAAAAATTTGAATAGGAATAAAATTGAAAAAACTCTAATTTCATAAATTATATCAAATAAAATAAATAATAATTAAAATAATAAAGATCAAATCTAACAAATAAAAAAAATTAAAAGATAATGAAATTAAAATAATTATAATTATAATTATAATTATAATTATAATTTCATAAATTATTTCAAATAAAATAAGTAACAATCAAAAGAATGAAGATCAAATTTTATAGATAAAAAAAATTCAATTAAAAAAATGATAAGAGAAAAGCAAATAACAATCATAAAAATAAGGATCAGAGTTAATATAAAAATCAAATTAAATCAAAATTTAAGAGTTGAAATTAAAAAAAAAATCAAACAAAATATATATATCAATCAAAATTTTGAATACCAAATTTAATATAATCAGTAAATAATATGATATTTTTAAATTTTTCATAACTTTTAGAAAGTGTTTTCCATCGAAAATAAAAGGAAAACACTTTCCTGAAAATAAAGCTAAATTTTTCTTTGACTGGAAAGTATTTTTTGTTAAACAACTTTTTTAATGAGAAAAAAATATAAAAAAATTTAAAAAATAATTTTCTAAAAACTATTTTTCAGGCAAACAAACACCCTAATGATGATAGATAAACAAAAGAAAATTTTATTGAACCAATTAGAGGAAACTACATTTGTTTATGTGCTCTGTCGAAGATCATATGAAAAATACAAAGGATAAATACTACAGCAAAAAGAAAAATTAATTTCTAGTTATTGGTTTAGTGGATAATTTAAATAATATAAAAAATAAAATACAATCACAATAAATAAATAAACTAAAAAAATAAAATAAATATAAAAGAACCAAACCTAAGTATACCTAGCTTATCAAATAATTAAAAAAAAACAAAAAAAAATTGAATGATGAAAATGAAATACATCGATTAAAAAAATGAATTTATGTTAACATTAAAAACCAGTAATTCTAATCATGAACTTGAAATTAACCCAATAAAAAGCAAATCACAAAAAATAAACAAACAAAACTCACAAGAAAAATTAGCTTAAAAGGGGGGGTCAGACAAATCTCAAAAACTCACAACTCATGAAATGTTGGATCTGGATTCAATTAAGAAACTTGATTTTTTACAAATTTAGTTTTGAATGATGATATTGAAAAAAAATATTAATAAAGAAAAAAATTGTAAAAGCAAAAAAAAAACAACAGAAAGAATAAGGATAAATTTGATAGAAAAATTCTCAGGAATGATGAAATTTGAAAAAAATAATTAAAAAACAATGTCAGACAAAATAAATAGCAATTAAAAAAATAAAAATTAAATTTGAAAGACTATAAAATCATCGGGGGTGAGACTGAAAAAATTTAGAATTTGATAGATTATTTAAAGATTAAAAATAAATGATAGGAAGTGAAATTAAAAAATATATATATAGGAGGCTAATCCAATAAAAGGCAAATCGGAATAAATATCAAAACAAAACAAAAAAAAATAAAATATAATAAAATATAAGCTCACATGAAGGGGGAAACAAGCATATTTGGGCTAACCACATGAATCTGGTTTAATATCTAAAACTCGCAACCCATGAAATCTTGAACCCAAGTTCAATCTAAAAGTTCAATTCTCAATCAACGTAAATTTGAATGATAAAATTGGTGAAAAAAATATTAATAAGAAAAATCACAAAAAAAAATTAACATAAAGAATAAGGATAAAATTTGATAGAAAAAAACCTGAGAAAGATGAAATTTGAAAAAAAAAATTAAATGATCACAAACAAAATAAAACTGTATTTTAAAAAATAAGGATCAAGTTTGAAATATTATAAAATCATAGAAGGTGAAATTGAAAAATATTTGTAATTTGATAGATTATTTATAGATTAAAAACACAGTAGGGGTCGAATTCAAAAACATTGTAGGTGGTCAATAAAGGGAAAACCACAAAAAATATATATAAAAAGAAAACATTAGCTTGAAAAAAGAGAAAAAAAAATACAAACCCGAGCGAACCTCTTAAACTTAATCTAATTTCTAAAATTCAAGTTTTAAAAATGATCACAAACAAAATAAACAGTATTTTAAAAAATAAGGATCAAGTTTGAAAGATTATAAAATCATAGAGGCTGAATTTGAAAATAATTGGTAATTTGATAGATTATTTATATATTAAAAATGGCGGGGGGGGGGGAGATTGAATAAAAAAATTATAATGTTATAGCTTATTTTAAATTAAAAACAACAGTAATTAAAATGATAAGGACCAAATACGAAGGAAAAATAAATTGAAGGGTTTGATTTGAACTTTTCCAGGGGCTAGCACAAAAATCGAGGAAGATAGATATAAGAAGAAGGAAAAAAAAGAAATGGTTGCCGAAGCCAAACCAGAGGTGCTTCTAGTACACGCATTGTGTCATCGTGTAAAGAACATCGGGATCTTCCAAACGCCTCTCTATAAAGCAGTGTTTGGTGGCTGGATAGCTTCACATGCGTCGTCTAAATAGCACGAAGGTCGTCTACACGCTGGCACGTGCGCACATGCAAGCATGTTTTTTTAAATAATATTTAATACATGAAAATTACAATAATATTCCAAGTAAATTTACAATAAAACTAATGTAGAATGACCAAGAAATCTTTACGAGAGAGTTATGTTATTTTTATCTCCAATAGCATAAAAATAATTACATTATTTTGAGGGAAAAAAAAAGAGTATAAAAACCCTTCTTCTAAGTGAAAGACATTATAATTTTTTTATTATAAAAGTAAAATAGTAATTTAACTATGTAAAAAAATAAAATGACAAAACTAATCTTATATAATATGTTAAAGATAATTATGTTATGGTGAGAAGACAACATTGCATTCAATGCCTTATTCAACGGTTTTTGTTTTTGAGTCATGTTCCATATAATTTCACAAGGAGATTTAGTTTTTTTTTGCTAATATATAATTTAGAATCTGAATTTATACCCATTTTTTATATTAAAAAGATAGTTTGAAAACGTGTATGAGTTTTTTTTTTTTTTCAATCTATTTTTTTAGGTATTCTTCTAGGATGCTTTTTTTTTTTTTTTTGCACAAAACACTTTATAGAAAAGAGATTACTTTTCAGATCTCCTATTGTTTGTTGAACACAAAAATTAGTCTTGTTGATCACCCTGAAATTTAGCTCTATTTAAAAGATATATATTACATTTCTAGTAACATATACACTGAAGCAGTCTTGTTTTTACATCATTCGGAGTTGTGTTTTTTTTTTCTCAAAATAGCTTTCTTGTTTCTTAACCTTAATTTTTTGTGCTTACAAGTTACAGGGGCCAAAGGCATGGAACAAAAACAGCTACCCTGTTATAGCCAGAATCAGCCCATAACACCATAACATGTCTGCTCTCAACTTACCCAGATGATCTGCTAGGGAACGTAAGAAGATTGAAACCGTTCAGTTTCCCCCCCCCCCCCCTCAATTTCTCTCATTCCATCCTTGTTGGAGCGTGTTTGCTTGAAGGTGCTTTTTTGCTTAAAAAAAATGAAAAACATCTATCGCTCCATGCATCAAAGAAATTGAACGAGTGACAGCATCTACTCATTGCAGGAACAATAACCTCAGCTTCTGAGATATAAGAAGCCACAAACATTCAACAAAAGGAATAAAAAAGACCACACAAAGGAAATAAAGTACACGACGAGATTAACTTAAACATCTAGTACATATAAAATGGCTATCAAAGAAGCATACAGGTTCAAGATAAATAGTTCTTGCTAACAATAACACAGTGCTCTCGATTGAAACCCAGTTCCAAAAATACAAAAAAAGGTATAAAACTAACAAGACATGCTACTGCCTGGAAACCGAATCAGTGATCACCAGGCACGCTCTTAATGATATCGGAATCACCTGGAAAAATACACAAGAAATTGCCACTGTCAGTAGAAATAACAGGATAATAGGATATGTCTCTGAATATCAAAGTAAAGGCCAATTCTATATACCTGCATCAATAATACTGAGGCAGCACACTCTGAAATATTTACCACAAGCAGTGCCCAAGTCGACATTGTCTGATACAGTATTAAACTCACATGATGAGGAAAAGGATCCACAGAGCAAAAGGCGAATTTTAATGAAAATAACCAAACATGACAAAACTTGATGGCACGAACTGTTTTGAATTCAAGAAATACCATTTGCAGGTGTTACAAAAGTAGAACAGACCAATTATGACTGAGCAACTATACTTTCAGAAAAGGGATTGGAGGAACACACAATAAATGAAAGGCGCCGATTAATTCCTACTCTAATAGTTATGGCATTATTCAGCAGACTAACCTACCAATTTCAAATACATATATTGCATGACTTTCAGATGAGCTATGATATTAGAATAAGCAGCAAGGTATCAATTAGAGTCCTGCACTACGCTTCAGACTCATTAACTTAAACCATGATTTCAAACAACAAAAAAAAGCACTGAAGTGAACATCAAGCTACAGAATTCCAAATATTAGCAATGGCAATCCCAAAAGACAAACGTTAGATTATAGAATGAGGCTGAAAAAAATATAATTCCAGATTTCCAAGTAAACATCAGCCCTGGATACAAAAGGCAAGCTCTAAAGCTAATGCTAACTTGACATTAACAAGAAAGATGATAGAGCATTAAGACAGGAAACTCACTTCCGTTGTAGTGGTGAACTCCAACCTTCGCCAACATAGCATAATACTCAATCTCAGATTTTCTCAGAGGAGGGCAATTGTTGGAGATGATTATAAGCTTCCCTGCAGACACGAACAAACACCTTAACAAATCTCCAAGATATGAAAACAAACAGACAGTGCAAAAATCGAACCAACCACAACGCTACACCCATATTAACCATCCGAAAACCAAAGCTCGTAACTTTCTCCGCCAGATCAAGATAACAAAACTAATCAATCAGAACCCATTTTAGAAAAGCGAGACACTAACCCGTTAACCAAGTGAGACACTGACCCCATTTATCAGATCAACAACAAAACAATCCAAATCACAAAAAGAGAGTAGCATGTAAAAGAAACGGAAAATGGGTGCTTACCCTTTGAGTTTCTGAGAGATTTAAGCACGGTCTTGTACCCTAGAGTGTATTTTCCACTCTTCATCACAAGAGCTAGTCTGTTGTTGATAGACTCATGAGTCTTCTTCTGCAAAAATAAGATACAGACCGATCAAAAAAGATGAAAAAAAAAAACCCGAAATATTTAAGGTTTTCTATGTAAGAAAGTGGAAAACATGAGAGGATGATGTGTAGATGAAGATTTACAGTTTTCTTGGCGGCCACCATGGTTGTTATGTGAGATAGTTCGGCGGAGAAAATAGGGCTTACCACAGCGAGGAACCGTGGAATAATGTGTACTTATATAAAGAGGAGGCTAGGGCTTTTGTGGAATTGGATCTGTTTGGATGTGGGGTATTTTACACACGGTTTGGGATACTTAAACCCGGTTTTGTTTGTTGACCTTAAAATGTTTCGTCAATGAAGGTCCCTATAGTTTAGTGATTAACTCACCTAGAACCTCGTAGTTCAAAGAGAATCAATTAAGTCCTTCGTATATGATTTTTGTATTGGATAATTTGCTTCTGTTTGGAATTGTTGTGCTTTTAAAACAACTAAAAAAATTGGTTATAATTTAGACCTTATAATTTAGCAAAATCAATTAAGATTTATTTTTTTTCAATTTATTTTGATTTTTTATTTTAAAAAATAGAAAAGGTGAAAAAAGTAGATAGGATGGGAAATTGCATAAAAACTCAAAAACCAAATGCAAAAAAAGAATGTTTTTTTATTATTAGAATAATATTGGAGCTTCTATAAAATATTTTATAGGAGTGACATTGAGAAATTTTAAACTAGGAGGTTAGAAGTGAAACATTTTTGAATCTGTCTACCCTTGTTGTAACCTTGAGTTTTATGCAATTATCCAGCATATCCGTACACCAATAAAACTTGTTAAATCAATGTGCATGAGATCTTGATGGTGATTTTGAATAAAATTATGGAAATACCCTCGAGATTTTTCATTTTTAAGATGTTTATATTGTATTTATACTTAAATGGATGATTAATACTTGATTGTAACAAATAAATGAAATAAATTAATAGTAATAAAACAATAACTAAGAAGTCAATAATCATTCTTGCTATTTATCTCTCTATCTAAAAAAAATTGTTTAAAAAAGTATTAATTTCATGTTTTTCAACTTTTTTGATATATTCACGTTAAGAAATACTTTTATCTTGTTTTATTTATTAAGGGTATACTAATATTTTTAGTTTAGTATATATATAATTTCTTTGTATTTAGGTTAAAACATGTACTTTAAAATATACAGATTAATAAGAACTCTAGTCTCCTTCTCTTTTATGTTCGTATTTTTTTGTGTTAATTTGGATTGCTTTAACATAGTATAAGAGCTGGTTTTATAGAACGAGTCTTAATCACAAACACAACTTTCGTGAATCCAACTTCTGAAGTGATATTTATTTTGTTTATGCAAATTTAGTATTTTGTCTTCCTTTCAACTTCTGCAGCTTGTTATTTCATTTAGTTTCTGCAATTTATTATTTGTTTAGTTTCTGCGATATCTGTTCAGTTTTTGCAATCTGGTATTTTGACTTTCGTTGCTTTTGCATTCTGGTTTTCTTTGTTTGTTGATTATGGTTACTGAAAGAGATGATTCGCTTCAGTCTGTGAGTGTGAGGTTGAATGAAAAGAATTATTTGTACTAGAGTTATGTAATGAGAAATTTCTTTAAAGGAAAAGGGACATGGGGATATGTTAGTGGAACTTATATGATACCTAAGAATACTGGGGAGGAGGATGTTGTTTTGATAGATACATAAGAAGCAAACAAATCAAAGATTATTACTTATATCAATAATTCTGTTAAGCATTCCATAGGTAGGCAATTGGCAAAATATGAGACATCAAAGGAGGTTTGCGATCATCTGCAAAGGTTATTTGGGCAATCAAATTTTGCAAAGCAGTATCAGTTAGAGAATGACATACGAGCTCTTCATCAAAAGAATATGAATATTCAGGAGTTTTATTCTGCTATGACAAATATTTGAGATCAATTGGCTCTTATAAAATCGACAGAATTAAAGGCATGCGATGCTTATATTGATAGCAGAGAGCAACAATTATTGGTATAATTTTTAACAGCACTCTGTAGTGATTTTGAAGGACTTAGAGATTCAATTTTGCATCGTTCTCCATTGCCTTTTGTTGACTCTATTGTCAGTGAGTTATTGATTGAAGAAATACGTCTTCAGTCTTATTCTGAAAAGAGAATTCTTTTTGCTATAAATCATTTTGTACTAGCAATACCCTCTAAGTCATTCTCTAATCACCAGAATAAGCCTTACACAAAGGTTGCCTTCGACGAGTGCAATTTCTGTAAGCAGAAAGCTCAGTGTCCCAAGTTGAGACAATATAATCAAGTTTGGAAACCTAGTAGACAGTCACAATCTAATGTTCATAGACTACCTCAAGTTTATAAACCATCACACCACAAATACTGCAACATTAGCTTCATCGGGCTCTATCATCGATCCTAGTACTTTGACTGAGCAATTTCAAAAGTTTCTCTTCTTATAGCCACAAGCAATGCTCGCTTCTTCTTTCGTAGGTCAGTTGCCTTATAGTTCCTCAAGTATGTCACATTCTGAATAGGTCTTGGATTTTGGTACTTCACATCATATGTCTTCATATTCTTTATCTTTTATCTTTGTGCCCCCTTCACCCTCCATTCTTGTTATAATTATTGATGTCACTCTTATGCCCTTAGTAAGTGTTAATATATTGTCACATCTCACTTGTCTCTCCCAAATGTTTATTTTATTCCGAAACTTAGATTGAATCTTATTTTTGTTGGTCAATTATATGATTCTAGTAATCATTTAGTCATTTTTTCCTCTTCTTTTCGTTGTGTACATGATCTGTAGTATCAAAAGCTGATTGGGATAGGCCATAAGGAGAATGGATAATACATTCTGGATGAGTTAAAAGTGTTAGTTGCTGCTGCTACTACTACAAAACATGATCTTATATTTGTATCTTTCTGGGTTATGGTAAAAGTAAAAAGGGGTATCGTGTTTTAATCTAATAACTCAAAAACTTTATGTATCCCGTCATGTTTTTTTTAGCATATACCTTTCTTTTCTATTCTATCCACTACTCATAGCTTGACTAAACCTGATTTTATTTGTATAAATTCCTTTCTTGAGGACTTTGATATTTTATCATCTCAGGTTCCTAGTACCTCAAATACCCCTTCTTATGTTCGACCAATTTGTACTCATCATTCTGCATGTACTGACACTTTACTCTCCGACACACCCGAAGCTCTATTCTCATCTACTGTAACTCTCGGGTAAATTCCTATATTTTGATTTACATTTTAAAAAAAGGACAAATAATTAAATAAAAAAATTATAGGAATTAATGGAGTGGAAATTATTATCTAATAAGGTTAATGTGGGACAATGATGAAATTGAACAAGTCAAATTTTTGGGCCAAATGGTTTTAAAACAAAACAAGAGAGTACTTAAGTGAAAAGACGGAAAAAAACTTGTAAATATATAAACAAGTTGGCCATGTTAGGGCTTGAGAGGGAGAAGAAATTGAGTGGAAAATTATTAAGGTTCATCCAAACAAATCACAAAAAAAAGGTAGAACTAGTGATTAAGATATTCTAGGAAGGGTTTGAACAAGGAAATCTCAAAAGGAGAACAAGGAATTTTTCTTATAAAGGGGCGGCATTGAGAAGAAAATAAGGAGACGGAGGAAAGAATTTTTTGTGGTGCTTTCAAGCTTCCCATTTCTTATTTATTTGGGTTAGAATGTAACAAATCCTTTTCTCTTAATTAAATTGATGCGATTAGTGTATTAAGATTTCATTTAGTTGTATTAGTGTATAGTTGTGATGTGAGTTGTGAGGTTGATTAGGTTAATCTATGAAAGTGTGATGAACTAATGTTTAAAAAAGTGAAATAATAGAGGGTAATGTTTTAATATGTAAAATTGAAGAAATTATATTAGTAATGAATTGATATTGTTGTTTGTTAATTAAATGAGTTATGTGATAATATTGATGATAAAGAAATTATATTAGTTATGAATTGATATTGTTGTTAGTTAATTAAATGGGTTATGTGGTAATGTTGATGATGGAGAAATTATATTAGTGATGAATTGATATTGTTGATTGATAATTAATTGGTGAAAAAATTATATTGGTGATAAATTGATATTGTTGATTGATAATTAAATGAGTTATGTGGTAATGTTGTTGATGAATTAATTAAATTAGTTATGAGTTGATATTGTTGGTTTGATAATTAATGTTGTTTTGTGGTGTTGTTATTGACAAAATAATTAAACTAATGACAAGTTGATTGTGTTGATATAGAATTAAATTGATAATGAGGTGACATTATTGATGTGGTAATTTAATTAGTAACGAAATGAACCTATAGGATTGGGTGAGGCTACAAGAACCACCCAGCAGACAAGTTCAGCTAGTAGAACGTAAACACCAGGTAGGTGTATAGCACCTTGAAATTTTTTCTTAACTTTAAATATTTAAATTATCTCCTCGATCAATTAAATTTTATGTGTTGTGCTGATAAACTTTCCAATGATAATTTATTATGTGAATGAGTGACTAGTGGGCTAGTTATCTTGTTATGGAACTTGTGCCCTGTGAATGGATGACTGGTGGTGGTGCCCTGTGAATGGGCAACTGGTTGGCCAGTTATCCTGAGTTAGAATTGGCACCCCATGGCGTGAATAATTTCAGATTTCAGATTATTGATTTTGTGATTAGTACTTGGAAGATGAGTTGTAAATTTGAAAATTTTTTTGTGAATAACTAAGATATATAAATGTAAATTTTAAACGCTATAATTGACCATGATTATCTTTTGAATCATTGTGCAAATTCATCTTAATATTGCACATCCTAATAGCTTTAGTGATTACTCTCATTATTATCAGCTCTCATTTGGACATGTAAATCAATAATAATAATAAATACTTCCTGTATATTTAAATGTTGTTTTATTATGTATGTATGCACTTAAACAGATTAAATTAATTAAACGTGTGCTTTAAAGTGTAATTATTTTTCTAATTATAATTATATATATATATATATATATATATATATATATATATATAAACACGTAGTTAATTTCACTTGTTTAATAATAATACTTAAAAGATTTAATATGGTGGAAGGAGGTACATTAAATCTATAATCTATGATTATATATATAATTGTTAAAATAATTGTTTTTCTTTATTATAGTTAACATGATTATTCTTTGAATTGATATGTTAGAGAATGTGGAATATTATTGATTAAGAAATATTGGAGTATAATAAAAACATTGAATTGTGAAAATGGTTTATTAGAGACTGGTGTTGATTTTGTCGATAACTTGTGATAGACTAAATTAAAGAAAACCCTGCCGAAATTTTTGTAAAAAAAAAAATTCATGAATTTTCAAATATATTGCTAGAAATTATGGGGTTGTTACATCTACAGTCTTTCAAGCTTCGTTTAAGATTGTGGATCCATATTTGTAAGTCCACAAATCTACTAGATTTTGCTTATTCTTGTTATTCTTCATCATTTACTTCATTTTTAGTTTATATTCATTGCCTCTCTAAGCCCTCTTCCTATAAAGAGGCAATTCTTGATCATTTTTTGCAGCAAACTATGGATGAGAAACTTTTTACTTTGCATAACAGATACTTGAGATTTGGTTCCTCTACCTTCTAGTAAGAGTGTTGTTGGTTATTATTTGGTATATAAGATCAAAACTAATTCTGATGAGTCTATTGAGCGATATAAAGTTAGGTTGGTTATAAAATGATACTCTCAACAGTATGGTATGGATTATAAGGAGACATATGCTCCTATTGCAAAAATAACTACTATTCGTACTCTTATTGTCGTAACTTTAGTTCATTAGTGACATATCTCTCAACTTGATGTTAAAAATATCTTATTGAATGGAGATCTTCAAGAAAAAGTTTATATAATGCCTCATTCTGGTGTTTCACATGACCCTGTGTATGTTTGTAAGCTCAAGAAAATGTTATATGATCTCAAACAAGCATATCGTGTTTTTCGTTTGAGAAATTTTCTGTTTTTCTGTTGTGATCTCGTCTCTTAGATATCTCTAGTTGTCATGATTTTGCTTTTTTTATTAAGTGCACTAATGCATGTCGTATCATTTTGTCTTTAATATGTTACTGACATGATTATTACTGGTGATGACATTGATGATATCTCAATTTTGAAGACATAGTTGGCTAGGCAGTTTGAAATGAAGAATTTGAGTTATCTTCGATATTTTTTGGATATTGAGGTTACCTTTGAAATGAAAAGCAAGAAACAATATATTATTTCTCAATTCTCAATCGAAACAGAATATCGTGCTATAACATCTACTACTAAAGAGATTATTTGGTTACATTGGTTACTTGTAGATATGAGAGTTTCCCTTTCTCACCCTACTCTTATGTATTGTGACAACCAGTGTTCTATTCAGATTGCTCATAACTTAATTTTTTATGAGCGAATTAAGTGCATTGAGATCGATTGTCATTTTACTCGTCATCATCTTAAGCACGACACCATTACTTTGCCTTTTGTTTTCTCTTCCTTGCAGATTACAGATTTCTTTACCATGTCACATTTCATTTATCGTTTTCGTTTTTGTTTTCTAACTGGCAAACTCTCGATGCTTATAGTTGTCGCATCGTGAGTTTGAGGAGAGATGTTAAGAAATACTTTTATCTTGTTTTATTTATTAAGGGCAAAATGATATTTTGAGTTTAACCTATATATAATCTCTTTGTATTTAGGTTAAAAAATATACTTTAGAATCAATAGATTAATGAGAACTCTAGCCTCATTCTCTCTTATGTTCGTATTTTTTTATGTTAATTTAGATTGTTTTAACAATTTATATAAACAATAATAAAAATCATTTTTATTTTGATTCTAAGATGGATTGGAGAGGCTACGGGAATGGTTATGCTGTGACCATTAGAGCCTGTTTGAGAGTGTAGTTGTGGTTGTTTTTCAAAGTGTTTTTCATTTTGAAATACATCAAAATGATATTTTTTTATATTTTTTTAAAATTATTTTTGAGATAAGCGCATCAAAACGATCCAAAACATAAAAAAATAAATTATTTTTTTGTAATTTTTTTTTGAATTTTTTAGAAACACGGGTCAACCCGCGTTTCCAAACGCTCTCTTAGAGTCATTCAAACTACATGCAGAAATTACATTCAATTTGCGTGGATAATAGTGACTATATTGAAAAGAGTTCTTCCGGTGGTATTTGTATGGTTTTAATCATGATACTATTGCATTGTTTTAATTTAATTACATGCATGAAAACGATGCTGTTTTTATAATTTATTCATAGTTGAGTATAAAATTATTGAACCTTGGAATATAAATTCATTCCATAAGATATTGGAGTGAACTGAATAGTTGGTAGACGGAGAACTCTTGTCCTTGATGATCAAAGATCATAAAAATAAATGAAAAGTTGTTTCATTCACTCTCACCACAGTGATGATTGCAAAGAAAACAAGTGTGACAGCCGTTTGATGTTTTCCTAAGTGTTTCTGCCTGGAAAATGGGGGTGTACTGCAATAAAAGAAATAAAATAAAATAAAATATAAACCCCTCTAAAATACTTGTTATTTTTTCTATGTAGAAAATTAGTGCTTGGCGTGGCAAGAGAAAAACTCTAAACCCCTTTAGAATATACTATCCTTGTTGTTTATGCTTTGCCGCGTTGAGGGTTATTTTTTTTTTTAAAAATAATTTTTAAATGTTAAAATAAGGTAAAGAAATAAAATAAAAAATTAATTATAATAAACATCTAACTTTGGTTAATTTAAGATATCTAGTCAAACCTCTGATTAATATCATGAGATTCGAATACAAAATAAAAAAAACAAATAAAAAGGATTATATAGTTTTTTTATATAAAAAAAATATGTTAATTTTTCAAATTCGTGACTTCGGTTATTGGACATAAATCACCTAATATAGAAAAACTTTAAAGTTTAATTTATGATAAATCAAATGTTAAATAAAAAAATTAAAAAAATTATAATTTCAATTATATAAAAGAATTTAAAAAATAAGGATGATAGTTAAAAATAAAATTATTTTTTATTTGATTGAATGATAAAATTAAAAAAATAAATTTAATAAAATAACAAGAAAAATCAAAAGAATAAGAGTTGAAAATAATATAAAAAAATCCGACACAAACTCAATTAAAAAACTTAAATTCCAATAAATTTAATGTAGAAATATGAAATAAAAAAAATCAATTCTAAAAATTTGTCCAAGTAAAAAAAATTTTAAAAAATAAAAATTAAATTTGACATGAAAAAAATGACGGAGGATGAAATTAAAAAAATAAAAAATAAAAAAATTTTAAATAAGAAAATAGAAACAAAAAAAAGAAGATAAAATTTAATCAATAAAAAATTGAATGGGATGAAATTAAAAAAAATATAATTTAATAAATCATTCTAAATAAAAAAATATTAATAAAAAAATATGATTAATTATGATGGAAAAATAAATTGAAGGATTGATTTGAAAATTTAAAAAATTAATGCAAAAATCAAAGAGAAAAAAAAAAGAAAAAGAAAAAGAAAAGCCACCGCTGCTAAATCAAACCCTCTCAGTTCATGCAAGCCACCCAGGTATGAAAGGGATGCCGTGAAAAATTAAACATAACAACAAAAGACGGTATTCAATGATCTGACGACTACTCACATGCCACCACAAAGATGTTGGGGCCTCCCACACTTGTATGTCCCAACCATTTATTTTAAATAATATTATATGTTTATTAAAATACTAAATTACATATGATAAACTTGATTGTAAAAAAAAAAAAAAAACCACATGATGAAAAAGCCCTAAAAAGTTATTCGTACAGTTTTTGCATTTAAAAACACTGAAGGTAATATCTTTTTAAAAATCAAATAATGTCAAAGCTCAGCCAACTTATTTTGTTTTGCTTTTAACGGAAAATGTATACTTTTTTTTATGAAAAAAACAGAAAGAAATTTATAATTATAGTCATTTTTATAATGAGAAATAAATCCTATAAAAAAAACTCATTTACCTCAAATATATTTTATTTATATTTTATCTTAAAAAATAAAGACATCATTATATTATTTCAATCCATAATATAATAAATTTATAGCCATATTGTTTTCATGAAAAACGT
>Ga0325403_1003176_pt1 | contig 14888 bp, 6 predicted proteins | sample PopdelMetagenome_19_FD_205665 | JGI IMG/M metagenome (GOLD analysis project Ga0325403, IMG submission 205665) | Populus deltoides microbial communities from Bellville, Georgia, United States - Xylem-PdKOR-R4 | ecosystem: Host-associated > Plants > Phyllosphere > Stem > Wood/Secondary xylem...
AATTATTTTCAAGCAGCAAGCATTCCATATTGTTTATATTTATGAATTAATTCACTGGTATTAACGAGTACTGCAGCAGGTTAAAACATTACTAACTCTTATGATCACTGGAAACACGTACAGCAGACGATAAATATGCTTTAACAGTATTATAGCAGTTGATATGTGGCGAACTACACCTTTCATTTGATTTGTTAATGTTACCAAGTGTGCTGTGTAAACCGTTTGCCTACTAGAAGCACCAACCATAATTGATCATTATTTTTCTTTTTTTAAATTTCTTGTTCGTGCATATAAGAAAACAATTAAGATGAAATTAGTGAAACATTACTGTTATTATTGAGGTTTGAATCGCGTGCGTGAAAAGCTCCATGGAACTAACTAATGACTAATATTGCTGGTTTGCATTCTTAGCCATTAGAGCTTGATAGGGTTCTTACAACTATCTGTGGGCCTGATATGGTTTGCGATCACATGACTAGAAAGCAATGTATCCTTTCCGGAACGTGGAGCGCATGGGATCTCTTTTGGATGGTCTTATGGGGAGCGGTGGTCCTTCCGCATCCCCATAATTTCAAGCTTCATCCTGACATCTGCCAACCAAGATTGTCACTACCATGGCTTTTCCGAGGCCCGGATCCCTATAGACAACCCCATAGGATCATAAGCTAAATTTCCTTTTACGTTGGTCCCAAGCTGAAAACTGCCTCTGATAACAAGGCCATGCTAATTGATATATTTTTACTGTAGCACTTTTGATTATTGTTTGCTTTCTGTGACCCTGCTGTCGATGGAAGCAGCTTCCTGGTGCTAAGATGACAGTCTGGGGGGGCATTTTAGTTTCTCATAAACGAATTTTAGCTATCAGGGAAAAAAGAATGAACGTAGACCGCACCATTTTAGGTAGAAGATAGGCTACTATTCTCCTGACATTTTGGTCTCCTTGGTTGTGGGGCATATGCATCTCTTAGCAGTTATGAATGTTCTGACTGGGAGGAAATTGGAATAAAGAACATCTGAGTGCATCTAAGTGCATGTCTGAAAAATCTTAACTTCTTATAAGAGTCTGGGACAACCGAGGTTTAAGTCCTCAAGAGGCATAGCGTGATGGCAAAAAGTTTGAGATCTGCACAGCAGGTCTTGAATTCGAGTCAGAGCGTATATCTCTTGTAAGAGCCTGAGACAGCCGAGATTTTACTCCCTCACCTGGGCCCACAAAATACGCTTTCTAGAGAGATGAGGTTTCCTCGAATTCAAAAAAAAAAAAAAATCTATCAGAATCACTTTCTATCATTTTTAACTACAGGATGGCGGAACTGGCAAACTGGGAAGTAGAACAACAATCTTTTACTCATAGCTTCGTCTTCTCTTTAGAAGATGACAATAACAACAGGGAACGCGCCCACTAATTGAATGAAGCCAAACTTGAATTCGGTAAAATAAACAGAACTTGTAGCCCTGGTGGTACTGCATATATCAATCTATACAAATTATTTTGTTGTTTGAAAAATAATCAATGAACTGAATGCAAGATTTTACAGAGCTACGGATTTATGAAGGTGATCTAATTAGAGGTTCAGATGATCTGGAGAAACTAGAGGAGTGAACTGCTGCTTTTGGATTGGAAGTCGCTTCCATGCCACGATAGTTTGGTTTTTCAAAATCCTCATTTACATGTCTGATCTCCTTCAACATCGCTGTTACATCTTTCATGGTGGGTCGTTCTTCTGGTGAAGGGTTCACACACAAGAGGGCCACCCCAAGCACCTGAAGCATTTCTTGGAGTTGTGTACCTGATCGCAAAAGAAGTTGCGGGTCTAGGATTGTTGTCAATTCTGTTCTTCTTTCTCGGAGTGCCTTGCTAACCCACGTGACAATGTGGACACCTTCAGGGATCCGGTCATCAGTAGGTTCTTTCCCTGTTAAAACCTCAAGGAGCACTACACCATAGCTGTACACATCACTTTTCTCTGTGATTCTCAAACAGTATCCATATTCTGCATTCACACATGGAAGGATGGTTAAGTTTAGGAGTTATTGAATGCTGTGCAAATTCAGAACTTGTGACCTTTGAAATGTATTTGGAATGATTTGACATGTGAGCCCTAGCAAAGATGAGGAGTATCGGATCCAATTATATTTTTCCAGGGATGATTTGAGTTCAAAAGAAAACCATTTGCGAAACTGATGCTAGAAGTCTTCTGTAAAAGAAACCGTTAATTTTTCTTCTTGAAAAAGAAAATTAATATGAAGGTTTGGGGACGTTACCAACAGCGTTTGAATTACATATTCCTGTGAAAAAATGTTGATAAACTAAACTACTGAAAACGGAAGTGCTCGTTATATTCACCTGGGGCAATGTACCCAAAAGAACCTGCAACTACATTGGAAACTCTTGAACATTCTTCAGAATCAACAAGCTTTGCCAGCCCAAAATCTGCAAGAAAAGCTTCAAACTGTGGTCCAACCAAGATGTTATTAGTCTTGATGTCACGATGTACGATTGGAGGAATACAATCATGATGAAGATAAGCCAAGCCATGAGCTGCCCCCAGTATTATGTTGTATCTAGCATCCCAATCCAAGAATACCTTCTCATGGAGTAATCCAGCCAAACTCCCCTTGCTGATGTAGTCAAATAAGAGCAACCTAGTTTTTCCGTTGTTACAGCATCCTAGAAGCCTCACTATATTTTTATGCCGTATTGATCCAAGAGCTCTAACCTCGGCAGAAAACAAGTCTCTCTCTGGAACCTCACCATTCTTCAGCGGCCACAACTTTTTCACAGCAATGACCTGTTTCATTGGAGTCTCGACACGATAAACCATGCCTGAAACACCCTTCCCAACAATGTTTGAATCTGAGAGCTTTGTCACAATATCATTTACCGAGAAGTTAAGCTTTTGAAATGGGGTGATATCCCACTCCAAATTGTCTTCTTCATCTTTCCTCCCAAAAGCAGCTCCACGAATTCTGGTAAAAAGAAGTCCTCCAAGAAACACAATCAACAAGGTCACTGTTACGCTGAGAAGAGTGCACACAACAAGGTTTCTGGTGGAGTTCTTGCCATGGTCACTTCCATTCATGTGACACTTGTTTCTGTTAATGCAGAGCTCTTCATTGCCAGCATATGCGGAGGCAGGGAGATCATGGAAGAGCTTGGAATCAGGAAGCAAACCTGAAAAGTTGTTGTGCGAGACATTGAGAGAAACAAGATTGTCAAGACTGCCTAAGACTGTCAGCGTTCCTGTGAGCATGTTGTGCGAGAGATCTAGGTTGGCAAGATTTGAGAGATTTGCGAAGCTTTCAGGAATAGAGCCCGTTAGAGAATTCCTACTCAAATTCAAGAGGATGTCTAGCCCTTGCAATCCACCTATCTCATCTGGGATTGAACCAGTGAGTCTGTTGCTGCTCATATCTAACAGCTGCAGATCCCTACACAGGCCAAGTGACTTCGGGATAGAACCAGTAATGTAGTTTTCACTGATAACCAGTTTGTTTAAGGATGGAAGCATGCCTAAGTTATCAGGTACGGATCCTGCTATAGAGTTCTTGGAAAGGTCTAATACGTTTAGACTAACAAGAAACTCGACAGATGTGGGAATGGTTCCATGGAGCCTATTGCTGTGCAAATCAACCATTTCTAGTTGAGTGCAGTTACCAATCTCTAGAGGGATTTCTCCAGTAAATTGATTATCTGACAATTCGAGGAAGCTCAATTCATGCAAGAGACCTATTTCTGGGGGAAGTCGACCAGTAAAGTTGTTTGATCCTAATCGTAAACGGACCAAACCAATGCAATTACCAATATCTGGTGGGATTTCACCTGAAAATCCATTTGATATCAGAAGCAATTGACTTAAGTTCTTGAGATGGAACAGAGAATGTGGAATTGAGCCAGTAAGGAAATTGTGTGAAAGATCCAATGCTTGAAGTTTCTCACATTTGGCTAGTTCAGCAGGTATGCTTCCATGGAGCTGGTTCTGCCATGCAAAAAAAATTAAAAGCTCCTTCAGTTGGCCAATGGCAGGTGGAATCTCGCCAGTGAATCTGTTGTTATCCAGTTCAAGCTGCTTCAGGCCAAAAAAGTTGCCAACAAAAGGCGGGATTTCTCCTGTAAGGTAATTGTCTGATAAAAGAAGCTCCTCCAATGCAGCCAAATTGGCAAGAGACCCAGGAATCTGACCACTTAGAGAATTCATCGAGAGATCAATAACTTCCAAAGCTAAACAATTGCCTAGAGCATGTGGAATGCTCCCGGTTAGATTGTTCTGCCATAACAACAACCTCTTGAGATTTGTCAACAAAGCCAATTCATCAGGAATCCTGCCTGAAATTTGGTTTCCGTACAGATAGAGATGCTCCATCGCTGAGCAGTCGCCAATATCTGCTGGAATGCTGCCTGTAAGTTTAGCTGTGTAGACCGAAAGAGTCTCAAGATGCTTCAGTTCTCCTAAAATACTTGGAATCTGTCCTGAAATCCCAGTGTCTGCAAGACCCAAAAAGAGTAGTTCTTTGCAGTTGGATATCTGCATTGGGATTTCGCCATAAATTCCCGGGTTACCACCTGCTCGAAAGGTCTTCAAAGCTAACAATTGGCCTATTTCTGCAGGAATCTTTCCGGATAGCTGGTTATCAAACAGTTCCAGCTGTCTAAGCCTTGAACAGTTTCCTATTTCTTTTGGAATCTCACCATGTAATGAATTTGTATTCAGAGCAAGTAACTTCAATTGAGATAGTCTCCCAATTTCTGCTGGGATGTCTCCAGTCAAAGAATTGAAACTGAGGTCTAAGGTGCTCAGCGAGGACAGGTTTCCTATCGACCGTGGAATTTCTCCAGTGAGATTTGCATTTGAAAGGACGAGAACTGTGAGATGGTTAAAGGAGAGTAGCTGGGTAGGGAAGCTGGTAGGAAGGTTGATGGAAGTGATTGTTATTCCCGAGACAAAACCATTACTAGAACATCTAACATAATCCCATTTACATGGATTTTTGTGGCTTGGATCCCATGTTGAGAAGAAAGTAGCTGAAAGAGAAGAATTAAAGGTTGAAAGCCATGAAAGTAGACAATGACCTTCTTGGTTCAAGGCAGAGATGGCTGGAAAGATAGAGATGTTAAGAAACAAGAGAAAAATGGTGATTGCGTTGCTTGACATCATGAGGTCAGTACTCCCTAGTCCCTACTACTGTGCAATCTCATTTAATTATAGCACACCAGCCTCTCAAATTCTTATTTGTGTTCTTTTATGACCATGGAGTACTAAAATGCCCTTGCTTTATTCCACATTTACTCACTGTCTGTAGACTAGAAAATTAGAAATCCTCTGCTGTTCTAATGATAACTCGATGTGTTTGTGATTTTGTATTGGAGTGGATGGGTACAGATACAGTACAATTCTAGCTTCCAGATTTACTCAAGTGTAATTTGAAATAATATAAATTATATTTTAAAGTATTATTTAATAGATAATTTTTTAACAATCATTTAATTAATTTGTATAACTTTCAAGCTTAACAAATTTTAACTCGAAAAGATAAAACTTGCTTAATAATTTAATCCTTACCTTAAACAATTTCACAAGCAATAATCTTAAACACCAACTATGAAAAATTTGGTACCTTGAGACTGTTCAAATTTTATTTTAGTTCCATGATGCTGCATGACAACAGGATGCTAGCTTAATGGAATCTTAATCTAGAAACATGTTCAACAGATAAATTTAAGGAGCGAAAATGATGTCATTGTACTATATACGCACTCGTATTCTTTGAGGTTTTTGTCATAAATTATGGTGAAAATAACTTGAAAAGTTAAACAAGACATTTTTGTGATTAAGACTACATAAGCAGATCATTTCGCTTGCACGTACCTTAATGTTATTTCATTAGAATTGATTCTTACATAGGGCAAGGGATCGGTGAAGTTCATATCTAAAGAAAATACATGGTGATCATGTCTGTTAAAATCTCCTTGTAGGTGTAGGATAAATGTCTGATATCAGATTTTCATTTTCAGTGGTTCTCGTACAATGATTGTTCATCCTTTTGAGTTAAGATGCACTTACAATACAGATTGTGGAAGGGACAAGCAGCAAAAGGAGGCGGACACCACAACCTCTTCTGAAATATAATTATATATGGTAGGCTCTCCATGTCAGTTTATATGGGATTAAAAAAGAAAAGGTGTTCGGAACCTATGCCTCTTCCCGTGCATGAACCTTCTCATGGACCCAATGGATTAATAACAGAGAAGGTAGCTCGACTTTGGTGTCCTTCACCCTCCTTAATTTGTTGGTACAATATTTGCAAACTGCCTCCCTCGTTTGTTAATCAGCTCTTCATTATAATTAATTTATGGCCTTAATGCTTTTGTGCTGACACCTAATTCTCCTGTGGACATTGCTTGTTTAAATTTCGATTAATCTTGGGTGTAAAGCTTGCCTTACGTCTTCTTTATTTCCCATGCGTTATCTTCATGGTAATATTGCATTGGGGATGAATAAAAATTACAGTTTGCGCTGCAATTCGTTTAATTGGAGAGTCAATTCATGCCATCGTCTCACTCATTAAAGCTAGCTATGGTGTGCCACTTGATCATCTTATAATTATTGGTTGTCTCGTCATAATTATATATGTGATTATAGCGTGGATCTATGTGGAAACATACCATAATCTGGAAACTGTGGAAATTATCTCTTTTTTGGACCACTCGAAGCAAATAAATTGCTTCTTGCTATCTCAGTGACCTTTATATATATATATATATATGAGTCATCCAATGTCTGCCCGACAATGACAGCGTTCATATGAAAAATAGTAGCAGGTGCTCAACTAGAATTTTACTTAGTGGGTGTGTGTGTGTATTTGTGTGTATAAAAGACGTTAGGATACATTTGAAAATAATATACAATAATGGTTTTATATAAATTAAAATAATTATATTTCAAACATCAAATAAAATAAAGAAAAAGAAAAATAAACATAGAACTAGAAATTACATATGATCGCTAGGAAGAATATCACCATAATCTATAATAAATACAAAAATTACTCAAAAACAATCTGTAGCAAATAACATAATTTTAACTCTAATAGTAGAGACCAAAATATAATTACAAAACTGAAACAAATTTATCTAATTGATTTTGAGTATCTCTTAAATTTATCGAATCGAAAAAAATCAATCAAACCCTACTGTTAGGTCAACCGGTCGATTGAAAAACCAACCGGTCAACCACCATTATGCCAGTAGGTCGGCCAGTTCAAACCAACCGGTCGACCACCACCATCAAGTCAATCGGTTGATCAGGATTCTATAATCTTGATCTGCCAGTTTTTTAAAATTCTGTATATCCTCAAAACCTAAAAATTCTAGACTTAATATCAAACGATTTTTAATTCAAACTAATACCCTAAAACATCAATTAAACCTTTTAAATTATTAAATTATCAAATCAATATATGCATTATAAAATCAAAAAACATTTATTTAATACATCAATTATCAAATCCCCAATAGAAAACAATAAAAGAGAGAGATGCTGACATGTTTCTTTAAATCCTTTTTAAAACTCAAAAGATTAAGTTTAGAGAGAGCTGATTTCCTTGGTATTTTTGAAAGAAAAGTCATAGTAGGGAAGGGAAAGAGAAGAAAAGAAAAACAAATTATCTGGCAAAAATTCTCTTTAAATATATAAATTAGATTGTGTTCTTAGATTTGAGCTAGACTTGGATTTGGATCTAATGAGCTAAAACATATGTCTTAAATGGGTAAAGAGAAGAATAGATTCAAGTGATCAATAGTATATAAAGGCTTTTTTGGAGTTCGGAATAAGTTCATCGTTCAATCATGAAATCCCGATGATAACACCTCCTCGTCAAAAGGGGATTTGTTCATTTTAAAATCTCAGGATACTTAGGGACATCAGTCTGGTTAATTAAAGTAATTTACTTATCACAACCTTTAAAGATGACAGCGACGACGACAAGGACTGATTCCTCTTACAAACTTACAAGAATGTTGCTTTAGATATATCTATTCCATTATTCAATATCTGTTTACATCCAACAGAAGAGAAGTTACTGGATAACTTCTTGGAATTTATGGATGCTGCTCAAGATTTTCAAATATTTTTTTTTCAAAAAAGCTGTCAAAATACACGAAAATGCTTTATAGTAAGTGGGTCTTCCACATATCGGAATATTGCACTGTGCCCTTCATTTGTAAAATAACCTAAGCAAATCTTTTCTGCTATCAATTTATGGATAAGTTCGCAGGGGAAACCACAATGAACATCGTAACTTCCAACTACCAAATCTTTGCTAGATATGTGTCACATAATTTAGCTCCAAAATCAAGCGATGGCCCAGCAAGAAGACATGAAGGGAAATAACTTAGAAATATAAGAGAAAAAAACAAATAAAAAAAGGAGGAAAAGGAACTCTCATTCATGTGGGTCTTGCATGGATGTCCAGTGACCTGATTTGAAGAAGGAAAGTAAGCTAGATTAATTAATTGTGAAGGGATAATATGGCCCATGGCTGGAATAAGTTTCTGGTTCAAAAATATGGCTGGAATAAGCCGTGGAAGGTGGGGCAAGTGATCCCTCCCAACCATCGCTAGTGGTCCAACTATTTTTGCCGTATTTTATTATTTGGATTGGTGCTTTGATACGACCCGTCATTCTTTTCCGGAGAAATTTATCGGAATTTTTAATTTTTTTTTAAAAGAGAAAAGTAGAAATAGCAACACTACTATATATCGAAGAAGTTTTATTGTATAATAAAATAATTATTTCAGAACTTATATAAAACAATTATACTATTTTTTAATTGACATGTAAAGACACTTTGGAAGAGGGCAATGGCAATTTGTTATTTATTTCAGAAAGAATAGCAATTTGATTTATAAATGAAAGTAAAAATAACAAAAATAATAATATAAAATAAATATGATTAAATGATGAGTAATTTGAACTTGGGGTCACCTCCACAGAGGAGCTATAATATCAATACAACGAGTACTTGTAAATTGCACTTAAAAAAAGTAGGAAATTATAGGACAATAATTGAGCATCTAGACACCGAAAGTTACAAAAAAAAAAATCTGTGACGAAACAAAATGTCCCAGCCAGACAGCCAGTGAAATGCATCAGGGACCAGTCCTTCTAAGCAAAACTACGCGCGGTAAATTCATTGGAATAATAGACATAGTTTACTGTGAATTACTATAATAAATTTATATTTATATTTTTTTTATGGAAAGATTAAAAGATTAGGATACGGAGGTGTTTTGATCTTTTTATATTAATTAACTAGTCATTAAAAAATTAAACATGAGTATTATTATCTTTGCAGATTATTTTATATAGTAAAAATACTCTTCTACCCCAAAATCAACAAAAATAATGTTTTTTTTTACACAAACTTTAAAATAAGTACTTCTTTGCCATTAGATAAGACAAAATACCTTCTATGCATTCAAGGGTGTTTTAGTACTTTCACATTGATTTGTTTGTTATTTTCAAGGTTATGAGAGGACTTTTTAGTAATTTGATATTTATTTTTAATATTAAATTTTGAAAAGCTATTGGTGCGTATTTTTCACACGCCAGCGTGTTGGTGGCATTTACGCTCTTTTGACGGCGCGTGAGACGCCACCGTTTGTTTGAAAATAACCTTCCGTCGTGCACTTGAAGTGCCATCTCATGCTTTTCCCCTGGTGTGGAGCGTGTTGGTGGTGGTCCAATGATTTGTCACCGATAGTCGTTTCTTTTTTTTTCTTCCTACTTTTCTCTCTCTTCTGGTTAAAGTGCATGTTTGTCGTATTTTTTTTTAGTTTTTCAATTTCAGTATTTATGTTTTTATTGTTTATTTTCATTTTTGATCCTTTTAGAAAAAAAAATTATGTTTTCAATTTAGTCCTTAAATTATAATTTGTCATATATTGTTTTTGTTAATTCGGTCCTTATTTTTTTTATTTGTCTTTTTTACTCGTGGATATTTTGTTAAATTTTTATTAGTATTCAATTCCATTCTTTAATCAAAAAATTTTTTGTTGTTTTATCAATTTATACTTCATTCTTTTGATTTGTCTTTTTTCCTTTTGTTAATTATTTTTTCCTTTTTGATTTAACCCTGTAATTTAATTTTAAATGCCCTCAAATTTATTTTTTATTTTGGTTTCACCCTTATTTTTTAATTAATTTTTTTTATGTAGTTGATTTTTTTCCTGGATACATCCTTCAGTATTTGATTTATTTATGATTGAGCTTCAAGGTTTTTCCATTTGTAACCCTTCCAATTTAATGACAATGGTTCACAAGTTTTAGGTGTTAATATAGTTATGAATTTTTTTTTCTCATTATATTTTGCGATTTTATCATCTACATCGTTTTAAAAAATTGTTTTGTGGTCACCTTCATATTCTTTTTTTTATCAACTTATCTTTGTCTCACTACCTAAACCAAGAGTTTTGCAAGTTATTTTTGGATAAAGGTTTTTTAAAAAAAACAAAAAACTGTTTTGTTTCGTGTTTAATTTTTGCTTATTTTTTATTTTATTTTAATTTATACAAGTAGGTTTAATTTTGTACAAAAAATAGTTATTTTGAAATAATATTTCTCATATGTTCGAAAGTGTATATTTTTTTTTATTTTTTTTATTCACTCTATTTCATATATGTTTTTATTTCTATTATATTTTAATGAACAAATTTAGTGTACACAAATTGATAAACATCTCATTTTACGAGATTAAATATCTTAATCTAAGTTCATTTCTTATTTTTTTTTCAATTTCTCTTTTAGTTATTATTAACAATTATTTATTTATTTATTTACATAGATGATTATTAGTTGTTTGGATAAACTTTTCAATTTACACTTATAATTTATATTTTATAAGAAAAAACATATCAAAATACTTTATATACTCAACTTTTTTTAGAAAGATAAATTGCAACCCGCTATGAAGCGCATATCAAATCAAAATTTTAATTGCCCTCTAATTAATGTTTTTTTTAACCCTTATGTTTTAGATCATTGTGTAATTGATTTTTTTCTTGATTTTATCTTTTGGCATTTAATTTATTAGAGATCCGGCTTTATAAGATCTTATTGTCTTGCATTTTTTTTTAATATTGTTTTTTTTAAAAGATGTTATGCTAATTCATTTAGAATTTTTTTTTGGGTTTTATACAAATGAAGTTTATTTTTAAACAATATTGTTGATATGTTTGGCTTTGCATAATTGTTTTTTGAGCATGAATTTATTTAGTCAGTTTCATTTGTGTTTGTCTTTTAAATCATGAGTTTTTTAGGTTGTGAATTTATCTTTTATTAATTTTAATAAACAACTTCAGTAAACACAATAAAATGAATGTCTAATTTTATGTGATTGAATATCTTGATTTATATTCATCTTTTAATTTTATCAGTTTCTCTTTTGATTATTGTTAACGATCTTTTCCTGTTTATTTATATAAATGATTATTAATTTATTTAACAAGATGCTTGCATAGGCTTTTCAATTTATACATTGATTTTTTATGTTAAAAAATACATTGAAGTAGCCTACATAACCGATATTAAGACAGCAGTTGTTTTTACAATGCAAAAATATTTTTGAAAAAACTTTAAAATATTTAGATTGTATTAATGTGCTGATGTTAAAATAAGTTTTTTTTTAAAAAAAATATATTATTTTGATGTATTTTCATGTAAAAAATATTTTAAAAAACAATCGTTATTATAATATCAAACATCCTATAAGTGAGAAAGCATAGGATATGAATTAGGCAATTCAAGAGCATAATGATTTTTCTTGTTCAAACACATTCAATATGGTGATGTTGGTGTTGCAACTAGTTAGTGTGTGTTTGATATAGTAATAATTTTTGCGATTGTGGTTTTAAAAAAATATTTTTAAATATAATTTAAAAAATATGTGTTCAGTTTAAATTATTGCGAGATGAATTTTTATTTGTAAAATAAATAAAAAAATTGATCTTCAATGAAAAACATGTTAGTTTCTGCAAAACCAGAATTTAAAAAATAGCAAACAAATTTTTTTTGTTGGATAAAAAACAATCTCTTGGTGTTATACATCTGGTGCCATGATACAAACTGTAATACTCACAACACATGCAAGTAATAATAATTACCAGATAATTTTAAGGGTGTAACTTAACTGATCAGACTCTAGATTTGTTTTATAGAGATCACTAGTTCGAGTCCTACAAGCCTAAAAGTCACTGGAATCTTATATGGTTGTTAATTTTAAGACTCGTGGAATTAGTCAAGGTACATGTAAACTTACCCAGACACCTACGTTAATAAAAAAAAAAAAAAAACAGTTAACAGATCAATCAGAAGGAGTGCTTCCAGAGTTGGCAGCAGTCAGGGAACTTCTGTTGATCTAAAACACAGATCTAAGGAGTTGCAGGGAAGTGGCAACAGTACAGACTTTTCGTCAACTATAAATGTGTTTCCAGCGTATCTACTTACATTTTCGACTCTTGGCCTTGTATCACTATACTTATTTGTTTTATGCTCTCTGGAAGTTCTAACAAATATTTGTGTAGAATCCACAGCTTGAATATATCAAATATCAAAGATAAGATTAGAAGGCAGCACGTACTAAGCCCAGAAACTAAATCCTTATGGGCTTAACTACTCCTGTACCTGTTTAAACCAAATTAATCGTGGCTACTAGCTTCTTTTTCTAGTGCGAAATTCAGGCCTTGGGGCCCCGGGTTGTTCTTACAGAAAGATGGATGGTGCTTCTTCTTCTTCTTCTTCTTCTTCTTTTTTTCACCCTTTGTCAAGGTGATTTTACACGTTGTGAAAAAGAGATTCTGAGAAACATCTAGTCCCCCATTACAAAAGTTAGAGGTTGAGTACTCACTATTAGCCACTCCTCCGGTTTATAACATCACCAGTGTATTTTAATTTCATTACCCTCACAAAGCTTGTAATAGAAAGTGGTGTTGTAAACTTGGAGAGTGGCAACATCGTTTCCCTATTGTTTGGACCTTGGTGTACGCATGGAATATGATTTGTAAAAAGCAATTCTGATTTCATCTCATGTCTAAGTTTATATTTACTTGCCAGACGCACCCTAATAGTACAATCATGATACATGCTAATCTTTGACTTTCTCTGTTTGCGTTGCTATTACACCTATTTTCTCATTTTGAAAGGAAAGGAATTGCATCTGCTTTGCCTCACTAGCAATCTTGGAATGCCGCGAGGCTAGATGCCAAGACCCTCTATCAAGCGATTAAAAAAATGACATTTACTTCCATTTCCCTCTACATATATCTCTATCTGTCCGAGGTTGTAGTACATCTTCAGCTCTTACACTGAGTCATGGCATCTATGATTCATTACAATTTAGGTGCTGGCATTAGTCTTAGAAAAACCCTGAATGGCAAATTTTTTGCAGTCCAACCAAATAATATTGCTAATGCAAGGCATTTGAGCAACCTAGTAGTCACCAATAATGTCCAATCTCCTATCCCCAAGTTCACATTTCCTCAACAATCATTAGCAACAAAAAGGCAACTAAATGTTGCAGCAAAGAATAAAGAGGATCAATGGAAACTGCGGTGCAGTGATTGTGCACCTGGTTTCACATCGGATTTCGTTGATGATATTGGCATCCTGATCCACAGGTTCTTCTATGCCATCAATTCGAGAAACGACGAACAATTACTGGAGGATGTTCTCTCATATGACTGCGTGTTTAAGGACTTCATTTTTCAGATTGCATTCGATCGAGAAGAGGTTAGTGCATTTTAGCACAACTCCATCTTTTCTCCAAGCTGTTCGTTTTCTCGATGTGACAATGTACTAGATCTTTGCCTCAAATACTCAGTAAAGATTTATTGTAGAAATTTAATGCAAGTATATCAAGGAATTCACAACGAATATAATACCGACGGTTCAAGATTTTAATATGCAGAAGGTTTTCACTATGTTGTAAATATTCTGCTGTATTTACTCTGCAATATTGCTTTCCTTCTTTAGCTCTTGATCATGGGCACTAATTAAGCCTGTATTTTGTATCTATAGACCTAAATGAATTGAGTCAAAACAAGTCTCGCAATCTATTTTATTTGACTTTCAATATATCACAACATCCCTGAATGTTAACAGTTTACGTTGGCCATGTACAGAGTATCATACAATTTCTTCGGAAGGTAATGATGGCAATGGGGCCTAATATTCGTTTCAAGATTGTAAGTGTGCAATGTAAGAATGAATTGCAGGCTGCAACTGCTTTCCTGCATCTAGGTGAACGCCACGGCCACAAGCTCTTTTCAATTAATCAAATTCAATAGTTAGATTATACCATTATTAATTAGATACAACAGCTTTTCTTTTACCTTGACCTCTTGGAAATATATATATATATATCTATATGAACGCGCGCGCATGCGTGGTATTTGATTGTGTAACAAGCTAAATTCAACTGTTAAACTATTGTGTTCCTTTTCAGAGTGGGACAATCAAGTTATACCCTTCACCAGATTTTGCACTGACTTTGAATGTGAGGAGTTTGACGAAAAACTCTTGATCAGGTGCAATAATTTGATTGAAATATTTTTTTTTTAACTCCATGTTTTAGTATAATGGTAATCTGTATCAATTAATCTGGAAGGAAGGGATCCTATTGTTTGAATTGAATTTCTCGATGGTCTCAAGGAACAGCAGATCGATTTGTAAACTGATCAGAACTAGTAATCTTGAAGGAGATTTCACTTCATAAGCACGGATATGTTGTGTAATTTTAAGATGGGTCGGAAAGAATGCCGAGAAATGGAGGAGATCCATTTGTTCTCCAATGGCCAAGATAAAATGGGCCGTCCAAGCAAACATAAGAGA
>Ga0325403_1003178_pt1 | contig 14884 bp, 6 predicted proteins | sample PopdelMetagenome_19_FD_205665 | JGI IMG/M metagenome (GOLD analysis project Ga0325403, IMG submission 205665) | Populus deltoides microbial communities from Bellville, Georgia, United States - Xylem-PdKOR-R4 | ecosystem: Host-associated > Plants > Phyllosphere > Stem > Wood/Secondary xylem...
AGTGATTCAAAAGCCCAAATTCATCTACGCGTCTAGGACTAAAACTTTGATGAAGAAGTCGAAGTGAGATAAAATCTTTTTACAGAACAGAAACTGGCAGTAATCTAGTTGGTCAAAAGGAATCTCCGGGTCTAACTCAAAAACTGACAAATGCCGAGAATCCTGATATGACTGAGAGTATGAACTAAGAACGAAAATCACAAAAACTAGGCCAAAAATAGAGTTTCTTTAGTGCAGACTCGGGTCAATATCCTTCTCGCGGCAGAATTCTCTGCCTTCACGTTAGATATTCAAACGGGAACATCTTAGGCCTCTGATATCGAAATCAAGTGATTCAAAAGCCCAAATTCATCTACACGTCTAGGACTACAACTTTGATGAAGGAGTCGAAGTGAGATAAAATCTTTTTACATAACAGAAACTGGTAGTAATCTAGTTGGTCAAAAAGGTTCTTGATCTGACAATACTGAGCATCCAAATCTAAATGAGAATCTGCTCTAAGAACAATGATCCCTAGGACCTAATAAAGGTGTACGTCAATTTTTCAATATGTAATGAGTGACAGGATATACCTAGGATGGTCAGATATCGTACGAAACTGAGTCAGAATCAGAGCCTAAGTTGGAACCAAAAAATTGCGACAGCAGCAGAACTATTTTTTAGTGCAAATTCTGAGGGATTTATTCAATCTTAAAGACCAGATAAAAAAGAACGAATTTAGCATTATGAAGACTCCTGATCAACCTAAGAAAACCTGATGATTTTGGTAGTAAAGGGGAAGGATAAAAAGAGCAGAAAACAGCTCAAACAAGGTTTCAAAATATTTCTTCCTGTGCCTTTGTCAATCTTTTGGCGAATATGAGCTAAACTCCTACACTCTGTTCAAAAGAGGTATACATCGTCTTCAGCATGTGGGGTCAAAAATTGAGTAACAACAAACTTCTAGAGGAACGATAGAACCATTTATGAACCCCAACTTAGATCTTCCACCAAGAGCAATAGTGATAGCCCTTAACCAAGGAAGATAATTGAATTCATTTAACACATAACTCAATATTTGAGATGTGTTGGTATCATCAGAACAATTTGCTAGTGCTGAGACCTTTGATCCAATATCAATGGCATCCTTCAAGTGGTCTTCCATGACAACACCATTGTCTCTCCCTATAGTATGAGAATTCAAACACTATGCTCTGATACCATGTAGAAATTTGAAGCAGAGTAATGAAGAGACGTGAGATAGTGCAGTAGTAAAACAGAGTTATACATTCATCCCTTTCTTATGCTGCACATATGTATATATAGAGTGGGAAAAACTTACAGCAAAAAAAGACAATCCTGCGTATATTTCTCCCATGATTATGCTAAGATTATATGCTAATAATAAATACACAATCATATCTAAACTAGATAACAAATAAGTTATACTTGGAAATGATATAATAGTGAAGATCTTCAGAATCGCTGCAGTATCTTCAATAGATTGGTAATGGTTTGGTGATGGTGGGTGGTCATGGAAATGTTGCAAACTTGTTGAGGAATGAGTGAACAACTTTAATGGGTAACTGAATTGGTTTATGTCTGTGGCGTTAATTTTTTTGTGGTGAGGCTTGGTTGCTGATGAAAGACATGTTGTCTGAAAAGATTAAAAAAATAATTTAAAATAAAAAATAATAATTTAAATTCTAAATAGGTCATGATAGTGGAATGTTGAGATATTTTGTATTTTTAATCCAAGATATAAAATGTTATTAAATTTTAAAGGATATAATTTAACTGATTAAATTTTAAATTTATTTTTTAAAAATTATTAGTTGAAACACTATAAATTTTAAAATTATTAATTTTAAAATCTCAGGAAATTAATCAGGTACAACGAGTCCGGACAATCGTTATATAAAAAATAAATAGCAGATGAAATACTAGTGCCAAATGCGGGCGCAACTACCTCGAGCACTAGCCAGCGCTAGAACGCAGACACCAAGCCAAGACCCCAAAAGCCCCACACTTGACGATAAAAAGTAATCCTCAATTTTATGCAGCAACTCTAACCAAGATTTAAGAAGCTCTCATCTTACAGGTTTTGCAAAGGTAATGATGGGTTCTTATGCTCTCACTTCATTCTTACCTTTTTTTTTTGAGGTGTTCTTTTTAACAGTAGCAGATTGATGCTTGCTGTTCCTTTTCTCTGTTCTTATATGTTTGATTCCCATTAATTTTTTTGTTCTTCATTTTTCGGTTTTATTTGCTTATATTTTGAATCCTGTTTAGCTTAATTTCTTCTGTGATTTTTATTGCCGCCACGATTGCTAACAAAGTAAAGTCAACGGTCATTGATAACAAGTTTTGTAATTGCCAATTCTTGATGTCTTGCTTTATAAACAAAGTAAAGTCAACTATTAATTCGAGATTTCAAGTTATTTTTCTTTATGTTGATCAGTTTTCGTTTTTTAATCAGACCCTTTTCGAAGAAGGAGAAGCTATGGCTGCAGCTTTGGTAGGAGGGTCAATTCTCTCTGCTTTCCTTCAAGTTTTGTTTGATAGAATGGCGTCTCGTGAGGTTTTAGACTTCTTCAAGGAGGGAAAACTCAATGAAAGGCTGCTTAAGAAGTTGAAGATTATGATGATATCTGTCAATGGAGTGCTTGATGATGCAGAGGAGAAGCAGGTTACCAAGCCAGCTGTGAAAGAGTGGCTTGATGAGCTTAAAGATGCCGTGTATGAAGCAGATGACTTGTTGGATGAGATTGCTTATGAAGCTCTGCGGTTGGAGGTGGAAGCTGGATCACAAATCACCGCTAATCAGGCGCGCAGAACTTTGTCTTCTAGTAAAAGGGAGAAGGAAGAGATGGAAGAAAAGTTGGGAGAGATCCTTGATAGACTTGAATATTTAGTACAACAAAAGGATGCCCTCGGTTTGTGGGAGGGTATGAGAGAAAAAGCATCATTACAGAAAACACCAACAACTTCTTTGGTGGATGATATTGATGTTTGCGGTAGGGATCATGATAAGGAAGCTATACTGAAGTTGTTGCTATCTGATGTTTCAAATGGGAAAAACTTAGATGTGATTCCCATTGTTGGTATGGGTGGAATCGGTAAGACTACTCTTGCTCAGCTTGTCTACAATGACCGCGGAGTGCAGGAGTCATTTGATCTCAAAGCATGGGTCTGTGTTTCAGAAAATTTTGATGTTTTCAAGATAACAAATGATGTCCTTGAGGAGTTCGGTTCAGTGATTGATGATGCCAGGACTCCAAATCAGCTTCAACTAAAGCTAAGGGAGAGATTAACGGGGCAAAAATTTCTGCTTGTTTTAGATGATGTTTGGAATAATAGCTATGCTGATTGGGATATTCTAATGAGACCTCTAAAGTCGGCAGGACAGGGAAGCAAGATTATTGTCACGACACGCAATGAAAGCGTAGCATCAGTCATGCGTACTGTTGCAACTTACCGTCTAAAGGAATTAACCAACGATGATTGCTGGTTCTTGTTTGCAAAACATGCATTTGATGATGGAAATTCATCCCTACATCCAGATTTGCAAGTAATCGGAAGAGAAATAGTGAGAAAATGTAAAGGCCTGCCGCTAGCTGCAAAAACACTTGGGGGTCTCCTTCGCTCCAAAAGAGATGCTAAGGAGTGGATGAAGATATTGAGGAGTGATATGTGGGATTTACCAATTGAAAACATTCTTCTAGCTTTGAGATTGAGTTATCGTTATCTCCCATCGCATCTAAAACAATGTTTTGCTTACTCTGCAATATTTCCTAAAGGTTATGAATTTCAGAAGGAGGAATTACTATTTCTATGGATGGCAGAAGGTTTTATAAACCAACCTAAAGGAAACATGGAGATGGAAGATTTGGGCGAGGAGTATTTTCATGATCTCGTATCAAGGTCATTTTTTCAACAATCAAGTGGCTATACATTGTCATTTGTTATGCATGACCTAATAAATGACTTAGCAAAATTTGTTTCTGGAGAATTTTGCTGCAGGTTAGAGGATGACAATTCAAGTAAGATTAGTAAAAAGTCTCGCCATTTATCGTTTGCAAGAATAAATGGTGATGGCACTATGATACTGAAAGGTGCTTGTGAAGCCCACTTTTTGCGTACACTTTTGCTTTTCAATCGGTCACACTGGCAGCAGGGGAGACATGTTGGCAATGGGGTAATGAACAATTTATTTCTGACATTCAGGTGCTTACGGGCACTATCTCTGTCTCTGGATCATGATGTAGTTGGTTTGCCTAATTCAATTGGTAATCTGAAGCATTTGCGATACTTGAATCTATCTGCAACATCAATAGTAAGGTTGCCTGACTCTGTGAGTACTTTATATAATTTGCAAACATTAATTTTGCATGAATGCAAAGACCTCATTGAGTTGCCTACCAGCATGATGAAATTGATCAACTTATGTCATCTTGATATTACAAAAACAAAGTTACAAGCGATGCCATCACAATTAAGTAAGCTAACAAAACTCCATAAGTTAACTGATTTCTTTTTGGGAAAACAAAGTGGGTCAAGCATTAATGAGTTGGGGAAGCTCCAGCACCTAAGAGGAATGCTCCGCATTTGGAATCTTCAAAATGTCATGGATGCTCAGAATGCAATAGAAGCCAATTTGAAGGGTAAACAACTGCTTAAGGAGTTGGAGTTAACTTGGAAAGGTGATACTAATGATTCACTGCATGAAAGACTCGTACTGGAGCAATTACAGCCTCATACGAACATTGAATGCCTTTCAATTGTTGGTTATATGGGTACTAGATTTCCAGATTGGATAGGAGATTCCTCGTTCTCAAATATAGTTTCCTTGAAGCTCATTGGCTGTAAATACTGCTCCTCCTTACCTCCACTTGGACAGCTAGTGTCTCTGAAAGATCTCCTGATCAAAGAATTTGGTGAAATCATGGTTGTTGGTCCCGAGTTCTATGGAAGTTGCACATCCATGAAGAAGCCATTTGGATCCCTTGAAATTTTGACATTTGAAGGGATGTCAAAATGGCACGAGTGGTTTTTCTATTCAGAAGATGATGAAGGTGGAGCTTTCCCTCGCCTCCAAAAGCTTTACATAAATTGTTGTCCACACCTAACAAAAGTCCTGCCCAACTGTCAACTTCCCTGTTTAACAACACTTGAGATCAGGAAATGTCCACAGCTAGTGTCTTTACTTCCAAGGATTCCGAGCTTCCTTATAGTAGAGGTGGAAGATGATTCTCGAGAAGTGCTGCTAGAGAAATTGTCTTCTGGGCAGCACAGCCTCAAACTTGACCGACTGAAGTCCCTTGACTCTCTATTAAAGGGATGCTTGTCCACTACAGAAAAAATTCTAGTAAGGAACTGTGATTCACTTGAGAGCTTCCCACTGGACCAGTGTCCTCAGTTAAAGCAAGTTCGGATCCGTGGATGTCCAAATCTCCAATCCCTTTCTTCACATGAAGTAGCTCGTGGGGATGTCACGTCTCTCTATTCCTTGGATATCAGGGACTGCCCCCATTTGGTATCTTTTCCCGAAGGAGGATTAGCTGCTCCAAATATGACAGTGCTTCGGTTGCGGAACTGCTCTAAGATGAAGTCACTGCCTGAATATATGGACTCCCTTCTCCCATCCCTCGTGGAAATTTCTTTAAGAAGGTGTCCAGAACTTGAGTCATTTCCAAAAGGGGGATTGCCCTGCAAATTAGAATCACTTGAGGTCTATGCATGCAAGAAACTCATTAATGCCTGCTCAGAATGGAATTTGCAAAAACTCCACTCTCTTTCACGCTTAACTATTGGTATCTGCAAAGAAATGGAATCCTTCCCTGAAAGTTTGCGGCTTCCACCCAGTCTTTGTTCTCTTAAAATCTCAGAACTCCAAAATCTGAAATCGCTGGACTACAGGGAACTTCAACACCTTACCTCTCTTAGAGAATTGATGATTGATGGTTGCCCTAAGCTCCAGTCATTGCCAGAAGGACTGCCTGCCACTCTTACCTCTTTTAAAATATGGGCACTTCAGAATCTGGAGTCTCTAGGACACAAGGGATTTCAACACCTCACTGCTCTTAGAGAATTGGAGATTGAGAGCTGCCCTATGCTGCAGTCCATGCCAGAAGAACCATTGCCCCCCTCTCTCTCATCTCTATATATCCGGGAGTGTCCTTTGCTGGAAAGTAGGTGTCAGCGAGAGAAGGGGGAAGACTGGCACAAGATTCAGCATGTTCTTAACATACATATCTATGCAACATGCTGAGGTATTATAATCCAAATTCAATATCAAGATTCCTAGTGCTGTTGCATGCTAATTCTGTTTTGAAGCATCATATTTTTCACAGATATAAAGCTACTTTTAAATCCATTGGTCACAAACACACCTAGATGCACAAGTGCGAGCTTGCACAGGCAGATGTGTGGTGGTGCCTTTTGACTTTGAATATCCATGGCATGCTTCTTTAGTACCTGGTGGGATTCAGATGTAGATTCATAATAAATCACTTTCATGTTATTAGGATTGATTTACTAAATGAAATAGATTCCGTACATAAATAATTGGTGCTGCTTATGAGAGTATAGTGTTGCTCAATTTCGAAGGGAAAGGATTCAGACTAATGCATTTTCATATAAGGAATATCTAGATGGTGCTTCTGCTTGGTATGTGGAGTGGTCATGCACTAATTGGAGGCTTATGGAGCATAGTATTGATATTGGAACTGATTTCAAATCCGGTTCAGAAATTGCACTTGAAAGACTGAAGCTCAGGCACAGGATTTTGGGTTATTAAATATAGTTGATGGTCATTTCTGCTTGGAGTGTTGCCTGCTGATTCACCATTCATCAGTTAGCCCGACATATTTTGGAGCTATATTCCAGTCTTCCAGGTTAGCTCATGGCATTAATTTTTTTAAAAAAGTTATAAATTTTCGTACATCCATTATGTATGTGTGTGTGAAACCATGGAACATACAAATGATGTTTCACTTGGGTTTGATTTGCATGTATGTCATGAATTAGAAGTCCTAATGGCTAGTTGCTCTCGCAGTTGTCTGTTGCTGTGTGTAAAACCGTGGAACATACAAATGATGTTTCACTCTGGTTTGATTTGCAACCATGTCATGGATTAGAAGTCGTAAACGCCAGTTGCTCTCATAGTTGTCTGTTGGATTGTGTGTGAAACCGTGGAACATACAAATGATGTTTCGCTCAGGTTTGATTTGCAAGTATGTCATGGATTAGAAGTCCTAATGGCTAGTTGGTCTCATAGACTATTTTTTTTAAAAAAAGGGGAATTTCTTGGGATAGTATGCTATATAAATCAACATCCTTTTCCATTCAAGTCCCTATACGCTTAAACATTCAGAGATGTATCCTATTAAGAATTAACAATCTTTTTTTTTTTTCATAGACACTAACCAAAAAAATAAGAATAAAAGAATTAGTTATTTTTATATCTCAAAAAAAAAAGAGAATTAATATAGGACTAGGATTGTTACCGTTGGAAAATATAAAATATATATAAAAGACTAATGATTTTAATCTGAATCTTAAATGGAAATCTTCAGAGGCAAGTCGTATTCACATTGATTGCAGTACTGTTGAAGAGTATTTCTGTAAGAGAGGTCGATGTCTTTTATGCTTGCTTGTCATACTATTTGGATTGGAGAAAACTTGAAATTGCTTATGTACTCTATTGAATAGCTTGTTTCAGGTTTCATCTCCAAATGGTAGGCTTTAAAAAATGTTCAATACCATACTGAAATATAGAAGTAAAAAGATTGCTGGTAATGGCCACGTAGTCCTTCTTGCATGCATATATTTCTCTCTGTATCAATGCAGATAGCAGAGTGGGTGATGCTTATTTATTACTCAAGTTTATAACTTTTTTTTTAATCAACAGAGTTTCCCTGAGTTTTGAGGCCAATCCATGTTGCAAATCCAAATTCCTTCTCAGTTGTCTGACTACGTTGAAGATGAAACATCATGTATGGCTAAGCTTGAATGGCAATTCTGGAGAGACAAAGCTGACCACCTGTAAGTGAAAGATGTGACTGGATAGCAAATACATCACAAGCCTTCGCAGAGCGCCATTCCTTGATCACAGTAAACTTTGTGTTATAGTATGTGGCTCATAGGGAGATTATTGGAAATTACTAATACCTCTTGTACAGCTAGAGTTTACTATAAAATACATATTATGTTAACCTAATTTGACATATAGTGAAATATAACTCCACTCATGGGGATGTAGGCACATTACTGAACAACGTTAATTCTGTGTTGTTTCTTGTTTTCTCTCTTTTGCAATATTCATCTTTATTGCTGCAGGTTTCAGAGCACTTGAATGTAGTTAAATCTGCAAAAAGTCTGTCCACGCTGTCAAAACATGAGCGTAAACAAAAGCTGACAAGGCCATGTTCAGATTTCAAGAAACAAGGCCGTTACCACTGCAGCTGATGAGAGTTTACCGTCCCTCAATTTTGAAGGTATGGATCATACCTTGTAAATGGGATTCTGAGGCAGGAGCTCGTTTTCAAGTGGGCATTCATCTCTCAGAACTGAAGCTTCAGAATGAGCTTTCGCATTTTCAAAAGCAGCTGATAAGCGAATGCTGTGTTTGTTACGTGTTGATTCATCTAGTTTAGTCCCACAGCTATCACAACATATGTTCAGCAAGCAAGATGTGTTAGGAATTCTGTTAGAGATATATTAGGAATGAATAACTTACAGTAGTTCCCTACTGTAATACTAAGTCTATAGGACAATGAATTCCGAGGAAGTGTTAGATTCCTAGTAGATGAGAATAACTGTATATACTCTTGTATAAATATGTGATGCAATCAATAATAATTCTCATTCCAGCAAATTCTATTCTTCTCTTATTGATTTACATGGTATCAGAGCTGGACTAATTATCTCCATCAATATTTTCATCAATTCTCTGTTTCGTTCCTCCTTCCACATCAGTCTTTCATCTTCTCTGTTTCCATCCTTTAAACCCAGAAACCACAAAACCTTCAGAGCATGGATCTTACAAAAGCAAATCTCTCAAATCCCTTCTTTACTCATCATAAAGATCATCCTGGACTGATTTTAATCTCAAAGCCCTTAAATGGAGATAACTACTCTACATGGAAAAGAGCAATGACATTGGCTTTAAACTCCAAAAACAAATTGGGCTTTGTCAATGGCTCGATCAGAGCTCCCTCAGAAGACAATGATCCTGAAGAACACGCAGCCTAGTCCCGGTGCAACGACATGGTTTATTCTTGGATTATTAACACCCTTAATCCAGAAATATCAGATAGTGTGATATATTATTCAACTGCTCATGAAGTTTGGGAAGATCTTCATGAGCGATTTTCTCAAAACAACACGCCTCACATCTTTGAAATTCAGCGCGACATTGCTTGCCTTCGACAAGAGCAGCTCTCAGTTTCTACCTATTACACAAAATTGAAAGGGTTATGGGATGAACTAGCCTCCTACAATGACACTGTACATGGAACGCAGCAAGAACAACAAAAATTGATGCAGCTTTTTATGGGATTAAACGAATCTTACAGTGCCATTCGCGGACAAATCCTCCTAATGAATCCTCTTCCTTCAGTGCGGCAAGCATATTCCTCCATCTCACAAGAAGAAAAACAGCGCCTCCTGAGCTCAATGCATACGGGAGGTGATGATTCCAATGGTAGTGCTGCCTTGGCAGTTCGTAATAGCAACAATCGATCAACTGAACATCTCAGTGCAGGATTTGGGAGATCAGAGCGCTTCGACAACTCATATAGGCCACAAGGATTCAGATCACAAGAGAAACCAGCAAGGAATTTCAGTGGAGGACGACGATTTCATCAGGATAGACGACGCCGAACCTTTGGCAGAAGGCGTCCTTATTGTACACACTGTGAAGAAGTGGGTCATTGGGTGCAAACATGTATCAATTACATGGGTATCCAGCGGGTCATCCAAAGACAAAATATGGGTCAGGATCAAAGCATTTCAATAACAATAAACACATAGCTAATCATGTGTCCACAGCCGAAAATGAGCAACCAGTTATCGATATTTCACAAAATCAATTAAAACAGCTATTGTCACTCCTAGACAATAAAACTGAAGGTTCTAGTCCTCATGCAAATGCCGTAACTAAACCAGGTTTGTCTAAAGTTACTTCCCGCAATTGGATCATCGATAGCAGCGCAACAGATCATATCTCTTCTAAATTATTCACTGAGAAGCACACCAAATGTTCATTACCACCGGTACTAATGCCCAGTGGAGAAAAGGCTGACATTGTGGTAAAGAGATCTTTACCCATTAATTCTGTCTATTATTTACATAATGTGTTATGTGTCCCTACATTCAAAGTAGACGTGTTATCTGTCAGTCGCTTGACAAGAGACCTTAATTGCTCAATAATCTTCTTTCCTTATTGGTGTCTATTGCAGGATCTGGCTACGAGGAGGATGATTGATTTGGGTAAACAACATAATGGACTTTACTATTTGGTGGCTCTGGCAACGAAGCAACATGCATCTAAACAAACCTCCACCATCAATCAACCAACCTGCAATCTCATCACCTTATCCACCAACCTTTGGCATAATCGCTTAGGCCATACATCACCTTCTTGTTTACGCTTTATTGCTCAAAATTTTTAAAATTTTTCCATTCAGTCAAATAATACTTGCCATGTATGTCCTTTGGCAAAACAGAGTCGTCTACCTTTCCATTCTAGTGTAATTTCTTCTATAAAACCTTTTGCATTAATTCATTGTGACATTTGGAGTCCTTATCGACACCCTTCCATTTCTGGTGCTCGTTTTTTTCTCACTATTGTTGATGACTTCTCATGTTTCACATGGATTTTCTTAATGCGACATAAAAGTGAGACGCAATCAATTCAAAAAATTTTTTTCCGTTACGTTTTCACTCAATTTGAAACTCATATTAAAATTTTTCGAAGTGATAACAGGGGAGAATTTATATCACTTCGCACCTTTTTTCATAATAATGGTGTCATTTTCCAACGTTCTTATGTTTACACACCTCAACAAAATGGGGTTGTGGAACACAAACATCGTCACATTCTACAAGTAGCTCGAGCTTTAAGATTTCAAGCTCACCTCTCCACCCAATTTTGGGGGGAATGTGCCCTTACTGCTACTCACATCATCAATCGCCTCCCATCTCATGTCCTCTCCTTCAAAACCCCTTTTGAACTTCTCTTTTCCAAACCACCATCCTTTTCTCATCTTCGTGTCTTCGGTTGTTTGGCTTATGCTACCAATGTCCGCATTACTCATAAATTTGCTCCTCGTTCCATCCCTTCTATTTTTCTTGGGTATCCTCCCGGTCAAAAAGCTTATAAATTGTTTGATTTATCAAACGAAAAAAATTTTTACTAGCCGCGATGTCATATTTCATGAAAACATTTTTCCTTATGCATTTACCCATCCCACTCCTTCCTCCCCACCTTACAATCCTGGACCCATTCCCCTAATCCATACCGACACCACCACCTTTCCCTTTCCACCATCCTCTTCACCACAACCACCCCTACCTACCCAAATTCCCCTTTCCACCACACACTCTTCCCCACCTCCCACCACTCTACGCACCTACACACGCCGCCCCAAACCCATTAACCTTGACACTCATCCTACTGATTGCTCCAACACACCTTCCACCATCATTTCGGCTCAAACACCACCCTCCACTACTTCACCCTCTTTGGAACCAGGTTCCATTGCGCCAACCCCCCTCTCTTTAGAAATCAGCACACCAATCACACCTGCACCCACCCCGCTTCGCCGATCCAGCCGCCATATTGGCCCCCCGGTCAAGCTTCGTGACTATGTCTGCTCCCATGTTTTCTCCGGCCAATCACCCTCCTCCCCACCAGGTCTGAACCAAGGTACTCGCTATCCATTATCCAATTATGTTTCCTATCACAGATATACATCTCCACATCATTCATTTATTGCTCAAATTAGCCATACCATGGAACCTAAATCCTATTCAGAAGCAGCTGCTCATCCTGAGTGGCAGGCCGCCATGCTCTCTGAACTACAAGCTCTTCAGCAGAATGGTACTTGGTCACTCACTTCTCTTCCACAGGGCAAAACTTTGATTGGCTGTCGCTGGGTCTACAAAGTCAAGCACCGATCTGATGGCTCTGTGGAGAGATACAAAGCCCGTTTGGTGGCTAAGGGTTTCACCCAACTTGAGGGAATCGACTATCAAGACACTTTCTCCCCAACTGCCAAAATTGTTTCTGTCCGTTGCTTGCTTGCTCTGGCCGCAGCTCGTGGTTGGACCCTCCATCAATTGGATGTTCACAACGCGTTTCTCCACGGTGAATTATCAGAGGAGATTTATATGTCTCCGCCGCCAGGGCTTCTTCGACAGGGGGAGGAAGACTTGGTATGCCATCTTCATAAGTCCTTATACGGGCTGAAGCAAGCATCACGCCAATGGTTCGCCAAGTTCTCTGAAGCCATTTGCTCTGCTGGATTCAAACAATCTCAAGCCGACCACTCTTTATTCACCAGACAACGAGATAAGTCCTTCACTGCCCTTTTAATATATGTTGATGATATTTTGATTACTGGAAACGATCCCGACAGTATCGCTATGACAAAGAAATTTCTGCATAGCCATTTCCACCTTAAAGATCTTGGCCCCTTAAAATACTTCCTTGGTATAGAGTTCTCAGCTTCTAAGAACGGCATTTTCATTTCTCAACGTAAATATGCATTGGAAATTATTGAGGATGCAGGATTGTTGGGTGCAGCCCCTATTGATACACCTATGGAACGTGGCTTAAAATTATCAGACAAGAGCGACTTGCTCAAAGATCCGGGTCGTTTTAGAAGATTGGTTGGTAGATTGATTTATTTGACTGTTTCAAGACCAGATATCACTTATGCTGTGCATGTTCTGAGCAGATTTATGCACCAACCCCGGAAGCTTCATATGGAAGCTGCTCTTCGGGTTGTTCGATATCTGAAAGGGGCACCTGGTCAAGGGTTATTCTTTCCTTCACACACTGATTACAAATTAAGAGCCTATTCAGACTCAGATTGGGCAGGTTGCCCACTGACTCGGAGGTCTACCACGGGTTATTGTGTGTTCCTTGGACCCTCGTTGATATCCTGGAGATCAAAACGACAGAAAACAGTCTCACTCTCCTCTGCAGAGGCAGAGTATCGTGCAATGACAGGAGCATGTTGTGAGTTGACATGGCTCCGATGTCTGTTGAGGGATTTAGGCCTTTTACATCATGAACCTGCTTTGCTACATTGTGATAACAAGGCTGCATTACACATTGCAGCCAACCCAGTCTTTCATGAGCGCACCCGACATATTGAGATGGACTGTCACTATATCAGGGACAAAATTCAAGATGGCTCAGTGATAACAAGACATGTTCATTCTGAACATCAATTGGCAGACATCTTCACCAAACCCTTAGGAAAAGATGTCTTCATTCCTATGATTCACAAGTTGGGAGTGCAGGACATCCACTCTCCAACTTGAGGGGGAGTGTTAGGAATCCTGTTAGAGATATATTAGGAATGAATAACCCTTAGGAAAAGATGTCTATAGGACAATGAATTCCGAGGAAGTGTTGGATTCCTAGTAGATGAGAATAACTGTATATACTCTTGTATAAATATGCGATGCAATCAATAATAATTCTCATTCCAGCAAATTCTATTGTTCTCTTATCGATTTACAAGATGTAGCAACAATGAAGTAACTCTCGATCTTTCCATGTTAGTTCAGGAATTTGTGTCTTGTAAATTATAATGCCATGCATTTACGAGGATTAAGTTCACAAACATGCACCAAATGATGTTTTCTCTTGTACTTGATTTGCAAGCATGCTTTATTTCCATGGATGACACTCTCTCCCGGGGAACTGCTCCCATGTGTTGGATTAATGTTATGATCTGATCTCTCTCTCTCTGCCGAGTATAGTAGTTGGAGGGAAATTCTTACTTTTTAAAGGATGAATTCGACAAGTTGTGTAATATCCAACATTTCAATAACCAATGTACAGGTAATAAAACTAGTTAACTTGGCATCTAAATAGAATTTCAACTTCATTATGTTTCTTTCAAGTTAATAAACCCTAACTCTTGCTGATCACACCATACTCATTTCGAAGCAATCCCATTACAGAAAACCCTACTGGTCTCGGCTCAATTTCAGCTAACTCACATCATGCACTCCCATCCTCAACTGTGGCCCAGAATTGTGTCTGCCCAAATTTGAGAAAAGAAGTGAAAAACAAAGAGCGTTGAACTTTCAACGGAGCTGAATATTGGACTCAACTACACAAGACTACTACTCGGTCCAAAGTTCGAAAATGTTGTCTCGTTGCATTTCTATTTCGCTGCCAGTCATTTGGACAGTAAACCATTGATTCTTGAACTTTTAGCTTGGGTGATGAATTAAAGGGTTTCTTTTCCACGTTTTAATGTACTTGAGTTAACTCGTGAAGCATTGAGTCCTATCGAGGTGAAAAAAATTTCTGTGACAAACAAGAATACATGCACAAATTTCCCAATCTAGAACAAGATGCATACACAACTACAATGGTCAAATAAGGTTGTTGTTCTACGAGTCAAAGCCAAGCCCCGAGAAGCAAAACCAGGGAGAAATGGTAGAGACAAAGGAGCTTTGTTTCTTAATATTTGATCACACAAAGTCACATACTTTTGGATCGGAACCCCAGTTGGCTTCATCAAACACAGAAAAGTGAGAGATACGGAAGAACAGACTGGTGGGTATTGCCCATGGTAGGTGTGACTTTTGGAAAGAGAGACGTCGGCCGTTGTACAGGCAATGAGGGCAGATACATTGCACACATGACATGATC
>Ga0325403_1003180_pt1 | contig 14882 bp, 8 predicted proteins | sample PopdelMetagenome_19_FD_205665 | JGI IMG/M metagenome (GOLD analysis project Ga0325403, IMG submission 205665) | Populus deltoides microbial communities from Bellville, Georgia, United States - Xylem-PdKOR-R4 | ecosystem: Host-associated > Plants > Phyllosphere > Stem > Wood/Secondary xylem...
AGTACTCTTGGCATATCTTTGGCTCGCATCGATTATGCACTATATGGTGGCCTAAACCCACTCCACACTCACCCACATGCCACGGAAATCCTTTTCGTCCTGGAAGGAAGTCTTTATGTTGGCATACAAGGTTAGGGCATGTGAACTTTGATCATGGTACAGAAGAAGATATTGAAGGGCATACCATCCATTAATTATCCTAATCAATTATATAAAAGATGTTTAGTGTACAAACAATTTTATAAGAGTTTTTTTTTTAAAATCTATTTCAAGAATAAATCAACTCCAATAAAAGATACACATAGACAGGGGCGGAGGTATGTTAAGAGCTAGAGTGGGCTTTAGCCCAGGTCAAGATTTTATTAATATTTTTTTGACTAGTTTTATGTAAAAGAAATTTGTAATTCTCGATTGAGTTATTAAAAAATTCTGAAAATTTGCATGAAGTCTTCTAATATGATGCTTTAACTTGGGTTAAAATTTCAGAATTTTTTGAGAAATTCAGAAATTTGATGAAAAATTACAATTTGATCAGTTTTACGTTATTGGGCGTAATTTTCAATCCGACCATCAGATTGAGCTAAAATTTTACAAGGGATCTTAAAATATATTGAATAAAATCTAGTTAAAATTTTAGGATGAACAGAGCTTGGTAGTGCTAACAAAAAAAACCGTCAAATAAAAGCAAAATGACTCATTAAGAGTAAAATGGTTTTTTGCCATTCAAAAATAAAACAAATCAGCTCTTCCTTCTTTTTATATGTTGCCGACTAGGTAGAAGCAGAATAGAAAAAGAAAGAAAACAAAAGGTTAGAGAGAAATAGAGAAAAGTAAGGCAAAAACATAAAAAAAATCCAAGAAAAAAAAAAAAGAAAAGTGAGAGAATAATTTTGTAAACTTACAAAGTCCGACTTATAAAACACTAATATAAGAAAGAATCAAGTGAAGGAAGGAGGAATTGAGAGAGGAAAAAAAATTTAATTACTTTGTTTTCCAGTTCATATGGGATTGCTATTTTATCCCGGTTGAGGGGTTGTTACAATATCGATTTAGATTCGATTGCAGATGAATTATATTCCATAAAATATCGAAGAATGTAACTTTAATAGTGAGTTTATTTTTACTTTTACTTCAATTTTATATACTTTTAAATTTATTTTTTAATATTTTGGATAGTGTATTTAAATTAAAACTTTTCTGTTAATTTTAAAAGTTTATGTATATAAGTTAATAATTAATCTTAAAAAATATTTATATGTTTATTTAATAGCCAAGGTCAGGAAAAATTCGTGGCTCCGCCTTGCACATAGAGGTATGTAGTTCTATTTAGCTATGCTCGTAAAAGAAAAATCTGATATATTTAATTATTTTAAAAAGTTTAGAATTTTAATTAAAAAATAATTATTTTATAAAATCACCTAGTACAGATTGACAATGAACTTTATTATAATGAATTTAATTAGTATTATTTAATTTAACTAACGAAGTGTTTCGTCACTAGCTTTCGTTACAGATATGAATAATAAAGCAAACATTGAAGACTTGGGCAAAGTCGTCGTCTGCTTCAATTACTAGAGCTACCATGACATAGACTATTACAATGACTCCAGTCTATATACATATAAATATAGCATTGCATGCATCCATGCAAGATATCTCACCCCTCACCAAAAAAAAAAAAAAGATATCTCACCCCTCACCAAAGAAAAATCATTGCAGTATCTGTTGGAGGGACTCAAGTTCGTACTAGTTTTTGTCCTCTTGGCTTTGGTCCTCTTCACTTGCCTTTAGGCCTCTGACCCTAGTCCTCTTCGGGACTTAATTATGCGTAGCCATCAATGAAACCGATGGTGGTATATGCTTTTAAAGTGTTTCTTTTATTCGTTAACAGTCGCATGAAAAATCACACCAGAATTATAGCAATATTAGTCCTGGAGGGAAATGTCATGCACCCTGCATATATTCAATATGCCTTTACTTTCTGATACGTTCATTCTCTGTTACTGATTTCTTAATGAAATCTCTTTCTCATGCTGTGTTCTCGCCAAGGCCTTCCAATTGAACAAGAAGGGAGTGAATTATCTTCAGAACCAATTCTAGTACTGGGAAAACAATCAGAAGAACACATTCACGGAGCCGACGTAAAGGTGTAGCGCTGCCATTTCAGGTTATGCTTAGCATGTTTGCGTCGTTATTACCTTTATCATAGTTATTGACCTAAATGAAGAGGTTGGTGCGCACTTGTCTTTATGCTCGGTTTGGTAATACATAAAAGTTGTTTTTTTAAGAATTTGTCTTCTTCTACCTCCTTCTGTTTTCCTCTCAAGGAGACAACATTGTCTGGATCATTTTCATCAACAACAACAATAATTACTAAGCTTTGGATAGCGTTATGGATTGGTTGGCTTACCTTAAAATAACAAATTAAATGTTAGACGCGATGGTCATCTGTTGAAGTAGATTGCAAAGTTATTATTCTGGTAATCCATAGAGGTTTATTTACAGATAGAATTGAAATTGTATTTGTGCTGAATAATCGTAGATTTTTATTGTAACAAAACTAAATTTGGATAATAGATTTTAGAAAAGAATGGTTCCCATCTAAGTTTGTTGATACCAAGATCTTCTTTGTTGGATGATGAATATTAATATCTAGGCTATTAATATTTCTACTAGATTGAGTTGTGCAAGGAATAATTCAATCGAGAAAGTTGATTTTAAATTTCTTCGAAGAATTCTTATGAAATCTGAAAATTGGTCTAGAAGTTTATGAAATAATTGTTCCACAACTACACTATAAATCAAGAAATTATACCCAAATTGATGGAAATTAAAAAAACAAATATTTAATAGGTTGAATTGATAAGAATGGAGCCTATTTAATGAACTGGTAAGAACACAAGTGTAAATGCTGAATCCAACCATGGCATTTCATTGTTCAAATTGCTCTATAAAAGGTTTTCAGAAACACCCACAACTGGAATGCGAAACAAGCACTTTATACTGTTTAAAATCGTTGTCAGCTTTTTTCAACAAAAGATTTGCCTTTACTTCTCTCTTATCTGAATTAGTCCTAACTCACTCGCTCACCCCCCATTGCAACAATTACAATAATCCTTTAATGCCAAAGATAACGGCAATCGTTGGCAAGGATTCAAATCTTCTCAGAGGGTGCCTAAAATCCTATCTGAAAAGTCTCTGTAAGAATTGAACAGACATATAAAGGCACCTATATAGGATTCAAGCATGAACTTGATAGGTTCATGTCTTTTCCCTTCCGCGCTCCTCTAGTTCCATCAAGTGGAAGGGCCGCCGCACAACAGATACTCAACAGGTAAAAGTTACACTAGGGAACAGGAAGGTTTGGCACAGCGAGGGAGAAGGATTACAACGGTATGACTTGATCAAAACACTTGATATTTTATTTCTTATTGAAAACGAGTGCCTTGAGGTGTCTAGGAGGATACAAGCACCAAACCAGGTACCAGCTTCACTAATTTCAGAAATAAAGGTATTTCGCAAACAGGAAATTTAAAATAAACAACCAAAGAATTGATGATAATCTCTTGGACATAAATTATCCAGGCACCAAACAACAATACAAACCATCCATCATGCATAGGCCACGCCATTCCATTATACAACCTGGCCAACTAGCAGCTTGCGGATCTGCAATAAGAAGCCATGACAGCATTAGGGTAACAAATTCAACAATACTTAGCAAAGCTGCAATGTCATGCATGTTATACAAATGAGTAGCTAAACAACATACGCAATCACAAAGCTTTCCTGAGATGTCAAGTTACACTGATGCAGGCCATTCGATTTGGCCTTTCCAAGGTAGCACTAAAATTTTCAGCAATTTGCAGACAAAAAAAGGTCATATAATGGGAAAAATACTAATATAACTTCTCACAGAACTCTGTTTGCAATAGCATGTATGGAAATAAGAATGAGGGAGGTTTTTGTTAAAGAATCTCTAATTCTTAAAGAGATACCCGCATAAAACTGATAAAGAAAGTTGAGAAAAAAAGGAAAATCATAAGAAGTTAGTCAGACTAGTGAACAACTTTGACCCATAAATTATACTAAATAATTACGTCTTTAAAGGAACTTCCACCTCTTACACAGAACTCATACTAGAGGATTAGAAAAGGAAGTTTAAAGTCAAATAGCAGATGCCCGTGCTGCAAGTTTCATCTAAAAATCATTTCTGCACTCTTTCTTCATTAAAAAAATAACCTCCTAGCATTTCAGATCCAATCAAACTGTCCTTATCCTCTTTGCAGGACTATTGATTGATGGCCAAAAAAGAAAAAGTAAAGGGGTTGCACATATGAATCCCAAGCTCGCAAGTTTTATTTTCTCTAGAATAACAATCCTCAAGTCCTCTTTAAGAGTTTTACAAAGCCTTAAATAGGCCAGAAACCCTACCTCAACTATGAAACAAAATAAAAATCCACATTTACAAAGGAAAGAAGCATGAAATCCAAAAATAACAAGGAAATCACAAAAACTGCTAAAACTGAGGCCCTGAGGTGTGATTTTTAAAATATAAAGATCCGACAATAGAATCAAAAGTTATGACCATTTTAAGCCGTTATTCTGATTTGACATAACCATACCTCCTCTTGGGCTTAGAAATGTCCCACTAGTCCATAAATGTATCTGTTAGGCCATCCATGTAATTTATCAAGGGTAGATCATCATCTAGCTATGATAGACCTGTACTTAACTGCTTATAATCATCCATTATCGCAAGTCCAACTACATCATTCTCCCTAGGTTGGAGGGAATTCATCCTCAAGTTTTGTTTCTCCTCTAAATAAGAAGTGAAGTGCTGAACATTGAAGACATTAGAAGTTTTCAGATGATGAGGAAGACGAATCATGTAGGCATTATCATTTATCTTTTACAACACCTCATAATGACCTATCTTCCTTTCCTTAGGCTTGTTATACTCACACTGGAAACCTGTCACGTGTAAGGATTGCCCATACCAAATCACCAACTTCAAACACTACTCTTTTATGATGAGTATCAGCCAGGGCCTTATACATGACATTGTTGTCACTAATTGTCTGCTTGACCTATTATGAATGCCAAATAAGTAATCTACCATGTCAGTAGCTTTGATGCTCATGCGTCCAATGCGAGGTATGTGAATTAACTCTAGTACTCCAGAAGGATTCTACCTATAGACAATCTTAAAGGGACTTAGTTAGGTGGTCCAATTTCGAGATATATTATAAGCAAACTTCACCTATGACAATGTCTTATCTCACTATTTTACCTTATCTCCAACCAAGCTTTACAGTAAGTTGCCGAGACTACTATTAACTACCTTTGTCTGCCCATCTGTCTAAGGGTAATAAGCATTGCCAAAATTCAACTGAGTTCCCATCCTTCCCCACAAACTCTTCCAAAAATTACTTATGAACTTGACATTCCTATTTGAAGTGATGAACCTAGGAATGCCATGCAAACAAACCACCTGATTGAAGTAAAGTTAGGCTACCCAAGATGCATCCATAGTCTTTCGACAGGCTATAAAATAGATCATTTTCGAGAACCTGTCAACAACAAAAATAGAATCCATAGCCCGTTGTGTACAAGGTAAGCCCAATACAAAATCCATGCTTACGTCTAGCCATGGAGCATCAAGAACTAGTAACAGGGTGTACAACCCAACATTCAATAAGGCCCCTTTGGACCTCTGACAAACAACACACCTTTTGACAAAGTTAGAAGCCTGTCTTGGTAACTTAGCCCACTAATAACATGTGGATACTAGAGTCAATGTCTTATCCTGTCCAAAATACCCCTCACAATGTAGTTCACGAATGATATGCTCTCGCAAAAAGCAAACTAGAACACGAAGCTACTAACTATGAAAAAGATAACTGTTTAAAAACACATAATTATCTCGTTTACCTCTCTTTGTTAACTCAACATAAATCTGACTGAATGATGCATCCCCCGAATACAGCTCAGAAAGTATCAAATCCTAGCACATGGGTAAAGTCACACGTCTACTGAGAGTATCATCTACCTTATTTAAACTGCTTGATTGGTGCCTCAATGAAAAAGTGAACTCTTGCAAAATCGATACCATTTCGCATGTCGACGACTCAACTTATGCTACCCATTTATGTACTTCATAGCCTCATGGTTAGTAATTAAAATAAACTCCTTCAGCAAAAGGTAATGCCTCCAATGCTTTAAAGTCAAAACAATAGCGCAAAACTCCAGATCATAGGTGGAATAGTACTTTGAGTAAGACAGTTTCTCACTAAAAAAGGCGATGGGGCGCCCACCTTGGCTAAGAGCTCCCCCAATGCCTACTCCAGAAGCATCACAATTTACTTCAAATAATTTCTCAAAGAATAACACTAGTAGTTTGCAGTACCAACTAGGGACCCATGATCACTCTCTTAGCCCAAGTCACACTATCCCTGGTCTCGCAAGTCTCTCTCCTCTAACCTACAGGTTAATTATGTGATCTGCCTTTGCATGTCTTCAAAAGCGAGCTTCTGGATGTTCCCTTGTCAATGGGGGAGCTCCCCATCCCCTTCTTGGCCACACTCTGCTCCACGACCTTTTCCCACCATGGTTTGTTAGCACACACAACAACAAATAAATTCTCTTCTATGGGATTGCAACACACAACAACAAATAAACCTAGGATCATTGGGCTTGATACCAACTGATACAGGCAAAAGCTAAAGACAACAACAAACAAAGAAAGAACACGGGAATTTTAATGAGCAAAATGGGCTGCAAATGTGAGCCCCAAGTTTGGAGGTTTTATTTTCTTTATAATATCAATCCTCAAGCCCTCTCTTTAGGAGGTTTATGAAGCCTTAAAGAGGCCAAAAACCCTACCTCACCTAGAAAACAAAATAAAAATCCAAAATTATAAAGGAAAGAATCATGAAATCCAAAAATAACAAGGAAAAATCACAAAAACGGTCAAAACCAAGGCCCCAGGGCGAGATTTGTAAAATCTAAAGATCCGATGACCAAAATAGCGATTCCAACGGTAAAATCAAAAGTTATGGCCTTTTTTTGTCATTATTTTAGTCTGGCGCGGCCAGACCTCCTCTTGGGCCTGGATCTATTTCACTAGTCTATAAATATATTTGTCAGGCCATCTATGTAATATGTCTGAGACAAATCCTTATCTAGTTGTGGTAAATTTGCACCTGACTGCTTAGAATCACTTATTATAGCACACCTAACTACATCAGAAAGCCCCCATCCTCTTTACATTATCCCATGTGTTTCAACAAAAACTAAAATTTATTCAAGTTAGGACTAAACGTCTTTTTGAAGATTAGTTATAAATTTCGATGTGCTAAAACAATAATAATTAGCAATAATAAGAAGAAATACTGAGTTAACACAAATCTAAGAACTAACATTATTCTTACTCTTAATGACTATTAAGTGTAGTGGTGATTTAGAAGATGTAGAACCACCAACAAGATCACCAAACAACACAAACACAGTCAATTTTGGAGAAAAATTATATTTTTTTATTCAATAATAATACCTTAAAGTTGATGTCCGCGGAGGGTGTAATAAAATAAGAAGTCCTAATGAAAATAGAAAACATAGGGAAACTAAAATATTAAAATTAGACCGTGTTTCTTTCTAAAATAAGCAGTCCTAAAAAATCTAAAATGTTGTTCCACTTTTTGTAGGCTACCTCACAACCCTTTTTTTCAAAATAATAATAATTGGGCACTTCATAATCATTCATGATTGTTCCTTTTCTAAGAACAAGTTCAATTCTCTTTCATTCATTCTATTGATATGAGTATCCTATTAAGGGATTAGAGTGCATGGAGAGGTCAGGAAAAAAATAGTAACATCAATAACGATAATTTATTGAACATACCTCGGGAAGTTTTTTACGAAATACAACGTCCAACCGCGCATCAAGAGAATTTTCAAACACAATCTTCCCATCTCGAGATGCCAACACCACACCTCCAGAGCTTCACAACAAAATATACCAAAGTCAACTTTGTTTTTCCATCTCCAGTATCTTAGATACCAAAGAGTGACTTTTTAAGATAAGTCATTTGAAACCTTACACTCATTGGTTACATATTATGCAATTTGGAAACCCTAAGTTATATGATACAATTAGCAACGTGAATTATGCAACTAGAAAATTTTGGAAATCAACAGCAGGTATAAATTTACTATGGCGACCACAATTAAGAACAAACTACAACACACACTTGATAAGACCCACAGAAGCCCCACACAAACAGCTATTAATGAATGAATAAGTATATGCACTCAGGTTAGTTTCTTGGATTTTCATGAACAATTTACCAGAAAGGACCATGAGCATTATGATGGCTAGGAGCAGGTGGAAGATAGACATCGTGGTCTACAATGACTTCTGGGGGATAAACATTTGCTTTCTCAGCATATTCTTCCTTTGCTGAATGCAGGACAGACTCCACCAAATGATGGTCATCTTTCCGGCAACGTAGCAAGACAGCAGGCTCCTTCAATCTGAGTAAACTCTGGGAAAAAAATGAAGAAAGAATATCCAGATTATGAGCACAATACTTTATTCATGTATATAACACCGCATTCCTGTTAAATATGAAATCATAATGGTCATTTCTGAGCATTCCCTGGTAATACAATTTTTCATTTCTTCATCTAATTTACAAACAACCAATCATCCTCTAAAATGTATCTGCAAGTTAAAAAGTTTCATCAGATGATTCCCTCAAAGCTCAAGCCATCATCAGAGTGTTAGTAGATTAAAATTCACTTCATTTTATCAAAAAAACAAAAATGCTCAGTAGGGAACATCAAGTGCATGTATCTAACAACTGAAATGTAGGCATCATGTGCATGTATCAAGAGTTTATACAGATACAGACGAACACAAGTGAAAAAGGCCCATCAACCAAAACTTCATGAACTACACGTGGCAAAGCAATTCCACAATTTTCTTCAATTTAAAAGCAACTGAAAAGCAAATGGGCATGCTGGTTATTCAATAATGACCTGAACGATGAGATCTTTGAGAAGATGCTTGTACCGATGGTGATGTTGGCTGACATTCAGAAGATCCTTTCCCGCTACATCTTTCATGGAATTAACTACATCATCTTGAGCTTGAAGCACTTTGATCCGAGAAGCATTAAGCTGCATCGAATACTCACTGCCCATAAAAACCAACAAAACAAACGTCACTTCATCACCACCACTCCTGATCAGAACTGAGTAAAATAATCCCATTTTCTACCTACACAAATCAACGTAAAATTATTTCAAAATCCAATCCTGATCTCCTTTCAATAAAATCAAACTAGTAATCTATCCTATCCTACACAGTTTCAAACCGGACCATATTTTTATAATTTCCCTTCATAAATAAATAAATAAAGAAAGTGCTTGAAACATAACAAAACAAAAATAATAAAATTCAATTTCAACACTAACAAATTCCATGATTAGCATCACTTCAGTTAACTGTTCACAAGATAACAACTACAAGCAATCAAATTTAACAGCACAACACAGCCCCACCAATCAATAAACAGCATAATTACCAAAAAGTTAACCAATAAAAAATGGGAGAGAATTACATCTTCTTACGAACTTGAACTTGCTTCTCTTTACGCTCATACTCTTGCCTGATCTTCTTCTTCTCAGCCTCAACCAGTTGTAACTTCTCAATATTGAATTCCTTGAAGAAAACATTTTCTCAATAAGATCAAAACTGAAAAACCCATCAAGCAATTCAGCAAAAACAAGCAAGGAGGGAAGAATTACTTCTTCAGCAGAAACTAAGATCTCGTTGGCCTTTTCCTCTGCTTCTTGGCGGATGAATCGGACCATCTGCTGGATCTGCTTGGAGACATCTGCGTCGTTCATTTCGGATGACTTTGGTGGAAAAATCACACGAGAAGAGAAGATCCAAATGGTTTGGACAGCTTTGCGATTCAATAATTTCTACCAGAAGAAGATGCAAGAGCGTGTGTGTCTATATATATATATATATATATATATATATATATAACGGATGATATACTTGTACTACCAGACAGCACGTTAGGCTGGTCAGTGATTATTCACGTTTTCACGAAGCAGTCCCCTTGTATATTTTTTTTTTCAATTTATTATTTATTTATTTATTTATGTATGCATGTTTACAATTTTTCTCTCTGTTTGGAAGGTAACAGGGGCATATAGTACGAAGTTATTAAATTAGCTAAGTTCAAGCACTAATAAAGGTTGGGTGGATAAATTTAAAAACGGCTTTGATTTAATATTATTCAAGTTATATTATTTTGAGAACAATAAAAAAAAATCTCATTTGGATTTTGATAAAGATAATCGAGATAATCAATTGCCCTATCAAATCAACTAATTTTATTAAATCCACTTTCACTTTATTTAATATTAAATTAGATCATTAGCATGTCTATTCAAGCTTTAATAATATATTTTATAATAAAAAAAATCATAAACTTAAAATATAATATATATTGCATGATATTTTTTTTCTCAATATTGATATGATGATATATTTGATAAAATTTTTTTTATAAATATTGAGCTAGTGACATAATAGATCAATTTGGGTTAACCTATTAAATCTGTGACCCGAGTTATGAGACCGTAATAACCTTATAAAAAGCAAATCAAAATAAATTATGAAGGTCAATTTCTAATCAATTTAATGTTCAAGGATAAAATTAAAAAAAAACATCAAATTAAAAAAATGGACAATAAAAACTATCTGAGCCAACCCTAATCATAAGATTAGGAAAACTCCATAGAAAAAAAAAATCATGAAACTCAATTTTCAACTAATCCAATGTTAAAGGATAACATAAAAAAAAAGAACAAAAAAACAACTCAAGTCAACTTGGGCTAACTTGTTAAGCTCGTGAAATGGATCATGAGAACATGATGATCTCATAAAAAGAAAATAAAAAATAATATAAAACTCTATTTCCAACACATCCACTATTAAAAATTGAAATTGAGTAAAAAAAATTAAAATCATGAGATCAAGATAACTCCATATAAAGTAAATTGAAAAAAAAAATCAAGAAGCTTAATTTTCAAATAACCTAATATTGAAGGATGAAATTAAAGAAAAAATAAATAAAAAGGAAGAAGATTAAGTTGTTAGAGGGTGAAATTGAAAGAAAAATTCAATTACAAAAGGATTTAAAAAAATAAATTGAGTCAACTCAGTTAACCTACCAAAATCATCAAGATAATTCCATATAAAGCAAATTGAAAAAAAATACAAAATTCAATTAAAAAAATATTCAATTAAAAAATAAAAATGAATGGAGTCAACTCAAGGATTAACCTGTTAAACTCGCGATTTAGGTCATGAGATCAGGATAACCTTATAGAAAGAAAATAAAAAAATTATGAAACTCAATTTCTAACCAACTCAATATTGAAGGATGAAATTGAAAAAATATTAATTAAAAAAAGCAGCAAAAAAAAAAATTAAGTTAACCTTAGTTAACTTATTAAACTTGCAATTTGGTTCATGAGACTGAGGCAAATTCATATAGCAAATCGAAAAAAATTATAAAGTTCACTTCCAACATATTCAATATTGACAATTGAAATAAAAAGATAAAAAACTAAATTCACGAGATTGTAATATAACCCAACAAAAAAAAAATTAAAAGATTATAAAGCATAATTAAAAAAAACTAATATTAAAAAATAAAATTAAAAAAATCTAAAAAAACACAAAATACTATTATATCAAATCATATTTTACGAGTATAACTATAATGATTTAACATATCTTTAGTATTTTGTTAATTTCATGCGAGCAAAGCCTTATAGGAACACACGCTTATCACTCATTTAAATTGGTTTAAAGAATGGATTTAAATTCCTCGTTTCCTTATTAATATATTTTTCTTCAAACATGCAGGCTTGAATGTATTCTCTTTAGAATCTGATTGTAACACATATTATTGGTTTAAATTATTTTTTTTATCTTGATTTTAAAATTTGATAAAACTGAAAGCAATTAGAATAAATATAAAAAATCTAGATAATTTAAAATAAAAATACATCTCTCAAATTAAAAAAAAAAACATAATTTCATTATGAGAATATAAGAACAACACACCACTAGCACATTGTCACACGTAACTTTTTGTAATTCTTTTTGAAGATATGCAAAGAAAAGATAACAAAAATAAATTTTAAAAAAATAATTAAAAAACAATCATGAAAGGCTATAACAAAGAGCAATAGCTAATATTATATAAAAAAGGTGAACTATATTTTAAAAAATAATTTTGTAAATATATTGTAAATGAATTAATTTAAATAAATTTAAATTAAAACATAAAAAAATCAAAGACCCTTACAAAGAGAGCCCAGTCGATTGGGGTGATTATTTTTTCATTTTCTTTTTCTCTAACTTTGTGACTTCTTCTACTTATATTATTTTGAAATGTCTTGCGATGCATGGGGTGATTAAAATTTGACTGTCTCATTGAATGCAAACGAATAAGTTTTTCACCATATTAGTATGTTTGTGTTGATTGATAATGATGCAGCCCAGATCGGGGTAGCATGCAGCAGCCCCTGGCAGAGCCTTTTCGGCCCAGACTGGGGTTATCTGCAACAGCAAGGCTGGGTCTGGCTAGCTAGAAAGGGGTTGCTGTCACCTTAGCAGCAGTTAAGCTACTCATCTTCTCTCTCTCTCCTTTTCACCCTTTCTTGTTTGCGCATGTTTCAGAATATTTTCCTCTAGAAGCATGAACCATCCACCACACACCATACCACCTTCTCTCATTAATAAACAATCTCTTATTAACTTTTTAGGCTAACCTTTCCAATCTATATCTAACTTTGCATCAACATTCTTTGCCTTTCGTGGCCTGCCACTCTTACCAATAATGATTTACTTTCAAGCACTAATCTATCCCCGCAAGTCTGGCATGCCAATCAAGCAGTCAACTTTATAGGAAACCAGATATTCCCCGTCGTTTTTCCCTCTCTACCATATAATCTTCCTATAAGATAAGCTATGTTCCTCTGTATCTATAAGGTCTTGAAGACAACGCATTCAAGCTCATATACGTTAACTAAGCTCACTCAAGCATACTTACATCATTCATTACATACATTTTTTTACACACACATTCTTATTATATTTGTTAACTTAAGCATCAAAGGATCCCCTATCTTGACATGGAACTTGTTTTGTAAGTTAGTCACCAACATAGTACTTAACTAAGGAAAGCCTAATATGTTTGAAGTTTTTCATGACTTCATTAATAGAGTCGCATGTGAGAATCTCAATAAAAAATCTAGTTCATTCCCTTTTGTTGTTCATAAAAAATATTGTCTATGACTGATGAAACTCCAAGACAAAGAAGAGTAATTGATCTCCTTATCATAAGGATTTTAATACTTTTAGGTCTTTAATGACTCTCTCAACAAGTGCAAGTGCTTAACTACGTTATTCCAGCCATACAAAAACAACTTCACACTCTTCCATTACATCAATAAAAAAAGTTAACATACCAAGAGAGCATGACCCAAATGGTTTCTCCATTGTGTAGAGTATCGTTTTTATGCGTCCAATCTCCTCCTTATTGAACCCCAACCTTTAGGGTGTTAGACTTATGGGCTGGCTCTTCTGAATTTGCCTAGTTTGCATGTCTTCTTGATTGGTTCCATTTGTATCCTCCATTATGCCCTATCCTTGGTGGTTTTTCATGGACTTTCCAGTAGGTCTCCTTTTTATGACCTGTCTTATTGCAATAGTTACAAAACAAACTTATTGCAATAGTTACAAAACAGATCATCTTTAGGGAGTTTTTCCTTTCAGTCTTCACCACTTCTGCACCATTCATGGCATCACTCAGGTTTCTGTTATTAGTTATCATCCCCTTCAATATTAGGGACATCAAGCATCATAATTCTCTTTCCTTCTTCAGCCTTTATCAATGAGACCACCTCATTGAGTGAGGGTAGAGATTCCTTTCCAAGTATTTGGACTCACATTTGATCAAATTCTATGTTGATTCTTACAAGAAATTCAAAGATCATTTCTCTTTCCATATACTTTTTTAGAATTACAGCATCATCACTACATTGCATCTTAAAATCCTGATAGTAGTCCAATTCTAACCAGAAACTTTTCATAGTATTGTAATATTCAGTAACCATCATATTACCTTGTTTGGTCATTGAAAACTTCGTCTTAATCTAATAGATTAACGCAACATCCTTTACTTTAGAATATGTCTGTCTCACTGTATCCCATATATCCTTTGTTGTAATCAGAAACATATAAGGCCCACAAACTTCTAACATTATAGAGTTCCACAACCATGACATAATTATGGAGTCTTCTTCATTTTAGAGTGTATTTGGGTCTTTTGGACTAGAAGGGTTGTCCATCATATGATTGATCTTTCCTTTTCCTTTGAGAAAGGTTTTCACTATTTGTGACTACTTCAGATAGTTTTGTCCATTCAGTCGGTAGGATGACTGTAAACTCTATAATTCCCCTGATATTTAGGTTTCTTTTGTAGTGTTTTCAAACATGTTTTTCAGATTTGGACAGGTTTGCTAGATCAAGTGACTAGGGTTGTCAGGACAGATGAGAAGAGAAGAGAAGGGAAGAGAAGGAATTCCAAGTTCAGAGAGAAGGTAGGTTCAGAAGAAAAAAGATAGGCTCGATTTAAAGATCTAATACCATGTGAAAAATTCTTAAATTCTGATTTCTCATCTTATTTCAAAATAGATTCCTAAGTATATACAACATCTACAAATCTATATTAGGACAACTATTAACTACACATAAATAGGTATTATTATTTGAATCTGATTTA
>Ga0325403_1003183_pt1 | contig 14875 bp, 10 predicted proteins | sample PopdelMetagenome_19_FD_205665 | JGI IMG/M metagenome (GOLD analysis project Ga0325403, IMG submission 205665) | Populus deltoides microbial communities from Bellville, Georgia, United States - Xylem-PdKOR-R4 | ecosystem: Host-associated > Plants > Phyllosphere > Stem > Wood/Secondary xylem...
CAAAAGAACTTTAAATGACAAGTAACTGATTGAAATGTCAGCCACCTATAAAACCGTTAATCAAAAGAAAAGATGTGGGTATCTAAAGAAAGTGAAAAAAAGAAAGAAATAAAATAAAATAAAAAAAAGAAAGAGAAAAAGGAAGAGTAAAGGAAAGGAAGTGATTGGTCATGGAGGCTAAAGTAGTACTAGGTTGTTGGCCATGAATAAGGCATACATAGTAACTAGTTGGTCACGCGGTATTCATAATCATAGCCATTGAACGAGGCATTGTAAGTGAACATGTGGCACCCATTTATCGGTTTGGTTCGAACAGCGAGGTTGCTCAATTCAAAAAAAAAAAAAAAAAAAACAACAATGTTGTCGCTAAGTGATACCATATCATAGTATATCCAAATTAGCTATGACATTTGTGTCTTGATTATCACATGGATTTGTTCTCTAATACATGGGTAATCCAAGACTAATCGAGAAGAGACTTGACTCTTTGGAAAGAACCAATAAAAAAAATCCATGTTTTCATTAAATGATACCATATCATAGTATATATCCAAATTAGTTATATCATTTGTGTTTTAATTATCACAAAAACTTGTTCTGAATACAACATCGTTAAACCAAGACTAATCAATAATAGACTTGGTATGTGTTTTATAATATAGTGCATGATACTTTTCAGTTGAAAACATCATTTTTTAATATATTTTAAAATTATTTTTGATATCAACACGTTGAAATAATTCAAAACACATATAAAAATAATTAAAATTAACAAAATTTAAAATTTTTTGAAAACTCTAGTTAAAAAAAAAAAAAAGTACAACCACAGTTTGTCCAGGAAAACGAGTACTACTGGTTGGTTTTATGAAATTGTTTGTCAATTGGAAGGGGAGAGTGACTACTCATTGATGGTTAATCATCATTTTGTCCTGGGATGAAAACGAGTCAGTTGAGAAGGTGGAAGTTTGCCTAACCTATCTGTTTGTCTATAAGGTAAAGTAGTTGTATAAGGGTTAATATAACCCTTTTGCAGTAGTTACCTTACCCAACAATATTTGCCTTGGACAAGATGATTCAAATGTATACAAGTTCCACTTCACTTCATAGTTCATCCCGAAGAACATCAAAAGGTGAAAGCTTTTTTTTTTTTTTTTCACTTCAAAAATAATTTTCTTTTTTCGTTGTTGTTCAAGGAAAACAAAAGGTTCTCTACATCTCATCGAAGAAATTATCAGTTTAATTTAGTTGTTGAAAGACAAGAAAAGATTTAGAGAGAACAACAATCTTTTGTTGCTTCTGGCTTAATTTGGTGCATATAAACCCACAGAACTAGAAGTTAAAAAGGTTTTCTCATACTTGTCCTCCATCATTATAAAACCAGATTAGGTAGATCAATTCCTGTATTTTCAATTGATCTAGAGAGAGAATTCACGGTGCTCTGATTGAGTTCAGAAGGACTATATTCCGGCAGAATATTAATTTGTCGAGAGTACTGGAACTACGTACCGACAATCTTACTTGTATTCCTCCCTAGTCTCCCACAAATCAAGACTATTTTTAATTAGATGCTAATGGGACGGAGAAGTTTGGAACAACTTCGGCTGGAATATTCTGATTATTGAAATCCAAATAATTAACAAAAATAATAATGTCATCACACATAACGCAAGACAATGACAGGTTGACGACGTGATCAAAATAATTAAGCATTCAATGATCAACCACGTTTTGATCAGTTAAATAAATATATATTTTGATGCTACATTACGTAATAAAAACCAAGAACCACATTTTCGGTGCTTGAAATAAGGAATCTGCACCTCACATTTGCATGTCTCTCTCAACTTTTCGGTGGTAATTTATTGCGGAGCTTGTCCTGCCCATTGCAATCTGTGCATGGAAAGAGGAGACTAGAGAGAGAGGAAAACAAAAGACGATGCCTAATCCCGACCCCAAACGTTAGTGACAAACTAGTTCATAATTTGTACACGCTGTTCCGCGGGTGAGAGCACATTTTTTTTTTAAAAGCAGAAAAACAAAAAATATTCTGGTATTGATGAATTGTCTTCCAAAAAAAAAATTTAATTATAAATTTAACGATATTTTTATCTAATATTGACTACCTTGTTTAACATTGGTTGACAAACCAAATTTATGAGGATAATCTTAAAAAAAATAAATTGAAAAGCTCAATCTTGAATTTACTTAATGTTGAAGGACAAAATCTATAAGAAAATAACATTTAATTTAAGAAAAAACCTAAGTGAACTCGAGTCAATCAAATAAACTTGTGACGCAACCCATGCACGTCATTGAATTCAATAATGTTTTTTTATCTCAAAGATTATTTTTCATTTAACTATAAAAAAATAAAGCGCATGGTTTTTTTTTATGCAACAACATATTTCTTTTAAAAGCAAAAAAATTATGATAGGAGCATGTAGTTGAGATAACAAAGGTAGATAATTGACGACAAATAATGAAATTGCATTTTTTAAGGGTTGAGTTAAATAAAAAAAATAGATCATCAATAATAAAAGATGAAATTGTATTTTTATTAGATTAAGGGACATAAAAGCATTAAACCAAAAAAAAAAGATAATGAAATAATAGTCCAAATATTATGGATCAATTTGTTAAACATGTTACTCGGATAATGAACTCAATTTGATTTGTTTTATCAATTTTTTTTAAATCAAACATAAAATAGCTAAAAAAAAAGAGCTCAGGCGTGTGAGCCTGGGTAGCAAAACAAAATAGCCCGCGCACCTGGGGATTTCAGCCCAGCCCATGCGCCTGGAACTGTCTTATTTTTTTTATTTTTTAAAGGCATGAATAACATATTGTTTACCTCATTTCTTTTTTTTTTTTAATGTGGATTCTGGTGATCAGGGGTCACTAGAAAATCAAGGATTTGTTTTTTCTCAATTAAAAACCCATTTTGCTACCTAATATGTTGACTAAAACACCTTTGACAAACCTACCCGGCCATAAAAGAAACCATAAACAACTAAAAAAACCAAAATCAACTGAAATTCAAAATTATTCTCGCGGTCAAATCTACCTTATCGGGCAAGGAGAAAGAAAAAAACACTTAGGTTAAACTCCTCTTATGAAATAGAATCCAATGACACAAAAATCGATTATTTTTGTGGATGGAATCGTTGGCAACAACAAGTTTCTTTTTCTACGTTGGAATCCGGTGAGCCTCTTTCTTCTCTAATAAAAATAGACTGAAAAATAATAAAAAAAAAGTCTAGTACTAAAATTAAAATTTGAAAAACTAAAGATATCGGTTATGTAATAGCTAAAAAGAGACTAAAATAAACTTTCCAAACGAATTTCAAAGCCATTAACTATTTTATCTAATTTTTGCACCATGATCCTTTATCTTTCAACCCACCCTTTTCTTCCAAAAAAATATATAATTGAGTGCTAATTTGAACTCAAAATGACTCTATTGTATATATAAAAAAATGAGTATATAGAATTTTCGGGATTTATTAACAATGAAAATAGTTTGTTGTAGTTAATTCAAATCTTAACATAATTTTTAATAGATTAATTTAAATCTCAATAATTATGTTTTAGTTCCATATTCTCACTTTATGCTTTTCGTTATTTTTCCTGACAAACCTACACAGTCATCTTTCTTACGACCAATCATTCATTTTGCACTTGCATTTTCGGACAGTGCTGTCCAAGTATACATGATAGAAATGCACGGTCTAGTTATTAACACAAGAACTGTTCTGATTTCCAGAACTTGATATCATAAACCAGGCATGTGTTCTATAATACAGAAACGTCGATTATTTATATATAATAAATTATTTAATTGTATCATATGTTACCATACTAGTATGATCATGTGTATTTCAACAAAAATATTAACAAATCTCATAACCATAAAAATATTTAATCTAAGTTTTGTATAATTTTCACAACATTTAATTTTTTTCAACTTGATATCAGTTTTCAGATACAATATATGGAATTTAAAAAATTTCTATCTCGAAACTAAAATCAAAAGGGAGTGAGTTTTTTTAAACTATATATTATATTATATTTAATCTAAGGATTTTATTTTCTTTAATGCCCCAGGATCATCACAAAATGTGGTAGAGGCTTAGGATTATGTTTGCCCCAGCAACTAGCGTCCTATTAATTGTTGTCCCATGGAATGGAAAGTTATGTCACACTTCGAATAAATACAAGTTAATTTAACTATACATGGGTTAATTAATCAGATCATAGGACTGCTACAAGGTCCGCAGGCATATAAAATTAAATTTAGGGATCACAGAAGATTTGTCTTTTTAGTATGCTCCTAGTTAAAGGAATTAAAGTCCATATCATAATTATGAGTTGCATGGTAAGCATTACGAAGATTAGATGTCATAACGTGATCGATACTGGATCGTTTTCAACAGTATGGTAGCAAGTACAGTGATGGTAATCATGACAAGAGGGATGATGAGAAAATCATATATTATAAATTTTAGTTATGAGAATATATAATCATATTATAAACATTATTAGTGCTGTCATTGCGGCGGAGTGAGGGGCCGGATAATGATAATTAAGGAGGGTCATGTGTGGTTGATCTATTGCTTAAATGCTAATCTTATCACTAATTGCTAGCTAGTCTCTACATAGTATTAATTGTCAAAGCCATTCAAATGAGAAAACAGTACAGAATCGTCGACAGATATTTTTCTTACAATGAAAAGATATTTTTGTTTGATTTCACCGTACTATATATTGAATTCACTTATTATTAGTGAAATAATTATCTCATTAATTAAATCGATCTTAGATGGCAAGTTGAATTCCCCGATCGTGTTAATTTTCGTTTTGTTGTTGTAATCTCAAAGAATTAGTCTAATAATTAAGGGAGTTTACTCACTAATCTGATTTAAAAAAAAAACTTTAAATGTATTAGTGAGAGGTGCTTTTTTTTTTTAAAAAAAAAAAATCATATGATGAAGTTTAGTGTTAATATCTGCTACTTAATTAGAAATGGCTTTTCAAAAAGTTAAAGTCGTCGATGTATTTTAGCACTTGTAGCTAGCTATAGCATAAAGACAGGATATATAAACTATCATTTAAGTGCTAAATTATTTGATGCTTTGCTTTATTAACTCTCAGTACTACTGATGAAGCTTGCCGTAAATGAAAATCCAACTACCCTGATTTGTTCTTGCTTTGTGCTGATTTGACTACAAATCATTTCTATTGTTCATGAAAAGAAAAATCAAGAACAATATCGGAAATTGATGAGAGGATAATATTATAAATCGTAGCTTTATACTATTGATTAAGATCAAACTTTAAATAACAAGCTTAATTGCTAATTAATGTGCCAAGCTTACTAATTAATTAAATATATATGTTCCTGGGGACAAATTTGTCTGGTTGCTCCAGCTAAAAGATGAATGCTTCAAGTATTAACCAGTAAGTAGAGACTGCATCCTATTTAAAAAAGCTATCTCCATTATCATAGTTTAAATCAATGTTATTAAAATTCAACCAGCACGAGACTTGATCATGGTTGGTTTCGAAACAGCGGAGAAGGAGTTGACTAGTAAAATCTAAGTGACTCGATCAAAACCCGGTTTGATTGTTTAACTTATTTTTAAAAAAACAATATTGCTTTGATTGACCTAGCCATGCCACCACATGTGACCATAATTAATTTCCATACCAGTTCACGATAAAGTAAAACTTGTTTTGTGGTTCAATGATTCCATTCCTTTTATTACAAAAGTGTATTTTATAGGGTATATATTATAGTAATTCTATTTACTATATGTATAGGTTAATTGTGTGTTATAATCTCTACACTAACTATTGTACACTGACCTACATATATAAATAGAAAATGCTGGCTAACTAAATGGTCAAGTCTCCTATTATTCTCAACTTGGTATCATAACCCTAAAATATATTAAAATCTTTTTTTTCCTAATAGATCCTCATGTTATTGCCGTTGTTGTTACAAACTAGACACGGCCTTCCCCTCTCACATGTTACAAAATAGACGTTGTCATCTTCAACTCCACATGCGGTGCAAACATCACTCTCCTTCTCTGTTGTAAACAATGCATCTTCTCCTTCTAGTACTGATACTGTTTCAGACTCTTCATTTACAACAATTCTTCATTTCTCTAAATATCAGCATGTTATCTCCTTGAAGCTCATGGACACCAATTATCTTTATTGACAAATACATATGAAGTCGTATCTGATTGGATAAGTTGTTTTCCAATTTGTTAATGTTTTTTTGTTGTCTCCTTTTTCCCACCTAGCTGTTACCGTTGACTCTTTTTTTTAGTCTAATCCCGCTTTTCTTTGTTGAAAACAATATGACCAACTTATTCCGAGTGCACTTTTTTTTCTTCTTTCCATGGATATGTTGCATCTTGTTGTCGATTGCCAAACCTCACACTATGTTTGGCATACTCTTGAGCAAGCACTTACTTCTCCGTCCAACTCTCATATTATACAACTTCATGGTTCCTTTCAAAATCTTCATCAGGGTGATGATGATCACCATATATTTGCAGAAAACAAAGATTTATTTGATGAATTATCAGCAGTTCACCAACCTCTTTCACTCCCAGATTTCAATTTGTATGTGTTATATGGATTTCAGGGTGAGTTCAAAGACCTCACACTGTGTTTGGCATACTCTTGAGCAAGCACTTGCTTCTTCGTCCAACTCTCATATTATACAACTTCATGGTTCCTTTCAAAATCTTCATCAGGGTGATGATGATCACCATATATTTGCAGAAAACAAAGGTTTATTTGATGAATTATTAGCAGTTCACCAACCTCTTTCACTTCCAGATTTCAATTTGTATGTGTTATATGGATTTCAGGGTGAGTTTAAAGACTTGATGGCTAGTCTCTTCATAAAGGCTGAACCATTTTCATATGTAGATATCTTCATAATTATCTTCTTACTCATAAGTTTCTTCATAAAAGTTCCCTCCAATCCATGACTGTTGTTGTTACTACTCTTTTACTGTCGATGCCAACCCAACCTCCATTAGCCTTTGTTGCACAATGCCAATACTCTGATTCATCTCACAACAAGTTCAACTCTCACTTTAGCAGGGGCCGAGCGATTTCGTGGTGGTTGACAGAATAACAATAACAACCAAAACATCAACAACACAAGTTTTGGTTATCGTGGTTTTAATAGGTATAATAATGGCAATTGGAAGCAAGGTAATTGGCATCAGGGCAGTCATTTTAACAAATTTCAGGTTTAGATTTTCATACTACTCCTTTAGTTATTTGTCATCATCCTATGGTTCCTCATTTAAGGTTGCCTAAGACAGCATATCTAATAACTTTTTTGGCATCCTCTAACAGCTCTTCTTCTCGGGCAATCACTTCTCATGCGCATGAACCTATTTCTTTTTCTGATATTGACAAGTATAAGACCTGGCATAATGTTATGAAGCCTGAACTTCAGGCTTTAAGTTCCAATGACACTTGGTCTTTGGTTCCCTTTCATCATTCGATGAATGTTGTTAGTAGTCGTTGAGTGTACAAGATAAGGCATTGTGCAGGTGGTAGCTTTGAGCGTTATAAGACTCGGTTAATTACTAGAGATTTTACTTAGCATGAAGGTATTAATTATTCTGAAACTTTTAGTTTTATGGTAGAATATACTATTGTTTGGTTAGTTCTCACCATTGTGGTTTTCAATGGTTGGAACATTAATCAACTTAATATACATAATGTCTTTCTTAATGAGACACTTCACGAAGAGGTACACATGCAACAACCTCTAGGTTTTGTTGATCTTACTCTTTCTTCTCATGTGTGTTGACTATATAAATCTTTGTATGGGTTGAAATAAGCTCCTCGGGCATGGTACACTTGGCTGAATGATTATCTTTTATCTATTGGATTTCATGCTTTAAAGGTTAATACCTCTTTATTCATCTTGTCTATGAATTCTGATATATTTTATATCTTTGTTTACGTCGATGATAGTTTGCTTATTAGAAGCAATTCAATCTTACTTCACCATTTAATCCAGTTGCTGAACTCAAAATTCAAGCTTTGGTATTTAGGTTAATATTTTATATCTTTTTTTTTATTGAGCTTCACCCTACTAGTATGGGTATTATACTCTGGCAAGATAAGTATATTCATGACATTCTCTATCGAGCAAGTATGTCTTCTTGTAAACCAATCGATACTCATATTTCTGCCTCCAAACTTGCTATGGTGTCTGATTGCATGTTTTTTGATCCTACACGGTTTCATTAAATTATTGATGCTCTTAAATATCTCATATTTACAAGATCAAATATTTGCTTTGATGTGAACAAAATATGTCAGTTTATGCATACACTCCTACAGATACGCTTCGGGCTACCATTAAACACATTTTGCGTTATTTGAAAGGTATATTTTTTTCTTGCTTACATATCATATGCAATTCTTCATTTACTTTACATGGTTTTACAAATGCTAATTGGGCTAGTAATGTTGACTACTGTAAGTCAACAAGTGGTTATCTTTTCTATTTTGGTTGGACAACGATTTCTTGAAAATCAAACAAACAACATACAGTTGCTCGATCTTTGACTAATTCTAAGTATAAGGCTTTAGTTGACTGGACTTCTGAGATCCTATAGCTTCAATATTTATTGATAAATCTGCAGATTGCTCATGCTTCTCTACCTATGCTTTGGTGTGATAATTTGGGTGTCACTTATTTGTTCGTCAATTCTATTTTTCATGTTCGTACTAAACATATAGAGGTTAACTATTATTTTGTACGCGATAGGGTTGCCAAGAAAGATATTTAGATTTGCTTCATTTCTTTTAAGGATCAATTTATAAAAAAAACATCTTAAATCATCTCTTTACAACGAATCTCTTCTTCGGAGAAAAAATATTTGTAGATAATTTATTTGAAATAGCAAATCAAATATTAAATATATTATGTGTTTGCTCGATTTTCATTATTAAAGACATAAAATAAAGATAAGTTACTTAATTACTTAATGGATTTTATGTATATTATTATGATCTTTTATCTTTCAAGCGAGGCTCATATGTGATCGAATTAATAGATATATGATTTTTTGGGTTTTAATCGTGACCACTCATGTGTTGGAAGCCATTAAAGAACGAGAATTCGAAGAGATTCTCCCTGCTTAAACTTCTGTTGAAGATTATCCCTTGCTTCTCATCTCCTGCTCATCTCCTGGTACTTGACTTGTCTATAGGCACAACTCCCAAGCTTGGCTGCTGGCTACACAATGAAATGTAGGGTTTAAATTCCATAATGACACACACACACCCACCTCATCTCTTGGATATATTATATCGTTTGGATAAAAAAAATCCATATAAATTAATTAAACTCGTTTCAATTTGTTTAGGAGTAATTAACTCATCTCAAAATTAAATGCCAGTTCCAGAAATTGTAAAATTCCAAGTTTTAATTACTCCATATATCTCTATTTGAACTCGGTTACATATAATCTTTTTAACAATAATATCAGAAAATGATCATAAATTCATATCGTCTATGATGAATTCCATATATATAGGAATTGATTGGTTTCATCGTATTTATTTTACTAGAAAAATATATTTTATTTGCTACTATATATAGAAAGAATATCAATTTATTTCAACTTTTATTATTTTCTTTTTTCTTTTTATTTATAATTATTGTTTAACAAACAAACCCAAAAAAATAAAGGGCAAAAAGTTACACAAGTTCCATACACCCACGAGTCACGGTAGAACTCATTGAATAAGAATCCAATCGTGGAGTGTATAAGAACCTAAACCCCTTCTTCTCAGTCCTCAACTACTCCCCTCCCTCCCTCCCTCCCTCCCTTCTTCTTCTTCTTCCCTTGGTTTTCTCCGTTTGATTTAAATCAGGGCTAGATCTTGACCTCTCTATCTGTTTCTCTCCCTACTTCTGTCACTTTGTTTTATGATCACTTCTTCAACTTCATTTTGAGTCATATTTTTTCCTTTTCCTTTTCACCTTTTTTTTGCTCCAGTGTTCTTGTTGATTTCCAAGTTTTTTGTTGTTTATTTGTTATTTTATTTCCAATTTTTTTCTGGTTCTTCATTCGTTATTTTCCACTTCTTTTTTTTTTTTTAAGAAATTACTCTAGAAAACCTCTTTTTTTTTTCTGTTTCTCAATTTGTTGTTCTTTAATCTCTTTTTCCCCACTTGTAACTACATCTATATAACCAACAAAAAAAAATCAAGAAACCTCAAAACCATGAATTACCAACAAAAAAAGAGTAGCAGAGGTGTTGGTTTTGTGTGATTTTTTTTCGCTCATAAATTTCTGGGTCTTACTGGTTTCTTAGAGGTATATATCCTCTCTGAGGGCTCTTTTGTGTTGGGAACCTTGTAAACCATTTGTTAATTGCCACGTATACTTACAAGACAGATAGATCTCTCTGAGCTCTGTTGGTCTCTTCGTCTCTCTTTGTTTTCAAGTTTTCTCTAGCTTTTACTTTAGTTCTCTTACACAATCCAATATGCATGGAACATGGATCGACATTCAAAAGTCATTGTTTGCAGGTGCAGCATCATCAAGATTCACATTCAAACAGATGTACGGCAGCTAGCTAGCTAGATAGATAGACAGCAATGTATTTCTTTGAAGGTGAGAATCTTGATGATGCTGCATCAGCCATAAATGACTGTATATACACACCTGAAATAGTTGGATCTAAGATTTTCTGCTTCTAAACAAGGTAAAGCTGCTCAAATCCTTAATTACCATATTTGTTTGGCTTTTATTACTTGTACCTAGCTAATAACTTGGGGGGTTCATATTAGTACAATGGCCCTAAAGGAGTAGCACTACCGTATGTATAAAATAATTGATCCATCTTGGCTTGTACAGGAGTCTATTTGGAATTCCCATTTTTTGTTAACACGCTGTGAGACGTACAGGAACTAGCATCTATATAGATGTAAGAACGCTGAAATTAGTCCTTCATGTCATATATATTGGTTATGATCATAGTACTGCTTTCAAAAATTAACACCCTTTTGTGCTTGTGTTTATGTATTAGCTAGGTTATTTCTGAAGACGAACTTGGTTCTTGTAGTTTAGGGTTTTGTTAATTAATTTGGTTAGGCATAAAGGAAGTTAGAGCTTGATGGAGAGTATATGAAATAGTGGTGTGTATGCTTGTTTGATTAATGAATTCTTTGTAGTTGTGTTTTTGTGTCACTCAACTAATTAATTCATGATTACCTAATTAAGAGCTTAGAATTTCCAATTTCAGTTTCCATACATACATACATATCCAAGCTTGATGAAGCAACTTGGCTACAAGTCATGGTGGAGCTTCTTTAGCATCTCCATATCACTGTTACAATCAGCAAACTATTCATTGCTCCATACATATGAATATTAATTGCTCTTTGATTTCCTCCATGATTCTAGAGTACCCTCCTTGATTACCACTATTCCTTGTGGATCGGTCAAAGGAAAAAACAAATACAATGCATTTATATGACCTTAAATTTTACTTTTGAAATATTCTCTTAATTATAATATACTTGCTTTATTCACCATGAACATGCATGTCCAAGCAGCCTGCAGTACGTACAGAAATCTCTTTTGGATATCGCATATATATCCTTTTGTTGTTTCCTCTATTTTTGTCCGAATCTGAACTATTTCATAAATACTTTTTGATTTGGGTATCTTGCAGTCATTTCCTATAGAATTCAACCTTCTCATCTATGGAGTCCTTCCAAAGGGAATCTGTAAGGAAATATATATTGAGTTTCAATGTGCATGAAGAATTTGGAAGAGCACATTATTATTCAATTCACACACTAGCCGTTAAGGACATGTTTACAGTCAGACTTAAGCTGGCTGAATGTCCCACAAGCAAAACAGACAATAAAACAAGAGAGAGCCTTAGCTAGCTGTAACTCAGCAAGATAAAAGATCATTATTATACTTCTGATATGTGACTTGCATTATTTTTTCAACCTATACACGTGAATAAACATGGGCTCATGGTAATACGAATTGATTACAAATTGGCTCAATTAGTCTGTTAATTAGGTAGGAGATATTCAGATTTTTCCTTCAACATTTTATGATCATCTGTATTATGATATGCATACAAGTATTTCATTATATTGCAGAAGGACTGCTACAAAGAGAATCGCCTTAATTCTTGGAGTTGCATAATGTTTTGAACTTGTGCTTGACATTTTTTCCTCAATGGGACCAGCTATAAATTAAGGCAAGCAAACTACATAGCTACTGTAATTTTGTTTTCTGGTGCCAACAGGTGTAATTCCAGTTGGATATGACTTAGAGAGGCCTAAAAGCGCATTACGGTGTCTGTGATCATCTACACACAGGTACCAGTCCCTGGATCTGAAGAAGAATCTTAAGCCAAGTCATTGTGGGGGCAATTAGAGACAAAAGCTGTTGCGTCAATTGACAAGTGAAGGAAAGAGTAGCAAATCATTCTTTCTTGTTAAGGTCCACAAGTACACAGAGTAGGGAAAGAAACAACAGTATGGTGACCTATGCGATCATAGCAAATCAACTTGGTAAAAATGCACTTGAACATAATGCAATTTTGGATGTGCATGTCCGTCTCTCAGCGCTTACACTTTTCCATATATAGCTAAGGGAGGGCTTAATTAATATATATATCAATGTTTCTCGTGAAAATTTAAGTCACATTTTTGCCTTTCATTTGCTATGTATGGCATTGATTCACCTTTTCTTTGAATATACATATGAATTCATTTGAAATATCCTCGGCAGCAGTTAATACATTGATTAATCTTAAAGTATGCATAATTGGTAATTAAAGTGATCTTTGATATGGAATTATACGAGGATTGAAGGAGCCTAATTGATATGCATGTATCGATTTTTTCTTATGAATTAGGAATAATGATCTATTAAACACCAGAGAAAAAAAATACAAAAAATCTATAAAATCAGGAAACTTACTTACAATACAAAAATCTAAAGACAATATGAAAAAAAACTGAATAAAAGTTTTAGCCATGCTACTAAATTAGTGTCTTTAATTATGAACTAGCTCCTTGCTTGGCTGGATGACTATATATCAGCTGCTTGATTTATTATTGTTTTTTTTTTATAAACGACATGATGAAAATCAACAAAAAAGAAAGAAGAAGAAAGCACAGGATTGCTTGTATTGAAAATAACAATGAACGCAAAATGTAAGCGCCAAAGTGATTGAAAATCGGTATATAATCATAGACAGCCATGTTTATGCCTGTACACATGCATGCATGCGAAATAGATGAAAAGAGAGATCGATCGATCGATCATGGATTTTTTGGAAATAAAATCTTGTTTAATGCCACGTACACCCCGAAATCATTCTGATCCAAAACAATATTTCAGCCATGCATTGGCAGAATTATAAAGGATCATCTGCTGCTGGGATCCAATTATTGATCAATGCAGGAGATATTCGATAAGAAAAACTTTCTTGGGAATTAATTAAATTCAAGAAGTCTATTTGTGATGTACTAAATTTTTCTTCCATTGAATGAAAGAGCTGCCTTGTCCATACAAAAAACAAAAAACATAAAACATAAAAGTCTATATTTTTGTGTCTGGTGAAATATAATACACCTGCTTCATAAAATTAATATCAAAATTATAAATGAATTATCGTACGTACGTACGTACTCAATTGAATTATAAATGATTTTTTTAATTCTGCACCAATTCATTAATTTGATTTTTTATACCAATTGTTGTTAAAAAAATTAATTATATAATTCAAAATTATAAATTATTAAGTACTGAAATTAACCTTTAACAATTATATATAGTTTCTCATTTGCTCTTCAACGAAGGGAGTGATCAGAAAAAGGGGAAATCACTCTAATTCCATCCAAATTAATTAATATATTTCAGAAGACTTATTAGGTCATGCTGCTTGAAACCCCCCCTTTAAAATATGGGGGCCGGGCCGGGAACAGAAGAAAGAAAATTGGAAAACAGCGAAAGGCTAGGACTGCAAGGCAGGTTATATACGAGAGATTTGCAGAAGGACCAAAAAAGAACTAGCCTAGCCAGCAATTAATTCAACCTTATAATAATATTAATTCCATGTTTAATTATAACAAATTTTCAATATTAATTCCATGTTTAATTATAACAAAAGGGCAAGATTAATATGGTTGGCATATTTGTACGACGGACGTAGTTACTGACGGCACCATGAGTAGTCCAAGTCGACGGGGACCGATCTTATAAATGCTCGCTAAACCCGGCTTTCTTAGATCCCTTTTTCATGCCTTTTATACCAACATTAAGAAATGCCACAGCTCCCTGCCCTTTGTACCTTTTAGCCATTGCTGTTATTACCACGAATTAATTCCTAACATATTCATTATTAATTCACACGTCAATTGGGTTACATCATTTTCACACAAATTAAGAATCAATTAAATCTTATAGCTAGCTAGGAGGGAAGGAGCAATATTAATGGACTTTATATATATATATATATATAGTGGGTCCATGTATATATAAATGCATCAAGAAAATCAACGGTCCCCACGGCGGCAGAGCATGATGATGATATCTCTGTTTCGATGTGGGGTTTGATCATGGAGGAGTCCCTACCCAAGATATATAATGGCAAATGCAAAATGATACCGAAATTGAATGATCGTAACAATCAGCTTTGTACGTGTGATTTGAGGCCACAAGAAGGATGGCAGTCTAAAAGGTTCAGCTTTGATAATTGTGTTGATTTGTTACGTAGCCTCAAGCCCCGGCAGAATGGTCTCCACGTCCTGTTCCTTTTAGGTGTCAATTTTTGGAGA
>Ga0325403_1003185_pt1 | contig 14872 bp, 20 predicted proteins | sample PopdelMetagenome_19_FD_205665 | JGI IMG/M metagenome (GOLD analysis project Ga0325403, IMG submission 205665) | Populus deltoides microbial communities from Bellville, Georgia, United States - Xylem-PdKOR-R4 | ecosystem: Host-associated > Plants > Phyllosphere > Stem > Wood/Secondary xylem...
CAAATTAGTGTTAAGCGAGCACATCAGTGTCAGAATTTCACAGAAACCGAAATCACTAGCAAGTGATGCAAAAATTGGAATTGAATATTGACATGCAGCTTCAACATTTTCATGGTGCAATCCATAAATTGCATACAGCACATCTCCCAAAAGGGTATATGATTGTATTAAATTAAAGAAATCAAACAAGATGCCGAAAAAGAAAAGGTAGCCTACAATATACATATGCCTGAAGCATAAAGCAACCTAGAAAGCAACAAGCCACTCCGCATCGGACTCGAGATTAGTTCTTCAAAATTCCACTACAAGGAAATCAAACTCCCTGCCGGTTGCCAATGTACTCTGAGCTCTATATGATAATACTCTACCAGAAATAGCTCCCATTTAATTGTGATAGGACTCTCCTTCAAATCTTATAAACCAGATGATGCCCATGAGAATCACACGTAAACTTGTTTCACTTATCTACAGGGGTTCAAGAGATCCACTTTTAAGTCTCTCCATCCTAGCTTGAAGACCAGACAATGCCTTCTCATCCATGGGAAGAACCCCGCTATGTAAAGGATTCTCCATACCCGTCGAGTCTGGCGCACGAAGAATCTGACTTGACAGTCCATTATTTAGGTTCTCATTCATAGACATCAATGGCCTGCTTCCTGAATCAGGATTCCCAGTAGCAGCAGCTAACTGCATACTCTTCATTCTCTCTCTAATTGCATCTAATGTCCCACTGGTTACTGCAACGTCAACACAATGGATTCCATCAATAAAAACAACCAAAAATATATAATGTTTTTGTGTGTGTGTGTGTGTGTGTGTGTGAGAGAGAGAGAGAGAGAGAGAGAGAGAGAGGCTTAGTGAATTTACCTCCACCAATAAGCTTCTCATTTCTTTGGTCACCCAAAGAATTCTCTGAGACGAGACCTCTGGATAAAAAGGCACTAACTGCTCTGTTGTCTTCAGCATATGAGGGAGGAAGATGAAAGTTTGTTGTTTCGGGTTTAACATGCAATGGTTTAGCATCATTTAAGGAGTTTGTATGCACAGGGGAAAGGGGTTGCAAATCAGGGGAAGAAACATTTAAGGAGGATGGCGGGGGGGTTGAAATTGGCAAACTAGAAGGTGTCCTTCCAGCAGCAGTATTCTTCTCCATCTGCAATAAAAGCAATGTTTGTTGGCAAGTTGATCTATGACACTTCCACACAATGAAATGATCGAGGAATTGCATACCTGAGCTAGACCATCTCTGATGTAAGTGCGAAATGCCTCACTAGCATTTTGGAGTTGAGAAAATATATCAACCTATGATTTGGAAAAAAGAAGAGGAAAAACTGAAATGAATAAGCAGTTCACGGACCCAATGCCAGAGTACTAACCATAGCAAGCCCCTAATTATCTCTAGGAAACAGAAAAAAACAGTACAATCACTCTACCAATAGACACAAAAACATCAATTACTGACCTTAGGATATAACTGGGTGATGCGATAGAGCTCATATAGACCAATGGTGCAGGTTTGTTTGTCACCAATTTTCTTGAAAATGGCAGCAAGTTCTTGCTGCAGTCATGGTAAAATCAAATAGGTATTATTGAGAAACATAGAGAGGTAAAGAGAATGGATGAAAGCAAACAAAACTAGTTTGATTTATTAAGTGCAGACAGCCAAATTGTTTGAGATGAAACTGGGAAGTTGATACCTTCAACTGAGCCTCAGCAGAATGCGCGGCAGGTGATGAATTGTTGGCTGCAGAATCACCCCAATGATTTTGGCCCACAGGAGCTGTTGAGGTCAACATTCTTGCTGCAGCTAAAGTCTACAAAAAAAGAAGAAGCAGGATGAGTAAATATACAACAAAGTCGAATAAATGCAGGATTGCACATTTCTTAACTTTGTACCTCAAGATTAAGATCAATGTAGGCGAGAATAATTGGCTGGGGTTTCATGTCGATAGGAACCATCGATAGGTGACCCTTTATTGCAGCTCCACGAAGCTTAACAAGTTCATGGAGAACAGTTTTCACCATACGCAAAGGCTTGTCATCTGCTCCAGCTCTGTTTATAAGTTCAGAAAACACATAGAAAGAGGGAAGTCAGATCAATTAAGAGACCAAAAGGAAAGGTAAATATAGATGCTCTGGAGAAATCAAATGACACAATCTAACAAGAACCAAGCATTATCAGGGAAAGGGAGGGGGGGGGGGGGGGTTTCAATAAAACATACCTTCTCCTGATTTCTTCCATCCCCAATTCTTGTAGGTAAATATGGATGCTCTGAAGGATGCGGTCAAGATCAACATCATATATAGTAGTTTGAAGAACCTGAGTAACAAAAATCAATCTATGACATATCCAACAATAATAAACAATGGTTAACAAGCTAAACAGTCGAAAACACAATCATGCTGGTACAAGTGAAGTCACAGATGCTAAAAATAGTGTTCAGGTAATTGCAACTGGAAGAGGATAGGGTAGATATCACCCTTGCCAACTGGATAGATGATAAATAACATTCCAAAATAAGGTGCTACACTGTTTCAGTCTACCATAAATAAAAATAATGGGCTAAAAACATCAATCAACTCCATAAGGGGACATATGACGGTTCTTAATGGCACCAAACAAATCAATTCACCCCTTCGTTCCAATAACTTAATTGAACTCTTTTCTTGCAAATTTCTCCAGTTTTGGACAGCATGACTGAAGTGATAACATGTTAGACTCAGTGGTTGCCATTTTGGTATCAAATTTATTTCACAAATCTCTTTTTAACATGTTAATGGTGTTCACACTTGGCCAACTGGGTCTCACCCACTACCTCCCAAACTACTCGCACATACCATGAGCATGACTGGATTTGGGAAAAGGAAAGAAAAAACAAGAGTGGGAAGGGGAAATTGCTGATTTAAAAACGACTGAACTAATATTTGTAGCTGGAAAATATTCCATTCATTCTTTCCCTTTCTATCTCTTACAAAGTTTGTTCCATTATGGCAATTACACTTCTGGCTCAAATTTCACCAATTAAGCACCTCAAAAATTGTAGTAACATCCCCCAATAGAAAAACAAAAGAAGCAAGAATATGAATATGGTATTACTATTCAACCATTCGCTGCCAGAATTAATACCAATTGAAAGGTAAACTGTCTACAACTACTACAGTAGATGATACTAGTTTATGTTATTGCCCAAAACATATTTCATTTTCTCAGCATCCAACAGAAAATCAGAAAAACCAAACTTAAATCAGCTGATTTTAGCTCCCATGTAATTTATAATCGAGCTTCCACAAGGCCAAACCAGAAACAACTTTTCAGATAAGTTTTTCAGAAATCACATGCAGGATGTGCGAGAGTTGGATTCACCCCATGTCTAACTTCTATTGCAATGTGAGCAAATGTTTTCGAAATAAATTCCATGTCAGAAACGATTGTGGCTGGATCTAACAGAAGCAATGAAAAGCTACAAGAACCCCAGAATGTCTTTGAAATGTGAGCAGTTTCCAAATGATGACAAGCTAGGTCAGCACTATTATAGTTACGGTGGCAAAGTCGCACTCATCCAATCTAATAACTTAATGTTCAAGACTGCCTATACATCATTTTGACCAAACAGACAGTGCATTACTAGACCTTTTCAAATGCACTCATAATTTTGAAAAATCTATTTAATAAATAGTATTCGGGTTCTAAATGAAGTCAGCAGGAAGATGGCATCAAGCACTGAAATATCAAATATATTACCTTTGTGAGTTTGATAAGGCATTTTACAACAAGGTCAGAAAACTTCTGATTCCTGATAGCAAAGGTCTCAGCTGATGCAGGTGAAGGCCACCTTGTGGGATCCAGTGGTCGCAACAGATTAATCAGCACAACAAAGGATGAAGTTCGATCTGCATTATCCTGTACATATGATGGTAAGTTAACAAAAATTGACTTCTTCAAGCCAAAAAGTAGGCACATCATCGGGTAAATGTTCACCAGAATCTTAAGCATCAGCACATTCAATGCCTTTAGGAGCTGGCTGCCATCATCCATATGTGGGACCCTTTCATCCAAAAGCCAAAGTAGAAGCTCCGTTATCAGACTGTCAAGAGTACTCTCTTTGACAGCATAGGCAAGAATTTTATTTTGAAAAGTCTGCAGAAAAGTACACGTAGTTAAAATTTTATCAAGAAATAGATCTTGATGATGGATGGGGTTGTGGAGAGGGAGGAAAGGGATCATTCTGAGGCAGCATGCCTCTCCCTTTCTTCCACCATCCAGACCATCATACACTCAGAAATAAAGAGTACAGGTTATGTAGAAGGATGTTCCTGACAAAAATTACCTGCATGAGTGTATTAAGTACATATTTACAAGCCCGTGATGAGGCTCCAGTCAAACTGAAGTCAAAAGTCCTCGATACCTGATCAATATAAAAAACAAGGAAACAAGTGAGCTTTGGCTGACCAAGCTGGTATTAAAACAAGCTAGTTCACATCTAATTGTGATGAAAACGATATCAGACAACTTTCATGAAACAATAGTCACCTTGTTTGCCAAGCATGAAACAAGTTTATCTGCATCTTTCACAAGTTCATCCATAGCACTGCCTTCTGCATCGTTTGTGGCCTGTGCCAACTCATGGCAAACAACTTTCATACCTTCAACTGACTGCAAGTAGAAAATACTTATTATATAGTTCAGGACCTCATCTAACAATAGAACAATCATGCAAAACAATTGCACATTGGAAAAAATAATAAAGAAACTATGTTATGAATACAATTAAAACATAACATTTTAATTCCCATGGCAAGTGAAGAGAACACGCATGAGTTGGAGATGGACATGCATAAGACAGTTGGACACATCATTCAACATGACAGTACTCTTAACCTAGAAAAAAGTAATTTAAATAGCAACAACTTTGCAAAACCAAATATGACCAATATATGGAAGTGAGGGAGTGAGACTTTGTCAGACCTGAAAGAGTAAGTGTTCAGGCAGAACCAGTTATCTAAGAAGCATATGCAACTACGCATATTCAAGCCATTAAAAAAAAAAAAAAAACAAAGAGCTGGCTATAAGATAAAATTATGCAACTCATGCAAACAAATGAACTCAAGAAACAAAGGATAAAACAGTGAATTATAGATTCACAATTGAACATAATCTGTGTGGATCTTGTTGTATTAAGTACTGAATCCTGAGATTCATATATCTAGGCTAATTGTTCTTTCCTGCCAAATTTGGTTTTCTAGCAAGACAACCTTGGCCGCACATTCCCCACAAAAATCACATATACTCCAGGACAATGCTTGAAACTTGAAACAATGCACTCTAGTGACTATAAAGGATTGAAATGAAATCAGCAGAAAACCTGCTCCGGGGAACCAAAAGAAATGATGTCCAGAGCTTCATTCCAGTCTGCAGGGCCATTGGCACTCACGAGTGCACGGGGCATCATATGTCCCTCCATATGAAGCTCCTGAGTCCCATAGTTTTTCCTGCAAAATGACAATTGATACTTAAGGAGAGAACTTATAAATTCAAAATGCCATTAATGAAAAAAAAAGATGATGATACCTAGCTATAATAGGACCAGAGACTGATTGTGAAAGTTCCCCGCTCTGTTCTGCTATATCAGACCTGAGTACAAATAAGGAATTTAAGGTCAGAAGATATAACCAAAGTCAAAATATAAGCAAGTCAGCAGCTTCTGAGCCAAGAGTCATAATTTTCAACTTCCGATGTACATACAATTGGCATGGAAAACTGGATAGATGTTATATCAATACCAGTAGAAGAAAGAAGTTCAATAAAAGAAAGGTCAAATAAACAATTTTTTCACAGTAATAATCTTAAATAGGTCACATTCATAAATCATAATACTAACAAAATAGAACTCCAATAGAAATGCAATGCAAGTATCATAAGATACACACCCATTTTCCCTAACAGAGCGCCTTAAAGCAGCTCTAGCATCACCAGGGCGACCTTCCTTCCTTTTTTCCATCTCTCGTACCTACCAAAAAAATCATGATGAGTGCACTGAAAGTGGAAAAAGGATCAAAGCACCAATATACACTCACCTTCCACTTAAATCTATCATCTATCATGCTTTTCTGAGCATCTGTCAGCTTCCCAAGAAATCTCCAAATGTCCTCACCTGTTGAAGTAAGAGAGCAACAATTAATACATGAAGTGAGAAAGTAAGAATGATATTACCGTTACTTGAGAACATAATATGCATCTGTGCCCAGCCAATGGAGATTCCTAACACTAAACTTTCAATATTAGCAATCCTACTGCAACAATAATGTGACTGGTTATTTCATGGTATCAGCACGTACCAAGAATCTTGTAACCTGTAGCCAGTGTATTTAACGCAGCTTTTCTAGTTTCACCATCACGCTCTGCTGTCAAGCTTGCAACAATTTGCAAGGATTTTAACTGTCCACTTATCTATAGAGCAACAAAATACAGGGATAAGTGTGAGCAAAAAAAAAAGTGAATACCAATGACAGCATAAAATATCTAATTATACCTCAGCCCCATGATGATCAATCAAGAACCCAACTAGATCTGCACACTCAATTCGAGTACGGTTGTTTTTAGAGCGCAAACCCTCCAGAATGTAAGGGAAAGATTTTGCTGCTGAATATGCTTGCACAATTTGTTTGGTAAGCTCACGCATTTTTTCTCGCACTTTCTCAATGTTATGCCCCAACTGCATTTCAAATATATTATGTTAAAACTATTAAAAGTATTTTCCCATCAGAGAACAGAATCATGGCATCCAAGAAAAAATAATGAATATTTTCCCAGATGCACGAAAATTCATGCTACTGAGGTCTTAGTAGAACCTTTTCAATCAAGCATGGAAGAAATATAGCTGCTTCAGATTCACTCAATGTGTAGGCCTCATCCCGGAGCCGGTCAAAAAGATCAGGGAGAAATTCCAGCACCTGTCCATTTCAGGTCAAACTTCATGTGATCGCATCTCATGACGCATCATACTCAAAACATGAAGTGTGACACTACAATGACAAAAGGGAAAAGGGGAAAAAAAAAAAAACTATACCTTCAATAGGCAAGTTGTGTTAGATTTACAAAACTGCAAAACAAACCACCTCAAAAGAATGTCCAAAACTTCAATTATTTCCTTTCCAATGGATGGAAGGGCCTGGAAAAAAAAAACATATAAGTTTCAATTTGATAACACTGTGCCATGCTCAAGAGTAATCTCCAATAGTCAAGAAAATAGCCAAAAACCTTATGTAACATCTCTAGCCCGTCGACTTGTTTCTTAAAATCCGGACTTAGAAGTCGCCTGTTCAAATCCTCTCTGAAGTATTTCATCATGTCACTCTACAATTTCGGAATATGGCAAGAGAAATCTCAAAACGCTGGAAAAGAAATCCAATATAGTTTACAAGCAGCACTGTATAAAACCAGACCTCAAGATCTTGAACCTGTTCCATCCGTGGCTCTTCAAACTTAAACCTCCGTACTACCATTCTCTCCCTATCCTCCTGTGAATAGGCAAGTGCATATGGAAAATGTTTAATCAATGCTATTACATCTAATGAAAAAATCAATGTGTCATATCAACTACCTTGTTTGAGTCCTTGACATTCAATAATGCTTGTGACTGAACAGCTCTGTCCTGAAAAGACATAGTTGGCTCTGGCTTTGACCCTTTCATTGGTATGACTCTCTTATAAAGCCAAGACCATAAATAATCAATCTCCACATTGAATTTCAAAAAATATAAATGAAATAGGAGAAACATACCGCAGATATAGATCTATTTGCATGTTTTGAGATGCCATTGGAAGCAGCTTTTCCAACCTTTACACTTGTTTTGGATGATGGCCCCATTGAAATTGTTTTTGTAGATTCAAACGATTCTGATAAGCCATGACAAATTTCAATATGCAATCTCAAAACATGAGGCATGTGCATGCATGCAGAGACACAAAAGAAGTCATGTAAGTTACCAAAGGACAGACCTTGAAAACCACCTGCAGGTCTCACTCGTTCAAGAACAAGAGCCAACGCTGGCCCTTGAATATCTTTCAGATTCTTCTCAATCTAAGAAAGAGGGTACACATATTAGGAAGTTTGGTGATCAATCAATACAGGTGAATGAGGAAAAAAAACACCAGAATAATAATAAAGCGCTCACCATTTCTTGTCCACACACTCTCAAAATCTCGGAGATGCATGCTTCAGCTGCTTTTCGAACATCTGATGATTTATCCTAACAAAAATCCCAGAGGAAATGTCAAGAATGCAGAAGGTGAGTCATGAAATGTCTTTTTTCAAGAAAACTAAACTAGAACCTACCGTCATAGCAGAGCTGGCTGGTTTCAGCAAATGTATGGCATCAGAAAACTCACTTGATCCAGAAAGTTGCTTTGACAGCCAATCAAAAAGATCCTTGCGGCCTTCAGCACCAAGCTTAGTTTCTATCAGAGCTGCTGTGATGTAAGGAACCTAGAAACAAAGAAACGTCATATACCAAACAACAAGAAATCAAAATACCCCAAAATTAAAATAAGACATGTTATCAGTAAATGCATGAAAAATTACCATTTTATCAAGATGAACAGCAGCAACCCAAGAATCTAAAGTATTCAGAGTGCATTCCCTCATATGTTTCTTATTATCCCCAAGACATTTCAAAATATCCGACAGAACACCCTGCAAAACCCAGCCAACAGTAAACTTGAGTTTTTTTCAGGACAGCAAATGTATATGTAAAGAAACACGCTCATCTAGAGCAGACCAACCTTGCTTGACTTTTCAACAGCCGGTCCCATAGCAGAAGCAACACCACCAATGGTAGTCAAAGCTGTCATGATTAAATTTTTATTGCTGTCATAGAGACGCCCTCTAAGGGCACCAAATAATTCACCTGGCAGCCAAATAAGATATTAATGATCAACACATTGCTAGTTGTAACAGAAAGGTTATTATGACACTATGCATGTCTTAATACAGCTTTCTAACTATTCAAGTCCATTTTAACTTGAATGCATACCAGTTCCAGTTGGTTGAATGCGTTTATTAGCCTCCTCTAAAATTTTATTGACAGCTTCAATCGACTCCAGTCGAACCTGCAACATGGATTTAAGAGTCAAGATGATAACAATAACTGAGGGTTTCACAAAGGTTATCATAACATTAAGTGAGTTTGCTTCATCAATGTTGACAGCATACCTTCCAATCAGGACTTTCCAAACTCTTGATCAGAGTAGGTGTTATCTTTCCACTAATGTCTTCACGTGGCAGGCTATCCAGCCCACCACCAGAAACAGAAGAGGTGGATTCTGATGTCCTGACTGTTTTCTTTGGAGCGGCGGAAGCACCCTGGAGACGTGTAAAAGGATCAAGTAAACCATATAAAACAAACATTTTGAGAAAGGAATTTGATCTTCAGCTTCCCATTACCTCAAATGGATTTTTATCATACTCAGCATCAAGTGCACTCAGCAGTGCAGGTTTGACATCAGCAAGAAACCCTTTAATATCTGCAAACAGAGAGAGAGAGAGAAAAGAAAATACATATCAAGGATTCATGGCATGTGGAAAATTAATAATAATAAGATAATCACACACCAAATACATATCAAGGATTCATGGCATGTGGAAAATTAATAATAATAAGATAATCACACACCTGGACCAACAAACTTATGTAAAGCACCCAAAAGTTTGATAGTTGCATTTCTGCTTGCGGCTACACTCGACTGTAGCCCAGTATCTTTACAGAAATCAATTAAATCCTGCAAGATATGTCGCATTTCTCCTTAAAAACTGCAACTAAAGGATGAGAAAAGGAATAGAAAGATAATCTTCAGTATGAGGAAGAGTTATTGGGAGGAGAAGACAGAAGAACCTTAAGCTTCAAATGCGACACACCAAAGTCATCAATTGCCGAAACCATCCAGATTATTCCCTCACTAAGAACCTTTGGATTCTTGTGCTCTTTCATAATTTTGTAAAGCTGAAAAAGACGAAATTCCACAGATTATTCAGCAACAAATAAGAAAATGGTGATAGTGCTCTCTAAATCTGGTTCAGTCTTTGCATTATACTAGACCAAAAGTAAAGCAAATTGTTAAAGCAAGCACCTAACTGTACGTATACTTACTCGGTCAAAAACAAATCCTGGACCCACTGCTTCAGAGAAAGTGGTAAGGCACTTCATGGCATGAGCTCTGGTTTTAATATCCGCAACCCGTTCACTTATACCTGCGAATAGGTATGAAAAAAAACTTTTTAATTTATCCAATCCATTCACTAACAAGGTTAAAAAGGAAAAATCAACTTAGCACAAAATTGGGAGGGTTCGCATTTATAGAAAAAATACAAGCAATCTTTCACAAAATATAGCTCTAGCTTCAAACAAAAGAATAGACAAATAGCACTTAATACCCACCTAAAAGGCAGAGCACTACACATTTCTTCGGAAATTTTGATGCAGTTGAAGCTAGGTAAGTAATGACTTCAATGACCTGTTGCTGAACCTGCACTTTTGATTGTATTTCTTAGTATTATAACCATTACAGAATTGAGCTTGAAATCAATCTGTTCATACAAAAATGTAAAACATCAAAAACATTTAAATACCTGAACATTTTTTTCGTTCCATCCAGGAATAGCACAGAGTAAACGAATCAAAATCTCCACAGATTGATCAAGATTCTGTAACCCCTCCACTTGTAGTTTAAATGAGGATATTGCTGCAGCAATTTAAATGAAAAAAACAAGAAAAATTAACCAATTAAATGCAGCTTATGTAACATGGTATAAAAAATAAATAATAGACTACCGTGCACCAACATATAAATTAGCGCAGTTAAGTGGACCAAGAACACATCTCTTTGTAAAGAACAGCATTCTAATCAACCACCCAATTAAAGAAAATTTATACAAACACAAATATATATCCACTCATAAAGTTACAATCAAAACAATTTTACAAGAAACAGCCAAAGAAAATGTTGAATACATGTCAGGAAAAAAAATCTATATCCAAGCAATTTACCCACAACCAACATAGCATGAGGTAAATTCTACTGAAACAATACAGTAGCATAAAAACTGTCACCATAATCACCATCTTTATGTTAGAAGAAAACCTGTTCACAGTGAAGCACCCTAAAGCATAATCAAATGTCACAAGCAGCTTGCAACTAAAGATTTCTTAAATCAAATTAATAGATTTTTGTACTCCTGTTTCAAATTTTTACTTCTATAGTAAAAGAAAAAAATGAGCATTTAAAACCTATGATAGACAAAAACAATCAACTTTCAGTTTTTGAAATTGAGAGTAAGCAATGGCATCGGAGTAGCAGAAACAACAGCTTCGTAAGCCTTCAGTTTTTAATCTATGCATGAAACAAGCAAAAGGTTCTTATAACATACCTTCCAACCGCTCTTTCCACACTGCGCTCTTCAGTTGGGAAACAGTATCTGCTTGAATGAGAGAACCTAATCTGGTTTCAATTTCTTCAAGACTCATCTCTGCTGGCTGCAAATATCAAACAGAGAGCCAATCATGTATCAAAAACTATGAGTACAACTGACAATCAACAAAGAAAGCTTTTAAAAACAAAGGCATTTGCCTACCTCAACATCCTCAGGTGGTTCAATTGCTCTTGAAGATTCTGCCCGCCCAGCACCATCTCCTTTCTTGCTAACCCCTGATTTAGTCGGCGCTGCCTTTTTGTTAGCAGCCTGACAAAACGAACAATAGCACAATCAGGAACCATCATAGTGATAATGTCCCTTTGAGCAAAATTTAATGTGTATGATAAGAAAAAGAAAAGAAAAAAGTAAAAGAAATTCACAGCTGCTGGTGCAGGCCTCTTCCCAGAAAGCATGCTTGCTGCCGACTTTTTAACAAATGAGCCTTCTGATGTCTGCAAAAGAATTTACACAAAAAACTTTCTTAAGATCATAATTTGAATGAAACTGAAAAGGCCAACCCTTAGAGAAATATCGAAGTGAGGTGCATAGAAAACACACTCAGGGAATTGAGACTAACATACAAGAGAAATTAAGAAATAAACTACTAGAAATATAGAAGAAAGGTGGATAAGTCAGCTTTTTTTATAATAAAGAAACCATTGAAACGAAAACAATTTACCAAGGAACATTAGAAATCAGCCATAAATAACAATAGTATTAAAAAACTCAATACATGTTTTCCTTTTATCTTTCAATTAAGAGCAGCTGGATCATGCTGACTGAATTTAGTGACCTAGAAACAAGGACCATAGTCAAAACATAAGGCCCTTTCCCTAAAGGAAATTATATGACTAACCACAGCTGGAGATTTCAAAATAAATGTCACTCTTCCATGGTGCACATCGCGCATATCTACCTCTTAAAACAGCTTTTTCTAGAAGTATAATCAACAAAGTTTCTAATGGTACAAACAAGGCAATTCTAGTTATAATGTAATTAATGACTCTGTTGCAAATGATAAAGACAATCTAATAACAAAATCAAGAATCATAAAGTTTCAAAAAATAAAAGTCACAGCCCACCTCTACCGATGACATGCTTCCACGAACAGCTTGGACTGGACCTGGCCACGGCACAACAAGCATGATCAACTAAATTAAATACAAAAATAAATATAGCTAAAGATTTAATAACCCTAAATTAATTGTTGTGATAGCATCATGGAAAAAGGTGTGCACACCTGAGGATGCCACAGCAGGCACACCATCTCCTGAACCTGCTATCATTTCAGACAGCTTCTTTCTTCTCACATCATCAAGTTTCTCCAGTGATCGCTCCAAAGGCCTCATGCCAACCGACTAAGCAAGAATTTGAGAGTTACAATAGCAGTAGCTAAAAGTGAAGCAATAAATTTTCAATATTTTTCTTGAATGGAAATACTACCTTAGCTACTGCTGCTAACACTGAAAAGGCAGAATCCCTCACATCAGGAGTCCCATCATTGAGGCACTGCAAAATACAATCACTTAATTCGAAACTAAAAAAAAAGGAAAAGGAAAAGTGGAAGCAGATAAGCAAAATCTGTGCATTCCAACAGCTGCATATCTTATAGCTCCATGCATCATAACAAAAAAAATTAATAGATGATGATCCATGAATAGTCCGAACCATAGGCCAGTTCCAATTCACAATGTAAAGATTGATTTTCTAATTCTCCTTCAAAATCTTATAAGAGACCAAAGAGAAAAGCTCCGTTATCTGAAATAAACACCAGCTATTGAATATGAAATGCAATGTGTTGAAAATGAAATGGACACTAGCAACAAGCATGCAAAGAATTTGATTATACGCATTACTGTAAGAGCAATGGATGCACTAACCTCCATACAGATAGGGACATAATCCTTGTGCACCTTCAGAATAACAGCCTTGTTACTTGTTTCAATACAAAATGTCACCCAGTTTAAAGTTAATGAGCGCACTAGAGGAACTTTATTTTTCACTGCTGTTTTGACATCTGCAGTAAAAGAAATCATTCAGAACCAAAACCACGTAACCCCATAAACCATGAGCCAATAGTGGCAAACAATTTACCCTATATGCCTAAAAAATGAAAATCAGGGCATTATAGATGACAAGAAAAAACTATATGGGAAAAGAAACGCTAATTATGAAAAGAATCCACAAAAGAAAAATAGATCGAAAATGCATGATTTTCTCCTCGAGAAGCCTAATTATGTTGTAGCTATGCTCACATCAGTTATGAAATGTATTAAAAACAATGATGACAAACTTGTGGTGCCAATCCAAAACAAGCAGAAATATAAAACAAACAGAAATATAAAGGATTAAATGACAAAGAGCAGGGATTGGTTAAACCAAATACAAAAAACTAAAAGTACAATCTCTAAGGCTCAAACAACTTAACAGAGTTTATCAGAATATGAAAGTATTTGGAATGAATGGCGAACTTGCCTTCAATGATATCAGCAAGATTTAAGCATCCAGCTGTATGCATCGCTTGCAGAGTTTGAGCAAGTGCCTCGGTGAGTGTAGGTTTTTTCTCTTTCAATTTTTCCTATTAAAAGAAACCATAGAAACAGCACTGTTGTCAGAGTTAGACAGGTAGTATTAAAAATTAAAAACTCATTTATCACACAAGACAAACGTGTGGACCAGTTCAACACACTCAGGTAGCCAAGGTTTGAAAAGCATTATTGTGTGAGCATGTGTGTCATCATCAAAGTGTATATGGCTCTTACAAGCAATACAGGTAATAAGAACCGAGAGCTCCCAGAAAAATGGGTTCTTAGACCACGTGCAAGGTTGCCAATAGCTTGTATGGCTTCAACTGCAACAGCGATGTTCACATCTGTAATAAGCTGCAGGCAAAATCATAGTGAAGCATAGATCACAGAAACTTCAAGAAGGATAAGAAAGCATCATAATAAGTCACCCTGGACACAATAAATCAGCAACACAAATAATAAACAAAAGCATTTGAAATCCTACAGATTCAAAGCTCTATACCAGGTTCAAGTTGCCATATCGAAATTCAATAGTATTCGATGGCTATGCAGGAAATGCATACCACAATCTCTATATAAAATATCTTAGAATCAGATCATCGTGGTTGGACAACAATCATGAACTTTTATCAGTATGACAACACTCAATCTTAAAAAAGAGAGAAAAGCACGAGTATAAGGTTTTCAACAGCCAAATTATGGAACCTCATAATAACCTTGCATGTAAGGCTAATGACAAGTATTTGACTAGGCACCAAATTTCAAAAATAATTTTCCTAATTATATTTGGGTTATGTAGGTTCTCATCTCTTCCACAAATTGACCAAACAAATGCCCTTCACCAGAATCAAAGTCAACTATTTGTCACCCAATTAAA
>Ga0325403_1003193_pt1 | contig 14861 bp, 8 predicted proteins | sample PopdelMetagenome_19_FD_205665 | JGI IMG/M metagenome (GOLD analysis project Ga0325403, IMG submission 205665) | Populus deltoides microbial communities from Bellville, Georgia, United States - Xylem-PdKOR-R4 | ecosystem: Host-associated > Plants > Phyllosphere > Stem > Wood/Secondary xylem...
TTTTTTTTTTTGGTTGTTATGGTCTGATAGTGTTTCTAAATTCTATCAACCTCATATGACGGGCTTGCTATGATTAATAAAACCCTAGTTTGCTAGATTAAGAACTTGGTCTAAAAGATCCCAACTTAAAAAGATATCAAAAGAAATCAAGCTCATTCACAACTTATATGACGCAGAGGAGATGAAGTTAGAAATTCAAAAAGATTTTGTGATTATTGAAATTTCACTTTTCCCTTTGGTATCTCGAAGGTCCATAACTTTTGTATCGCGGGACACAAGTTGAAATATTCTCAATTATAGTTGAGGCTTTTTTTGGAATAAATTTGAAATTTTTAGCTACCGTGTCATTTTAAATAATATTTCAGATAAAAATTCTCGCAGTTTTTATTCTTATATTAAAATAAATGAGTTGTATTACTCTCAATAATATTTTAGATCTCAACCCCATACAAGTTTTTTTTATTCTAATATTAAACGTGAATAATAATAAATTATTATCCTTAATAATATTTTGAATACTAAGCTTTTTACAAGTTTTTTTTTTTATCTTTATGTTAAAAATGAATAATATATTTCTTTGTCAAAATAAGTTTTAAATATTTTTGAAATATAAGTCAAAATCCTTTGAAATTTTACAAACTGGTTGTAAAATCCATGTAATACTTTTTGTATTTTAAACATGAAAAAAAAATATTTTTAAATCTTTTTCTGACATTTAAGACATGCTTCAATATTTTTTTAGGATTTTTTGCTATATGCAAAGAAACCTTTTATTTATTTATTTTTAAATTATTTTATAAAGCTTTGTTTGACAAAAAAAAAAACTCATTTTCTTTTGGATAAAACAACCAAAATAGGCATAATGATATGTTTATGAAACAAACCTTTAAGCTAAAAATCACTTTATAAAAAAGATTGAGAACCGAATAAGAACTTACCCATTTGACCTAAATTTGACTCGATTGAGTTGACTTGGAATCTTTGGTTCAACTAAAAACCAAACAAAAAAACCCAAGACCCAAACAAAATTGACATTTGACACTAAAAAAGACTTGGCCAAAACCTAAGAGTCTAGAATATGCATTGGAAACCTAGAAAAAACACCAACAACCCTATTGTTATATTTGACAGATTCGTAACCAATTCCATTTCATCAAAAACAATCATCCAAATATTTTCTAAACATCTAGCAAACATTAATAACCACTCAAAGCAAAATTAATCAAGAAAAAATAATATTTTTATGCATTAATCAAAATAAAAAAAATTAAGACATTATAATACCACAATAAGTTCATAAACATCTTTAAAAATGTAAAACTAGCTAGAGATGTGCTTCATAGACATCACCTATTAGGTTAGAAAAAGTTTATACCTTTAAGGCTCACTAATAACGACTGGTTCTTTATGCTTTTCTCTTGCAAATTTTAGCTTTTACCACACTCAAAGCTCAAGAAACCTTTGTGCTAGACTCTTGTACCTTCACACTTAGTTTTCTCATCAAGATTTTCCTACCCCTTCTTTTTCTTTTTTTCCTTTTCTCCTCATTGTCTGCTCTGATTTTTCAGGGGGTATTTATAGGGTTTTAAGTTAGGATCTTAATCAAGGTTTGATTATTATTGATTAATGGTTGACCCTGTCATTAAAATGAGAGGGTTTTGGGCTAGTTTTAACAGCTGGAATCTTTGTAATTTGCTGCTTTTGCAATGATGATTTTGCAACAAACTTAATTTTAAAGATTTTAATGGTTTTGTTAAACTTGAAGACCAATAAGTTGTTTCTAGCCTTTAGACCTTGAGAGAAACATGAACAATCCTTGAAGAAAACCTACTGAGAAGGTTAGAAGTGCGAATAGATGAAACAAAATCAATGGTTTTGCACAATAAGTATCACAATCATGACTGATTAAGTTGATCACTTTTGAAGCCTTGATGAAGCAACTCCGACTTCATTGTCGTTAGAGACTACCTGAAATTGGCACACCTTTTTTTTGGATCAAACCTTACTCAATTTAGATGTTTGTAACTTCACATTCATTCATTTGAAGATGCTAATTCGATCGACCCAGAACTGCCTAAATGGTGCATTTTGAACATGAACCAAATGATGTGTTGTCTAGGTTAGCCACTGAGAAATTAAGGTTTTTAATTTGGGATCTGGCCAAAATTCAATTTAGTTCCTGATCTTTTGATTTATTTTAATTGCACTTGTAATTGTCATCCAACTTTTAATTTTATGCAATTTTGCCCTTGCCAAACTCAATTGTTAGCCCCAAAGTTCAATGTCTTTTTCAATTTATTCCTTGGTCAATTTGTGCATTTTAACATAAAATTGATCAACAAATTTTCAATGTTCTTCAATATGACCCAAATTAAACCAATGTCAATCACTAAAGCCCTTAATTAATAACCAAACTTTAATATTAATGCAATTAAGCTTCTATTTTGATCAAATTAGGTTTTTTAAAAATTATAATTTAACCTCTAGACTTCAATTTCTTCTAATTAAAACCCTAATTGAACTCAAAAATCAATTTTTCTTGCAATTAATCCCTCAATAAACTCAATTAAATCCTAAAAAATTCCAATGGAGCCTTTAAACAACCAATTTTGATTTTTCCTTCTCAAATTCATTTTTTCAATTCAAGAGGCCTTTACTTGTCCATATCGAACTACTAATTTTTCTAACCTTATATATTTTGATCCTCTCTAACTAGTCTTTAGCAGTTTTCTCAGCGTTTTTCATGTTCTCTCCATTGATATTAGCAGAACAGTAGGGAAGAGATGAATTTGGACTAAATTAGAAAAACGACATTAATGAGTCTATGAATTATTTTATGTATTTTTGTTCGTCCATCGACAGTTTTGCAAAGCCTTTCTGAACTCTTATTGACATGAAATTTTAAAATGATATATTAAAATATGTCAGGAGACTTAGCTTGATTTTACAGTCGTATTGAGAGATATGATTAATATCGTAAAACTGGACAATAGGTTATTTTACACCAAAATCTGAATTTGCATACTATTTTATTTACTTTAATAATCATGATTTTAAAACTAATTCATTGAGGACTCCCATTCATAATTGTCATAAAATCTTCCTCGGAGTTTTCACCACTTTCAGTCAAAATTGTGCAATTGTACACCGAGCTTATACATGTGATCAACGTTTTTCGCGTGTAAAAACCATAAATTATTATTATTATTATTATTATTATTATTATTATTGTATAACTATTTTCACCCTAATTTATAAAAAAATTCCTTTACATAATTATTTTACTTGATTGAGGAATTTACGTAATTCATCACTGAGTTAACATTTTGCATACCGATTTATTATTTTATCTCATCTAAAATTTAATTGAATTTACTAGAGATGTCATCCTGAATCACAATAATTTTCTTTCTAATTTATCATTTTTTCTAATTAAATATTACCCTATTTAACATTGATTTACTTATTTTTTGTTCAGAGGTTCACATTTTTTTCAAAACTATGATAAGTATATAAAAAACAAATATAAACAAATTATCCCCGTCAAATCTCAACATAATATTAATGGTTACCAATTATATAATCTCAACTCAAAATGGTTCTGACACATAACATTAAACAATTAAATACCAGTGATGTTCTATAAAGAGTACCTAGTTCATAATTATAAGTGTTGGCCTAATCATCTGATTCCAATGACGTTTTTCCCAAAGCGATAGCATTTTGGTACAATGATTCTTATTTGAAGTCTGTCATTGATCATTTGAAAAGTAATCCTACTTCAGAATCTAAGCATGCTGGGTTTAATGATCAATAACCCAGAAAAGGAAAGCTTGTGGCAGGACATGATGCTGATCTTTAGAAGAATCTAATTTCATTATTTCATGGTGATTGTCACACCCAGATATCACAGCGACGGATTAAAAATTAATCACAAGTGGAAAAATAACAGATATTTGATATCTTGTTTTTTTAGGAGAAAATATCTTGTTTAAGGAGTCACCACCTAGTATTATGGTCACTAGAAACCCTAACTGGTCAACAGAGATTTTATGGTTCAGGACTAGTTACGCGAAAGGGAAAATGCTATCACCCTTTAAGCGTCCTACTTGAGGCTGGCTGCATTGCTGATTTTTGTTTTAAATTGCTAAAAGTTTGTTCGTGTATATTAAGATGGTTTGCATTGCTTTTGCTTGTAATATTCCTGACTCTAGCGTCCATGAATATTCAACTACGGATTACTTCTAATTCTGGCGTTGGTAAATATTACGTAGCTGAGAAATAAAATAAATTTAATTTGGTTTTTTTATTCCTGAAGCACATATTTTTTATTTTTTTTATATATTTTATTTTTTATTTATCTTTTTATTTTTGGGGCAGGCGTGCGTTACGCATGCCTGCCCAATGAATTATAATTCACTTGCTACAGGAGCAAGTGAATTATAATTCGATGCTACTATAGCAGTGAATTAAAATGCAAAGGAAGCAGGGCTTACCTCAATGCAGGAATGGAGATGATAACTGAAGCATGGTGGCTGGCTGTTCTCCTCTCCTTTTTCATTTCTTCTTGTTCTCCACTAGTATTCTCTCCTATCTGTTTGTCCTATGCTTCTTCATTTTTTATGAATCTGTTTATGTAACAATACAGAACAAGTCTGGTGCAGTTGAAGACGATGGTGACGATCGGGCAACCGCTCACGGTTGAAAATCCCACTTGCTGTTCTGGTGTTGTCGTCCTGGAGTTGCATTCTACTACTGCCAGAGGGAAGCTTGCGGTGCTGGGCTTGTTGAAGATGCTGCGCTGGTGAGGACAAAAATGACAGGGTAAAGGGCTGTCGCAGTTGAGGATGGCAGCTTCCGGGTTTGCTGAGATCAGTGCAGTTGCTTCAATGGAGGACTGCTGGATGTTCACGGTGTGGAAGAGCTGTTGGGGCTGTTGTAGTTGCGGAGTGAAAGCAAAGACGATGACGATGGTGATGGAGGGTTGCTCGACTACTGCTGCTTTCCTCTCTGTTTCTATTTTTCTGTGTCTTCCCTAGTCTTTCTTTCCTGTGTTGTTGCTTTATGCTATTATTGGGAAACGAAGGCGAAGACGATGGTGATGGTTGGGGATGTTTGTTCAGCTGAGATGGCAGGCCAAGGCTAGTGTGGTGGCGGTTTTGGTCTCAAGCCAAAGAGGAAAAGAAAAGCTATGGAGGGCTTCTCTGGTTGTTTTTTGGTGACTGGGGAAGAAAAGGAGGAAAATAAAGCTGGGGGGAGGGGGCAGCGACGGCTAGTCTAGGATTCGGCCGCACCTTCTCTTTTTTGTAATATCTTTTTTTTTTTTTTTTAAGGGTTTCTGGTAATGATCTTCTCCTGATGTTTTCTCTCTTTAGGGTCCCCTCTAATTGTTCTTTTAAGATCTGTATTTATAGTGCTAGAGTCATTTCACGTGTAAAAAATCAAGTTTCAATCAAACTCATTTTTTTTTTTAAAGTTTGAATTTGATTAAGAATCAAATTTGAAAGCGGATAACTATTATTATCTTGAAGACAAGAATTATCTTAAAGATATGGATTACCTTGAAGATAAAGATAAAATGACAAAAACACATTGTAGTCCTTAATTTTCACGCAAGTTGACAAATCGTATTTTTCATTGAAATAAATCTATAATCTTTTAATTTTATATTTTAAACCCGCAAAAATTAAATTAAAAACCAATTGGTCAAAATTTGGTTACTACAGCTGATGGGGAGGTAATACTAAGAAATTAGTTTCAGTTTCATATCGGAATGTTCTCTCCACAAACAGCAGGGACATGATTGTAACTTTCTTATGGAAAGAGAGTAGTTTTTGTCGTGGTTCACTGTTTAATAAAGTATGCTCATTTTGCTGCATTAACTCATCCCTAAACTGCTATTATAGATGCTTAAACTTTCATGGATTCTGTGGTTAAAGTTCATGAGTTGCCCAGGAGATTCACAAGTTGAGGCAACAAACCAATTATTGCAAGAAAAATAAGTTTTTCTGAGCATTCTTAAAGTAATCAGAGCGAGCACAACCTCGTGATAAGAATTTGGTTGACAAGCACCAAACTGCAGGGTTTTTCAAATTGGTGATTGGGTCTATTTAAATCTGCAAGCTTTTCTCCGAGGGTCAATATAGCTCGTTCGAAGCAAGCTTCCATGATCCATTCATCTCTGGAACATAGCAAATATACCATGTATCCTAGGAGGTGGGAAAGAATAAGAAAATAAAAATTTTGTTAGAACAAGAGACGAGAAAAAGTTAACCCTGTTCACTCCTCGCTCCACTACAGGTGAGGCTGAGGTATACTGGTAGTTACCGCAAGAGCAAATTCCAATGAGAACATTTCTTCCGAACAAACCCCGACTTCATTTATTCTACACAGCTCGGGGAGAAAAACTTTAAACTCCCAAGCAGGCATCAATAATGGTCTGCCATCTACGAGTCTTCTCACGATGGGTATAACAACAGCCAGGAAGTGATATTTCAAATGGTGGAAAACTGCTTTTCTCCTGCCAGAGCCTTCCCGGTGTATAACAATTTCCAGAACTTGAAAATAAAAGTTTAAGAGTTCTGAAACCAAGTTCATTCGATTATGGATGGGGTATTTCATGGGGTGGGAGACTGCTTTTATCTTGTAGCCACCCCGCCAACAGAACTACCCAAACCCCATTCATCCACACACTTACAACTGAAAATGGTTTTTACCTACTTTACAATCAAGGATGTCAGATATAACATTCCCTGTTGACGCCCTCAACAACTGCAACAAATAACACATGGAGAAGTGAAGCGGGAGAGAGCAAGCAAAGAATGAGGAGCCATGTCCCAACAAACCAAACATTGCAAATCCAAATCCTACTAAGATAGTTTAGTTATTGTCAAAGCTCTTAATGAGAGCTCATTTAGCAAAACAAGACCAGCATAAATATGTCCATTAACAAAAATCCCAAGACCCTAGTACCACCTACATCCACCAGTAGATTAGCTTTCCATCAAGCATAATCACTTGCTTTCACAGCACCACCAGTTTGGTGCAACATGGCATCAATCTCATCCCCATCCTCCATTTCCAGCTGCAGAAACAAGAAAAAATGAAGGCAATATATGCATTAACTAAATGTGTATAATCCATGTATTTATATCTATGAATGTGCAACTGTGTGCCAGAAAGATACCTCATCAGGAGTTTGCTCTCCACGAAGACGACGACCATCAAACAAAAAGGCAATTGAGTTTATCTCCACAGATTGGCGATCACAATAGGCATTCATCAGCTTCTTCAACTGCGTGCTTCTTTTGATCCTGAAAAAGACTTCATTTCCATCCTACAAAAAAGGTAAAAAATGGGTGTTTAATCAGCATATTCTCCACAATAGGAGCCTTACATCAAGAGTATAAATTACAAACTTTTAACCCATCGCATCATCAAAATAAGAGTTAGCATGGACTACCCCATAATAAAAATTCAATTAAAATGCAACTTGAAACTTGTAATTTCAATGATATAAATATTCAATAATCAAGTTTCGACATCTATAACAATAATCACGATTCAAAGGCACAACAATCAAGAAACACAAGGTAAGCAACTACTAAAAGCTGTTCCACTCATCTTTGAAGCAGCGTAGATTCTCTCACGCACAACTGCTTCTAAACAAGACACCAAATCGACGTTCCCATAAAGACTAGTTGCACCATAAGTGAACAAATCCTCACCACGCCCTTTCATCAGGAGTTTTTCCTGAACACAACCCATTTAGAATCCAGAACTAAAAAAAATGATAAAGAAGAGTTTTTTAACTATTACCTAGCAGGCCTAACTCAAAAAATAAAAGTCTCGTTCAAATTTTGAAAAGCACTATAATTCCCAAAACACTACTACTCAATTGGTGAAGCATTATTTGTAGCATACTAATAGAGAACACCCACACTCCCATATGAATTTTGCATTAGCAAAACGTCCCAAAAAGCAATGATAAAAAAAAAAAACCCAAATGTAACAGTTTGTAAACCAAAACAAAAACATTAAAAGAGAAAAACCAAACCCAAAAATATTTAAGGATGAAACAGAAACAAAAACCCACAACAAAGGAAGAAGACATAATCAAAAGAAAGAAAAACAGACCTGGCCCTTCACTTTGAGGTTGATGTGAGCAGACTGATCGTTGGGCTTCTTATCTTCCTCTTGTGGCTGACCTGTCGCCTCGGACATTTTTATCTCCTTTTAGTCTCTTCTTTCTTTCTCTTCGAGTAGGAGAACACAACAAATGAGGGTTCTTCTCTTTACCTTTTTTTTGTGTTTGTTATATTCCTTTTCTACTTTTTTTCTGCTACCGAGTCACCGACGACTTTCTCTGAAACTCGGTAAATATTCCGTGTTGAAATCTGATTAGTTTTGTTGGTGGGCAGAACCGCCTAATCCTGAACATACCCTACAATTTTGGATAAAATGAGCACTAATTTAATTCAATACAAGATTAAATGTCTTTTCTAAAATAATATTTAAAAAATTGTTAAATTGTTGATCTCTTTTGATTTGGAGGGGGATTTAGTTTTTTTTTTTTTTTATCCACACACAATAAAACATGTATTTTTAGCTTTTAAAGATGTGGTTTGTGCTTTAAAATGGTTGTACCTTTGAAAAAAAACTATCACACCTCTAATTCAAACACATATATGTTTATAAACTTCAATATGTTCAGGGATAAACTTTGAATGTTTAGAAAGTGAATAATTATATGTTTATATCAGTATTTTATTTCTAGAAATTGAAAAAATAGAGGATTGATGGTAAAAATCTTAGATACTGCAAATCAGTATTTATTTAGGGTTTAGAGGCTCTATGATAATTAAGTCTTTTGACTTTATAGTAAGAGATTATAATAAATGAGGAGAAGAACATTAAACTCTAAGAACAAGAATGTTTGTTCTTAGTTTTTTATGTAACAAATGCTTTGAGAATGTATAATAAAAGAATAAAGATTGTGAATCATTTACCTGAGTGGTTTGAAAAGTATTTTGAATCTTATTTTTTATTCAAGGGGTCAAAAATCTTTTTCTCTTGAATATTTTAATAAAGAAAAAATCATTTACATCAACATCAATGATGATGAAAATGTCTTCTTACATAATGTTAATGTTGATGAGAATTACCCTTACACATCATTCATGTTGATGAACAAACAATAGAGTTATAAAAGAATTTTATACCTTATTTCATACGTAACATTAATATTGATGGGAATAGCCCTTTTGTAGCATTATTGTCAATTGTCAGACCTACATGTGTTTGGACTTAGCATGTAGCCAAATCTATTAAACACGTGTTTAACAGTTTGTCAAACTCACGTGCATTTGAGCTTAGCGTGTAGCCATGCCCGAGGGATTTGGGTCTGGTATTTTGTCAAATTTACATTAGCTTGAGCTTGGCATGTAACCAAACCCAATGAAGTTAGGTCTTACATCTTGCTAGACCCATATTTATTTGGACTCAGTATATAACTGAGCCCAAGGGATGTGAGTCTAGTGTTTTTTCAAACCCATGTGTATTTGGGGCTTGGTGTGTAGTCGAGCCCGAAAGATTTGGGTCTAGCATCTTACCAGATCCACATACGCTTGGGCTCAGTATATAACCAAGCCTAAGGGAGTTATGGTCTAACACCTTGTCAAACTTCTAATAGTTTAGACTCAACATGTAGTCAAGCCTAAGGAGTTGTGTTAGGCATGGAAATAAAACTAGACTTGCATCATCTAGGCTTGGTATTCTGTCAAGCTTATGCATATTAGGTGAACACCTTACCTTTGACCAAACATCATTCATGTTGATGAACAAACAATAGAGTTATAAAAGAATTTTATACCTTATTTCATACGTAACATTAATATTGATGGGAATAGCCCTTTTGTAGCATTATTGTCAATTGTCAGACTTACATGTGTTTGGACTTAGCATGTAGCCAAATCTATTAAACACGTGTTTAACAGTTTGTCAAACTCACGTGCATTTGAGCTTAGCGTGTAGCCATGCCCGAGGGATTTGGGTCTGGTATTTTGTCAAATTTACATTAGCTTGAGCTTGGCATGTAACCAAACCCAATGAAGTTAGGTCTTACATCTTGCTAGACCCATATTTATTTGGACTCAGTATATAACTGAGCCCAAGGGATGTGAGTCTAGTGTTTTTTCAAACCCATGTGTATTTGGGGCTTGGTGTGTAGTCGAGCCCGAAAGATTTGGGTCTAGCATCTTACCAGATCCACATACGCTTGGGCTCAGTATATAACCAAGCCTAAGGGAGTTATGGTCTAACACCTTGTCAAACTTCTAATAGTTTAGACTCAACATGTAGTCAAGCCTAAGGAGTTGTGTTAGGCATGGAAATAAAACTAGACTTGCATCATCTAGGCTTGGTATTCTGTCAAGCTTATGCATATTAGGTGAACACCTTACCTTTGACCAAACATCATTCATGTTGATGAACAAACAATAGAGTTATAAAAGAATTTTATATCTTATTTCATACATAACATTAATATTGATGGGAATAGCCCTTTTGTAGCATTATTGTCAATTGTCAGACTTACATGTGTTTGGACTTAGCATGTAGCCAAATCTATTAAACACGTGTTTAATAGTTTGTCAAACTCACGTGCATTTGAGCTTAGCGTGTAGCCATGCCCGAGGGATTTGGGTCTGGTATTTTGTCAAATTTACATTAGCTTGAGCTTGGCACGTAACCAAACCCAATGAAGTTAGGTCTTACATCTTGCTAGACCCATATTTATTTGGACTCGGTATATAACCGAGCCCAAGGGATATGAGTCTAGTGTTTTTTCAAACCCATGTGTATTTGGGGCTTGGTGTGTAGTCGAGCCCGAAAGATTTGGGTCTAGCGTCTTACCAAATCCGCATACGCTTGGGCTTAGTATATAACCAAGCCCAAGAGAGTTATGGTCTAACACCTTGTCAAACTTCTAATAGTTTAGACTCAACATGTAGTCAAGCCTAAGGAGTTGTGTTAAGCATGGAAATAAAACTAGACTTGCATCATCTAGGCTTGACATTCTGTCAAGCTTATGCATATTAGGTGATCACCTCACCTTTGACCCTTTTATTCATGAGACTTTTAGGCAAATGAGTTGTGTATAAAATATGTTAATCCTCCCTCATGTTTTTGTGTATTCAATACGCAAGGATTTTGAAAGGTTATCTTTAATGAAAGACTTTTTACTTTCCCAGTGAGATTTATCTATCCCACTTAGAGCTATTAGGATCCTTGTGGCTGAATCGCTCATCCTTATTGGAAGAGGTCCCTTGGGAAATAAAATGGCAGCTTACAATTAATGCAGTAATTAAATGGATTTCTAGAGATCTAAGATAACGTGCATGTCATTTATCCGAACATGAGAGTGAAAAGTTATTTTCTTTATAACCCAAGTTGTTTATCTTTTCTTTCTTTTGCTTTCTCTTTTAGTGATCTCTATAAAAATAGATTTGAAGATTTCTTAAGCAAGCTTTACCATTTTCTGATAAGAAATTGTCATTCTCGGTACTTCCATTTAATAATGTCATCTTCTTCTAAACAAAACCAAATGGACCTTCATAGAGTCAGACCTGACCCTAAAAGTAAAGACATTATTTCCTCTAGTGATGGGTTTAGGTTTTAGCCAGGAATTAGAGGAAACGACGAGGGATAAAGGTCCACAGGTCCATCAGATTAGGCCCCAAGACTGAAGGAGGTGGAACTTTAGCGTCCATCTCTAGTAGGGGAGAAGATAGTTCTTGTCGCTAGAAATGGCCTTCCCTCAATGCTTTGAGGAAGCCTCAAGGAATAAAAAGGCTACCCCAAACCCTTAAGGATGATGCTTTTAGTATTTTGGGCACTAAAGAGGTGGATTTTACCAATGGTCGATAACCTAGAGAGTATGTGGCTCAATTTCCCTTCAGGGATGAAAGGATTAATCAAAAGACCTTGAACTTCATACAGGGACATTACGAGATTATAGTCCTCCTATACATGTACAAATTAAGGTACTTCTTCCTTCTTCAAGGTTTTGTGAGGGACATCTTTAGGTAATATATAGATTAGACCCAAGCCAATTGCACCATAATAGATGGGTGATCTTGTCAAATTTTGACAAGTTTATTAAACTTGTTGGTATTGAGCCTCCATTAAACCTTTTTAAGACCGAGGAGAAGTCTGTGTAAAGAAAATGAAGACTGGTAATGAGGAGGTTATCATATTATTAGTGGACCGAGGAGAAGTTTGTAGAGGGAAGGCTGAGCTGTGTTAGGTGGAGAGGAGGATGGAGGTTTATGAGAGGAAGGTTGAATTTTGAGGTTTTGTGGCGTTTAAATTGAAGATTAGTTATGTTACAGAGCAACTAAATTGGTTTGAGTGGAAGAAAATGGACAATGATGGTGGACCTTGATAGTAATGGTTGTTTATGGTAGTTACAGAGGTGTTATGGTAGGACATCGTGGGATGATTTGGTTTGTTGGCCTAAAGGGAGATGATGAATGGTCTCGGGTTAAAAGGTATGTCGACAATGATAAAGTCAGTTGTTCTGGTCTAGTTTTATGGTGGTTTGGAAGTCTCGGGTAAAAGGGTTCTTTTAGTTTGAGATAAGGATGGAGATGGAGGAGGCTACAATGACTGTGTGGGTTGGTGGTGTTTTCTAATGCTATGGACAATGGTCTTTCCCTTTGTTTGTTCCTCTAATGTTGTTTTGTTTTGTTTTCCCTAATGCAAGTTATTTCGAGTGGTTCTTTCTTTGATTCTATATTTTTTAGAGGCTGATTGCTTTATTGATGAGAGAGCATACTCGTGATGGCAAATAAGTTACTGAGTTATTACAGTATGGGTTTTGGATTGGTGGTCAGTAAGGGTTGCTTTGGTGCTGTGAAGATGATAGTTCAAGTTTGGTTCGAAGAAGAAGATGAAGGTTATTAAATCAAGGGTTGGAGAAGGGGTAGATTATGAATTGTGTTTGGTTTGATTTTGGTGGGGGATGTTGGTGTAAGGTTGGGCAATGATGGTGTTAAAGGAAGATTCATGGATGGTTATGTCTCTTTTCTAGTATATGAATAAAGGCTGGAAGTTTAGGATTTGAATGCTGGAAATCTGGGATTTTATTTGTTGGAATATAACAGCTGAAAATATAGGATTGAAGAGTTGGGTTTAATTGCTAGGATCTTTGGTTGAGTTGCTCAAGAAGTTGGTCATAATTGAGAGATTGCAATCTTTGGTTTAAATGTATGGAATTAATTTGGGACTAAATTAAATTAAATCATTTTAATTGGACTTAATTGGATTGAAATCAATGAATTAATTGGATCAAATTGAATTAAATAGATTGAATTGGACTGGATTGAAATAAATAGGACTAAAGCGAAGTTATAAAAATAGTTAATTGGTCCTTGGAATATTTCTTTCTTCTCATTACATTCCTTGGATGTTTTTTGGATTTTTTTAATTTTATTCAAATATGGTTAAATTCAAGGTTGTTAAAAATACATTTTTAACACGATACGAAAAATATAATACAAACTCGGATCGTAAAAACAGGTTGTAAAATTATAAAGAATTTTTTTTTATACATAGTTTAAGCACCTTAAAACACAGATGGTTTAAATAAAAATTCAAACATAGTTTAAGTAACTTAAAAATACAATAAATACAATTATTGATTTTCATAAATTTTCATTCATCATCAATTCACATACTTAAACAAAAGCATTGACATGTTTTTAGCAACGATGCCACCTCCTTTATAATTTATAAGAATGAAAAATAATTGCGTTGAACATGTCTAATGAGATAAACCCAAACTATGAAAAATTCAAAGTGAAATTTGATCTGGTTGTTTTATTTCCTTCCATCCATAACTTTTATTCTTCCATTTTATGTCTTTGTTATCAATATATATCATGTTTAATGCTTACATAGTTCACCTTACCTCTATTGGGGCGTTTCAATACATTTATCACTTGTGAAAAAAAAACTCTAGGTAAAAAACCAAGAACTTCATGTACTTGGAAAAATAAAGAAAACAAAACATGCAACTAATCTAAACTAAAATAATCACTTCCAAAAGATTCTGATTTATAACTTGACTATTTGTTCAAAACCATCTTCAAACTTCAAATTACTCTCACGTATAGCCAAATTAAATCAATTTAAGCATTTTTCTCAATTTCCTATTCAATTTTAACCCTTAATTGTGATAAAAAAATTCTAAAACTTTATTTTCGCCTATGGTGCTCAATTATTGGTCTAATTTCAACTCCAACTATATATTTTTTTTTTGTATTTTTAGTTTGTTTTTGTATTGTTTTTTGCATTTTTGTATGATTTTCAAGATTTTTTTACACACTAAAAGTAAATAAAAATAATAAAATGATTATAAGTAACTAAATTTATTGAAAAGATATATTTTTGGTTTCTTTTTTAATTTTTGAAATATATATAAAAATAAAAGTAAAAAATTAGATTAGAACACCTTTGTTCTGCTTGATATCATGGCCATAATCATAGTTTCTTTTTATTAAAAAGAAAGAAAAATAAAAAATATGTATCATGATTCATTTACAAAATTACTTAATTGATCAACAAATGTATAATATTGTTTCATTAGTAAGAAATAATGTAATCTGAATTGATAAAAACATTGTCATTTCAATTAAAGCAATTGAAAATGAGACTAATTACATGGTCACGGGGAATCTAATGCTCGATCCACAAGGCTGATTGATCACTTTATTAAAAATTTGGTTTTAAAGGGTTGTTTGGAATTGTGATTGTGGTTCAAAGTGTTTTTTACTTATAAATATATTAAAATAATTTTTTTT
>Ga0325403_1003194_pt1 | contig 14857 bp, 10 predicted proteins | sample PopdelMetagenome_19_FD_205665 | JGI IMG/M metagenome (GOLD analysis project Ga0325403, IMG submission 205665) | Populus deltoides microbial communities from Bellville, Georgia, United States - Xylem-PdKOR-R4 | ecosystem: Host-associated > Plants > Phyllosphere > Stem > Wood/Secondary xylem...
AATGGCCGGATTTAAGATTATAGTTGATTGCAAGAATTGGTGTATATATATATATACTGCAAGTTATGTATACCAAGAACATGAAAGAACTACAAATGTCACGCTTCAAACATGAGATAATGTTAATGCTTCGTTAAACTGCCAGACCATTTTCTTATTGTTGTTGTTATTATTATTATTATTAAGTAATTACATTCTTGTAAATATTTTGTATTGCAGTAGGGACGTCATACCAACAAGGTGCCTAGGAAACCCGATACATGGGAACCTACTTTTGTAAGGAATCATGTAGTTGCATTCTAAATCATGATGTATTTTATATGAATCAATGTACTGAATGTATAACTATTATTAGATCCTTTTAGATTATTTTCGTGATGCCTATTTGTAGGATAGAATACAAACTCATGACTATGCATGTATATTTTAAATGCGAACTTCTAATCATGCAAACATAATATTATAAGTTTATGTAAGATTCACTTTTAAATGAAATGTTGATTGTTGTTGATGTATGGATTATATATTGACGATGTGAAGGGAACATGTTCGCCGATTACCGACACGATGTGTGTCAAGTACAAAAAAAAATTACTGTTGTTTTGGGCTTGTAAAAGCCGTGCTGTTACAACTGTTGTAATACAATGAATAATAATTCACTACAATCATTTGCGTGCAATCCTTTTATGGTACCAGAGCCTCCTTCTCTCACGAGGTTAGAAATATTCTTTAGCTCCATGTCAACCGGTGTTAATCCTCCTTTCTCAGAGTCTGTTGGCTCTAACTCTACATTTTCACTCCCTTTCATCACTATCAACACCTTAAGCCAATTGCCCTACAAACTCACATCCTCAAATTATCCTTCCTAGCGTGCAACTTTTCTCACAATACTCATTGGATATGATCTGATGAAATACTTGGATGGCACTATTCAATGCCCTCCCACACCTATGCAAATTCTTCTACCTCTGTTGTGGCACTCCATACGCACTGGAACAGACAAGACCAGTTGCAGTTGAATGCTATTTTTGCTTCTATTTCTGAAGTAGTCATGTCCCTTATTGCTATGACCACCACAAGCCGTGATGTTTGGCAACATCTCACTTGCTTGTTTGCTAGCAAATCTCGGGCCAGAATTATGCAGTTGAAAGAAGATCTTACCCTTATTTAAAGGGGCTCTCGCATGGTGTCCGAGTTTCTTCATACAGTCAAGGCAATTGCAGACGAACTCTCTTTGATTGATGCACCCGTTTCAGATGATGATTTGACATTATATGTGCTTAATGGACTTGGCTCTGAGTTTAGAGATATGGTGGCACCCATTCATACGAGAGAAACTGCTTTGTCATTTGCAGAATTACATGACCTATTAATTGGTCATGAGCAGTATCTCAAATGCATGGATGGCCACTCTTCTTCAGCATTGGTTGTCACTGCCAATACCTATCAACGGAGGTCATCTAATCCACGCTTCAGAAACAACAAAAATCGATTCAGACAGAACTTCTCTAACACAGCTCCTTCTAGAAGGCCTTCTGTTGTGTGCCAAATATGTGACCATCCTGGTCACACTGCCAAGAATTGTATCAAACTGCAGTCTTCACCCACTGCCAATTATACTACCTTTTCGGCTCTACCGAAAGCCAAATGGCTTCTTGACTCCATTGCCTCGCACAACATCACGTCTGACCTGGCTAATCTCTCCATTCACTCTGAGTATGATGGCCAGGATGAGGTGGTTCTCGGTGATGGTACAGGTTTGCATGTTGCTCATATTGGTTCCACTACTGTCTCCTCTCCTTCCCGCTCTCTTAGTTTAAAAGAAACCCTGCATGTGCCCCTCATTCATAAAAACTTAATCTTAGTTCATAAGTTTACTCATGACAATAATGTTGTTGTTGAATTTCACCCCTTCTTTTACCTTGTGAAGGATTCGACAACGGGGGCAGTACTCATGCACGGTAGGTGTGAAGATGGTGTTTATCCTGTGGAACTATGTACTCCCTCATCGCAAGCTCATGCCATCACCTTGGCTGGCACCCATGCCTCTCTTGATTGCTGGCATCATAAGCTGGGACACCCTAGTTCAAAAATTTTATCCTCTCTTATAAGAAGTTATAACTTACCTATGTCTCCCTCTCAGGGTTTATTTTCGTGTGTCTCGTGTCAGTGCAATAAGTCACATAAATTGCCCTTTAGTGTTACTTCCCTTACCACTCATGATCCTCTTGAATATGCTGATGTTTGGGGTCCATCACTGGTTCCCTCTGTTGATGGCTATCGATATTATGTACTTTTTGTCGATCATTTTACCAAGTGTTGCTGGTTTTATCCTATGCATAATAAGTCAAATGTGTCTTCTATATTTGTCTTCTATGTTGATGACTTAATTCTCACAGGCAATAAGAACCCGTTTCTGCAGCATGTTGTCACCTTTTTAGGTGAAACATTTTCTCTGAAGAAGCTCAGTGACTTGAATTATTTTTTAGGGGTGAAGGTTATTCCAATTCACCAAGGTTTATTTCTCTCGCAAAACCGTTATATTCATGATCTCCTTTCTCGGTTAAATATGACTGGTGCTAAGACAGTTCACACTCCTATGTCTGTGTCTGCTAAACTTCTGCTTGACGATGGTTCAGCTGGTTGTGATACAACTGAATACAGATGCACCATTGGCTCCCTCCAATATCTCTCGCTCACTCGTCCTGACCTGGGATTTGCAGTCAATCGTCTTGCCCAATTCATGCATAAGCCAACAGTAACGCATTGGTAACATGTTAAACGACTCTTGCGCTACGTCAAATAGACAATTCACTTTGGTCTGTTGCTACGCAACAAGTCTAACACTGTGCTTCGGGGGTTCTCTGATGCTGATTGGAGTGGTGATCTTGATGATTGCAAGTCCACCACGGCTTATATTATATTCCTAGGTGATAATCCTATCAGCTGGCGCACCAAAAAACAAAAGGTTATGGCTCATTCCTCTACGGAGGCAGAGTATAGAGCCCTTGCCACTGCTGCTTCTGATATTGCATGGATAAAATCTCCCTTGATGAACTTAGACTCAAGCTACATGAACCTCCTCTTCTTCTTTGTGACAATGTTGGTGCCACTCAGCTCAGTCTCAATCCTGTTCTTCATTCCTGAATGAAGCATATAGCTATTGACCTTCACTTTGTCCGCGACTTTGTTCAACGTGGTCACCTGCGTGTTGCTCATGTTCACACGGATGACCAATTAGCGGATCTCCTTACAAAGCCACTTGCTCGATCTCGTTTCACTTTATTGCATGACAAAATACACGTTGCTGATGGAACGTCCATTTTGAGGGGTCGTATAAGGAAATCAACGTAACTTTAACTTATCAATGATCTATTTCTATGTATAGAATATCTAATTTTATTACGTTTCTTAAATAGTTGCAGCTGTGTTTATGATTGTATATGTGGTGTTGGATTTTTCTTGTATTGGCCTAGTGGTTGTATATAATCACTAATGTTCTATTAGAGTTCTGATGTTGCCTTCATCAGAGGTGATTAATGAACCATGGAATTTGTTTGCTCCATCTTTCCTTCAAATCAGTCCTTAAATCCATTTGGCAACACCATTGATTTCATAATACAGTGACTTCAAATTGTATTATTTGTATATTTTTTTTAGTTTAACGTGGGTGTCCGAGTCAGCTTGCGCACACCTCGACTAATCCCACGGGCCCTGAAGTTAACGACTATGTAAGCCTCCAGTGGCCATCATATGAGCAACCACAGGGCTCGAACCTGAGACCACAGAGGGAGCAAATCTCTTGATCCCAAGTTCTTACCACTGAACCACCACCGAGATGGTTGTATTATTTGTATATTTGACATCATCTTGTTAAGGATAATCAAATATGATCAGATTGTTGCTAGTTCATACTGTGAGCTAAAAACGTCAAAGTACCAGTTCGTACCCTAAGCCAAAAACTTCGAAATGCCATTTCTAATGGTGACTGCTCAATCTGAACAAGTTAATGTAAGGGTTCAGACTTCAAAGCTGCTTGACTGGACTTACTGTTTTCCAACGCATACGTGCTTGTAAAAGGAAACTCAAAAATTTGACTAACCCCTGTTTATTTGCTAGAATATAGTGATTTTTATAGAAAGTAAATATCTGTAAAGTAGATTATTTTTTATTATTTGGTAATTTTATGAAAAAAAAATTAGAAAATAGTATTTGGACCATGAAAAATTAAATGGAAAATAATTTATAAATATTTGTTTTTAAGTTTATCTAAAATATATATATAAACCACTTAACAATAAAAAAAAGAGAGAGAGAGAGATACAAAGTATAATTATAAAGGGAAAAAAATTATTATATTATATATTTATATATAGTTTATTTTATAAATATGAATATACATATAATATAAATATTGTAAATATAATATTATAGATATATAACTTGGTTAAATATTTTTAAAATAAATTTTATTTTTAAAACCTCAAAATAATTTTTTAAAATTAATAAAAAAAAGTCAAATTAGTTCATGGTATTACTTGATTGAGAGTTAGATATTTGAGTTTTTAGGGTAAAACAAGGAAAGTGAGATTTGTGTTAGTTATTAATGTGTGTAAAGATAAAGAAAGTGTTTTCCGGAATGCTTTCCTTGTGAGAAAGGGTCATTTTTGCTTTTGTCGCTTTCTTTGTGAGAAAAGACATGAAAGTAGTTTTCCAGAGATCACCAAAGAAAGAAAATTACTTTCCAGGAAAATAGTTAAACAAGGCCTTAAACATAGAGCCGTTGATGATTTAGAAAACTTGTTATGTCAGATGAATTATCTTCCCGCATGCCACAGAGAAGCTACAAGAATGACTGTAGTGCAAATACCAGGTGCATAGTTCTGGTGGAACGAAAAAACCTTGGCAATCTAAGTCTTCCATTGACTGCAGAAACCAGCAAGGAAATAATGATGAAGGATTTTCAGTTATCTTCTGTGAAAAAAATTTAAATTAGGGAATTCTGGCTGTGAAGTAGTAGCATGTACTAATTACAGCCTAAATCAATAAAAGAAAACGTAAATTACACGGGCAATAAACCTAGATACAACTAGGCAAATTACATATCACCATGCCATCATCCTAAAGATGTAATAGCACAATCATACAGCACAATGACCCTAGCATACAATTTCAAAGATTTGTCTTCCCCATTCTGTCGTCCTTCAATCATACCTGTCAATGTCATAAAACTCTATGTTTTTGTACTTTTGGGATATTATTTCTGCTTGAACTTTTCTTGCAGTGTCTGTTGCACAACCAACAAGAATCAGGACGGAAGTGCCTGCAAATCCTCGAAATGCAGTCAAGTGTGAGATTTGTTCGATCACAGAAGGACCAGCAGCCAGGATAGCCAAAAAGGTAGAACCCAGAACAGATATGCGGCTAAGAACCTGTAGTGTGATCATTTAGTAGAAATACGAAGTCCAAGAATCACAAGAAGCCAATCAAAGCTTAAGCTCAGACTTAAACTCGACAAATGCAATAATAAAATCTTCTAGCAGCTTCTGCAGACAATCAGCTTTGTGTAGCCCTCTGAAAAGGATTATCTGGATTCCAGAACAGATAAAAGGGTTCCCGTGGCTCTTTTGGAACACTATCGCAAAAGGTGGTTTAACTCCTCACTAGACAGCTGCCAGCGTGCTGCCACTAGGAACTTCTGCAGTGTTACTAAACCCAGCCAAGTTCAGTGAAGTCCAGTGGGTCAACATGGTGACCCATCAACCTAGCAACTAGACCGGGTCAAGTTTCAAAGCAAGATGTGTGGGGGCTGAACCATTGTTGCCAAGCCAACCTGACACGTGCACTTCGGGCATCGGTCAACCCACAAAAACCTGAATTGGCCTTTTTAATATATATATATATATATATATATCTCGTAAAAACAACATCAATTCAATGTTTTTTTTTTATAAAAATAATAAAATGAAGACTTTTATTGACCCGGATTAAGTCGCATAATCCAAAACTTAGGTCATGGCCCTAGTCGGGTTTAAAAGAGAGACAACAAATAAAATTATTTAGGAGAAATATGTTTTTTCATTGAAATTGTCTTTTCTGATTCATGTAAATTCTTCTGATTTGACAACAAAAGTTTTTATTTTTTTAATAATAGCAAGGTTCATTGAATAAAAAGAAACAAATATAAGAAAAAAGAAGTTTGGAGAAACCATGTCGATTTGAAATAAAATGGGAAAAACATATAATTTTAATAAAAAAATAAACTTTCTGATGCATTTTTTAAAAAATTTTGACAAAAATATGTTTTTTTTTATGAGCATTGTTTTTTAAGCAAAAACTCATTATGATTGTGAAAGCATCCTTCAATTAAAAAATATAAAAAATCATGAATTGATCATCTTTACATAGTTACATGAAAAAAAAATTAGAATAATAAATTTTTAAAATTATATAAAACAAAGTTGCAATAAAAAATTAAGGAAAAAATATTTTACTCTGATTTAATACTAATGAGCAAATTATTCTGAAAATTGTGCATATTGGTCCTATACATAATTATCTATAGAGCAATCAATAATATAATTATAAAAAAGTCATTATCTTCTTAAAAACAACATATTTTTTATTTATTAGAATAATGTTTTTTTAATAAAAAGCACCAAAATTTATGTGTTTTTTTGGGTTTTTTTTGTGGCCATGAATAAGTTTATCAATGTGTTTGAGGTGTTTTATGGATGTTTTGGGTCAAAAACATGTTGAAAATGAGTTTTAAATTGAAATAAAACAAACCCTCAAATTTCCAGCGACCCCTGTCGCCAGAACTTGCAGAAAACAGATGACGTGTTGTTTGCTATTTGTTTTTTCAAAAAAAAAAATAAATGGGGCAGATGATAGGTCAATCACCCCTTTAAGAAATAATAATAATAAAAAAAAACAGGTTGTAGGGGCTATGACTGGGCTAGAAGACCCATGTGCCTGGGCTATTTTTTTAAATACCCAGGCCCACACGTGTGCTCTTTTTTTTTCCTATTGGTTTATAAAAAAAATGATAAAACAAATTATTGAATCCAATTGAGTTAAGAAACCTGAAAAATATATATAGCATTGTTCACGTGAAGAGTGCTCTATCTCACACCCCCAGTGAAATCAGCAACTTTTTTTTTTTTTTCTTAAATGTAATTTAAATGAAATATAATAGGGGTGTCCAAACATCCATGTCATAAAAGGGACCATTATGATATATAGAAATCATATTCATACAGGTTATTCCACGTAAATGCAAAGTAGGAGCACGGGGGCTGATCACTAAAAGACCAAATCTGCTTCCATTGAACAACCAAGAACTCATGAATGAAAATGGCCAAAAGAGTTTTTCTATGGTTCAAACTAAACAAATAAAGGAAAAAGGTGAGGTGAGGTGAGTTTCATTCATTTTGGATGGCAATGATGTAATCAAAAGAACCCAAGCAGCAGGACATCTGTAATTAAATTTCAGATTATGTGATTGCCTACTTCTTCCTATAATAAAAACTAAGATTGTTCAGTAACTGATCATTTTGATGAATGCTCCAAGGTCAATTATTTAATGCACAAATTCAAACTCAATCAGATTAGCATGGTCTAGAATTCATGTAACAAATACCTGAGGTTCTAATCATGATAGCATTTCAAGTATGGGGTCCATATATTGATTCAGGGTTTACAGTGCAAACAATAGACAAATTTCATAAGAAAGAAAAGAACTTACTGTTTTAAGAAATGCAGCTGTGCTTTTCCCTGGTCGTACTAGTGGAATTGATGCACCTTGGCGCTTCAGTTGTTCACTCACATCATCAGGGTCTAATTGAAGGAAGGTATAGTAATAGTTGAAGAAGCCTATTAATAGGATATTGGTGGGGAGATAGAAAGAACCTGCAAATATTTATCCAGTTAGCTCAAACTATATTAATCTGTGTTCTGCTGACAGAAACAGAATCCACGAGATGAAAGTTTATTGATGGCACATTCCTTTCTTCTATCTTTTTTCTTGTATTTCATGTCATTACTATCAATAATTTGGTTCCCTAGATTATACAACACTACAACTCTAAAGTAAAATATGGGGATGGAAAATAGCCACCCATCCTACCCCACCATAAGGTAACCCTGAATCGGATAACTCAATTACCATACTAAAACAAAAAGGAAGACAGAGTACAGCATCCTACCGTAAACATTGAATTTGTTTGGAGTAAGTAGAGTTGATGCTAAGCATTCAAAAATATTTGAGCAATTTATGCACCATGACAAGGCCCTCAAATGAGCATAGAGAAAATTAGCTCCCATAACCTTGGTAAGATGATGAAACTTTTAAGCAAATAGGTTTATAATCAATAATTTTGTTAGCACCAACAAACTGTTTCCAATCAACTAACATCCTTTCATGTTTCATCAAACACAACCAACCAAAATAATAAAATACTCACCCCCTGGGTTCAAAGTCAATGCAGCTTTCTTCAGTGCAGATATCCCAGTGAACCGTGCAAGGGTGCCAGGCAGAGCCAATGATGATGTAGAAAATATAATTGGCATCACCCCAGAACTATTTACCTGCATAATGAAAGCATCATATAAATATAAAGACCAATTGAACCTGAATGGAAAAACATAAAACCACAGGAAGCCATCTCATCACAACTCAATAAAAGGAAGGTGCACATGCTAGACTACATAGCATGGTATGTGCATTGCATGACAAGCTTTTTACAATACAGGATTCTGTATTACAGCGTATGCAGTTGGAATATGCTCAAGCTCATAGCTTAAGGTGGTGAAGATCCTGCATAAATATCACACAACCAAAATATTTGGAAGCCAAATCATCAGACTTAACTTCTGAATGTCAAAGGTAGTCTTACTGTGGTTATAGATTAACATAATATCATCAAACATTATTTAATAATCTTGATGTCTCTAACCGTTGGGGAGCTGGAAAATAAGAGGTCTGTAAGTCGAACTAATGATGCTGAAGTAACAACAAGATCTTTCTGTTATCCCCCTTTTCTAGAGAGCTAAAACTAATCTGATAGGAAGAGGCTCAAGGTAACCCCAATTTTTCAAATGACATAAGACTTTCCATTGTTAATTTTTGGGGGCAAATAAGAAACATATATGATGCTATTTTTTTTCTTCTTGATGGAAGAAGAGAATTTTACCAAGAAAGATAACAGATATAGAATCAATATGAAAAATAAGACATTCTCCTGCAAAAACAGGAAATCAAATGAGATTTAACTTGATTGTTGCTGAAAGAGATCCCTAGTGAAATGAATTCAACATTGATTGCCTCTCTTTATATACAAGCAATAAAAGCAAGTGGGTAACCCACTAAATTTGTGCTTCCAAAGATCATGTCTCCACATAAGGATAACTCAAACAAATTGTATTCCTCCTTTCCAAAATAAAGCCAGTCTTTTGACCCATGATCCTCCCAAAGAAAGAGGCATGTCATTTCCCCCCATCTTCTATGGACAAATTTTGCTGTTCAGGAATAAAGCCAATCTTTTGGCCCTTTGATCCTCCCATAGAAAGAGGCATGACATTTGCCCTCATCTTCTATGGACAAATTTTGCTGTTCAAGTTGAAGAGGTATTTTATGTATAAATGCTCTCATGTACAGGTATCAAGCTGCTCTTACTTTTATGATAATTGAAGTTCTATAAGTTTTGGAATTGACAGAAGGAATCCATTTGGGGCACTCTGTTATCAAGATGATCTTCGTGTATGACAAAACCCATGCAGTTGATACACTTGATAGGCAAAATATCGTATCTAAACCAGGTCAATGGCTACAGCCAGTCATAGATACACGTGTATTGGCATAGTTATAACATTGAAACTTAGAGAATTCTTTCTTAATTTTGTATAAGTGTGAGAAATGACTAGTTAATTACTCCTTGGTGAAAATAAAGGTACATATCAAGAAATTGACCAACAAGCATTCTGAATAATTAGCAACGAATTAAATCAAAGCTTTCAAACTCAAGAAATTAAAAAAAAAAATCATGATACATGAAGTATGGAATACAGACCTTAAAGGGCAGATAAGCAGATTTTTGAAGCCCACCGCCGCTGCTGGTGTACCTTGAGGCATAGTTGAGTGGAATCTTTCTCTCTGCCTCCTGAAATCCTTTGTCCTGGTATTCATTAACATTTTTTTTCTTCCACAAACTCAAGTTTTATTTCAAAAATAGTTAACAATTACCTGGACATACACAATGCCGAGAACTAATAGGAAGAACGAGAAGATAATGGTGCCGAGTCCAACATAATTACCATCCTGAATTGCCTGAGCAGCAGTCTGACCAAACGATGCCGGCAAGTAGGAAATAATACTTGTAAATATCAAAAGAGATGTGCCATTTCCAAGTTTTAGATCAGAGATCCGTTCTCCGATGTAAGTTGTGAACACAGAACCAAGTGTCAATAAAGTAACAGATGTTAGAACCCATTGCGTGCTAAAGTCATCAACGAAGGGACGAAGGTAAAGAACCTGGCCAATTGCCTGTCATGGAAATCAAAAATACCTTACATCATACTGTAGAATACATTTTCAGGTATTCTGATGAGAACATCAACTGTTTTGGAGCATGATATTTAATGTTCAACACCATCACAGACTGATATGTTACGCTGCTATATGACAAGTAAATCTAGCGTGCTACTATGTGCAATTCAGACTGAAAATCAGTTTGCACAAAATTGATCCCTTAATTCACAAATTTAACTCTGTGGTTGACAGAAGTACTTTCTATTAAAGGGATTGATAAAAAAATTATTCCAGAACATAAAGGGTGTGTGAATGGTTTTCCTTTTCACATCTTAATAAAAAATATAGCCTGAATATATAAGACAATTAAAAATTTTAGCAACAACAAAACTTTAGTGGGTTATTCAATGAATCTAGGTTCAAGTTTACACATTATTCAGGTGAACATTTAGCTGGTTACCTGTACTATAGCAAACCCAACTGAAGCATAACGAGTATACTGAAGAATTTTCTTTCTTCCTGCTTCACCTTCTCTTTTCTGAAGATCTTGCAACTTGGGATAAATTTGAGCAAGAAGCTGAAACACAATCTGGGCATTGATAAAGGGAACAATTCCAAGTGAAAATATTCCAAGTCTACCAATGCCTCCACCAGAAAATGAATCCAAAGTGCTTAATAAGCTATTCTGATCTAAATTTCCAGCAAATGCCTCCCGATTTACTCCACCAAGGGGTATATATATTCCAAGACGGGATACAACCAGAAAACCCAAAAGCTTGAGAAATTTTCCTGGTAGTGGACCTTTGAAGAAATCACCAAAATCAATGGAACTGTCCTCAATTGCAGCTGCCAAGAGTCAAAGCGTCTAATTAATTGCTAAGAGCTATGATTATATTTGCAACTTGAATATCATAAGACATTGTGCCAGAAACAGACCTGCAACTCCTCGCTTATCTTTTTTTGTATTTGAGGCACTCTCAAGTATTGGTGATAAGAAGGCTAGAAGACTTTCCCACGCAGCATTTAGACTGGATGGTCCATCTAAATTAATACCCAAGGGATCAAAACTGGAGCTCTCACAGCTGAGGAGAAATTCAAGTCAGCAAGAAAAATAGATATTACAACAACTGAAAAATAATCAATTATAGGAAATGTTAAGTGGGAAAACTTTGAATGGGATGATTTAAAAAGGAAAACACACCTACTAAAACCTCGACTCCTTAGAACTTATTGAATTGAAAAGTTCAATGCCCTTAAAACTTGACAGAAAAAGTTGAATTTGCTAAGAGTACTTTTTGCCTGATTTCAAAAAACGATGACAGAAACTAGTAGCTGCATCACCTTAGCTTTAGTTTAAGGCATGCAATGAGCGGTTTTTCGAACAGCACAAGTATGCTACTTAGTTTAGAAGTAGTAAAACGGGGATTATGGAATTAAGCATGAAAATCAGGCAGAACATATTCAATCATAACAAGGGATGGTACCAAGCCAATTACAGGGAATTATTTTGAGTTTGAAGTACCAAAATAGAAGAAAGTTTGAGAACAAATAAAAAGCATTTATAACTATGAATATGAGATGTCAAAATAATTAGATTCAATAAAAAGAATAGACCTTATGTAGTTAGTTAACTTTCCCAGATACAATTAGCAAGATCCAAATCATGAAAGAGGCATCACTCATAACCAGCTAGAAGAAGGTTGTGTATCTTGAAAAATCAAAAGAATTGAGGAAAACTAGAAAAGATTTCACCAAGTAGATGATCTGAAACAGATAGGAACTTAGTTTAAGATGAAACAATTCCTTGCATAGATGAAGATTATGTAGAAGATGGAACCCCATGATAAGGGCATACAAAATATAGAGCAAAATAGACAAGAACAAGCGCATCAAGCTAAATTTTCCTTAGATCAGAATTTGAAACTCACCTTTATCAATCGTTTTCTTTCTTTCTTCATTAACCCTGTTTAGCATAGGAAGCTTTATGGGGGGGCTTTTAGTCTACCTCTCCATCCAACCAGCTTAACTCGCAAGCTTAACTAATTCACACATATGGAATACCTTGCAATGAAGCTGCTTAATAATTTTGTGGCACCTAAAGTCTAGATTAATTGGGAAAAGCATTTGGCACTTTGATATGATTCCAAGGCTACAAAAAACTAGGGGATCAATGGTCTAACAATGCTAATACTTTGAACATTTCAACATCGCACACCAAGTTGAACTGGCACATTGGTTTAGAACAACTTCTAGTTGCTTGTGCCTAAACCTCTCAGAAAGTATCTTCTTCATACAACTATACCAATCGTCGATTCACTTCCAAGCTTCAATTTAATCGAACAAATGCACCTTGTTTTACAGTTTGAGTTCTTTTGGTTTCCACCCAGCACCCCTAGTCCAAAAACGAACATTTTTTATTTCCCTTGTGTCTCCTAAATGTCCATTTGATCCACACACAACAGGAGAATCATAACGCAATCAGAAAGACTACCACCAATATGCTCTCAATAAACCAAGATAAAAACTTTCGAATTACTATTCTTCTAGCCAAACAATGCATGAGACAAACAAACAGACGCCCAAATACAAACAAAACCCATTTTGGATGAAGCCATGGAAATCAAAATTTAATGAATGAAAAGACAAGATAATAAGAGAATAAAAAAAATAAAAACACAAACGGGGTGTCCCATAAAAAAAATATATATAAAAGAAGTACCTGTTGGAGTTAAGGGTAGAGTTCCATGACTTGGCATTGGGTTTTGGCTGGACAGAGAAGCTGGCTCTGCAAACTGAGGTTTTGAGTCTTTGAGAGAATCTTGTGGAATTGAGACGGGAAAGGTTGAAGCTAATGGGCGAGCAAGGACATGCTTCTCTCACAGTTAACAACATTATCTTCTCTTACAAACCACTAATAGTTAGTACAAGTTCTCTAGTTCTCCACAATTAGAACAAGACTAGCTAGTTGGTCGGATAGACATTATGAAAATCTTTTTAACTCATTAAAAGTATTTTTAATATTATAGTGGTGATTATATTTTAAAATATTTTTTATTTGAAATTATATTAAAATAATATATTTTTTATTTTAAAAAATTTATTTATAATATCAGCATATTAAAATGATTGAAAAACATAAAAAAATTAATTTCAAGCAAAATAAATTTATTTCTTTTCAATAGTTTTTTTAAAACGCAAAAACAAATATACTCTATTTTTACTCAATATTTTTGTGTTAAAACATTTAATTTTTAGATAAATTATAAAGATTTTGATGAAGATGTAATGAAAAAAAATATAAGAATAATACATTACTCATGCGTTATTATAGAAATCTTTATTGATGTTAATTAAGAATTACATACATTAATAAATATTAAAAAAAATTATTGATGTTAAATAAAAATGAAGTTGAAAAGCTCATATAGATATACATTAAGATATTTTATTTTGTGTTATTTAACGAATTTTAAAAACATTATTCTATTATATGAAAATTAATTTATTTTTAATAAGAAGAGTAATAATTTAAATTGTATTTAAATAAAATGATTTGATCATATAAATCCTCATTTTCTAACTTTTTTCAACAAATAAACATAACTCTTTTGTTCTATATTTTTTATTAAATGAAAATAAAATAACGATAAAAAATATAAAAACCATATTAGCAATTTGAAATTTAGGTAATAAAAGCATACTTCAAAGTGAAACCTTTTTATCTAACTAATGCACTCTATTTTTTACTTAGTATTTTTGTGTCAAAACATTGTTTTTAGACAAATTATGAAGATTTTGATGTAGGTGTATTAAAAAAATATAAAAATAATACACTACTGTGTGTTGTCATAGAAAACTTTTTGCTAGTGTCACAAAATCTTACTTTTTGCTAGTGTCACAAAACCCTACGTGGTGAAGTGAGTCAATCCAAAGATCTTCTAACTCAACTTCTTACGTAGCTCGAGTTTCAACTTGAACTATATGAAAGCTAACCTTATATGATCTAATCGACTTGACATGTTCAAATACGACCCGGTTAAAACTTAGATTGATTTAATATATATTCAAGATGATGTCATTTCGACCCTTTCTTTTTATATACTATAAAGATGATGTTTTGGATCGACTCGGTCAAATCGAGTTAATTTGCCAAACTCGTGAACCAAGTTATGGATTAGGTTGGGTTTAATAATTTTTTTAGAATCTATTTTTATTTAATTATATGATAATAAAAATTGATATGTGTAGGAAAGCCACCAAATAAATTCACAATAAAATTCATCATAAAGGCTATTAAAAAAAGTGTTTACTAATGTTATAAAAGGGTGA
>Ga0325403_1003196_pt1 | contig 14854 bp, 11 predicted proteins | sample PopdelMetagenome_19_FD_205665 | JGI IMG/M metagenome (GOLD analysis project Ga0325403, IMG submission 205665) | Populus deltoides microbial communities from Bellville, Georgia, United States - Xylem-PdKOR-R4 | ecosystem: Host-associated > Plants > Phyllosphere > Stem > Wood/Secondary xylem...
ATGCTCTTGGCACGGGATTTAAGTGAAAAACAATTCTAGCGATCAAATTAGACAGAATTAATAAAATAAAAAAGCAGTGTTGCATTTTTTTTTATTAATATAAATATTCAGATTACTTTATGTATATCTTAATTAATTTTATACATCTTAAAATTAATAATTATATAACTATTTAATTATCTTGAAACTTACAAAACTTGAATTTGAACTACTAACCTCTAAAAATAAATCTAAGGCACAATTATTATATCATTAATTAAAAATTACATTAAAATATTTATATTTATTTAATTTGCATGTTTACGAACAAGCTGAATTTGAGAGAGTGAAAGTTAATTAACTGGGCTTCCGAACTATTATTGAACTTCATATGAAAACTCATACGAATCTTTCTAATATTGTGATGCGTTTATATCATGTGGTTATTTTTTGAGATATATTTTGTTTAAAAATATATAAAAATAATATATTATTTTATTTTTTTAAAATTTATTTTTTATATTAGTATATTAAAATGATTCAAAATTTAAAAAACATAAATTTAAAATAAAAAATATAAAAACAAACCAGTTTAGATTTTAGATTGTTGTTGATGTGTTTGTTAACGTGTGTATGAATATTTTTTGTAAAATTATTTTTAAATAAAAATATATTAAAAATAATTTTTTAAATAATTTTTTAATTCTTAATATTCTCATATTAAAACTATAAAATATTACTTAAAAAACATCAATTAATTACTTTTATGCTAGAAAAATAATTTGAAAAAGATTTATTGTGTGTCTGCTTCTGCTTTTTCAATTACTTTATAAAGAAAACATTAAATTAAGTTTTTTAAATACTTTCAATTATTTTAATGTCTTTATTTTAAAAATAAAAATAATATTTTAATAAAAAAATATTTTTTAAAATAAACACAAAAACAAGGTTGGGTTTGGTTAGTACGGTAGTGAGTTTACCCTTTATTTCCTTCTCGCTCAAATAAGCCAGTCTGTTTCTTTATGTTCCAACTGAAATAACAAATCTCAGCTGCCGGAGAAATCAGAGCCTGCAAAAGACCATCCATTCTTTTGATATGTCAAAAGCAGCAGCCAACGTTGCCAGTTTTTCTCACACTTTCAAGTACTTATTGGGTCAGTGCTCCTTTTTCTTTCTTTTTATAATTATAGATAGATAGATAGCTCTGTTTGTCAAAATATAATGTGGGTTTCTCGTTTTCTTCATCAGCTACTCAGTTCTTGTCAAGAGGAATCCCTTTTATTTTCAATTCCTGGATCGTTAGACACCTTACAGCCGAGGACTATGCGGTATTTATTTCTTGTTTTTGAAAATCGCCTCGCGGGTTTTGTGATCTGAAATGAAATTATCTTGTTTGTGCAGTTATATGCAGTGCAATTTCATCTCTTTGTGACATGTGTGTTGTTTCTTAGTCGAGAAGGATTCCGGCGAGCCTGCATGAGGGCCGACATTAAATGGTTCGCTTCTTTAGTTACATTTGCTTATTTCCTGTTTTATTTTCGTCTAGTGTGAGAAAAATACTTGAATCGCGAAGTAGATTGTTGAATTCTGCAACCTATGCATAGTCTCCTACACGGTTTTAGATGATTGTCAAACCCTTTTATTAGTTAGAATGAAGGCAGTTTCTTTTAGGCCAAACCTTGATTCAGAGTTGAACTTCTATCTGATTTATTGCAAAACTGTGATATATATGCTCCAGTGATGGTGCTTCAACTGAGGAATATGCAGCAAAGTTATTAAAAGTAGCTTGGATGACACTCCCTCTTGGAGTAGTTACTACGATTTCAGCATGTGTTTTTGTTTTCTGGTGGCAAGGATTAACTTATTCTGATCCATACGCACAAGCTATCTTGATCAATGGTAAGATGCTATAATTGCCTCGATCATTAATGTTGTTGCAACATGATTTTCTCTTTTTGAACTGTTTTCTCATATCATTCTTTATTGCCAGCAGCAAGCTCAAAAAAGTTTTAAACCTCCTGTAATTGTTTTTCCTAAACATTATTTAGCTTGTCCATTGAGACTTTCATTTTAGAACCTTTGGAAGTACAAATGGGTCATAGGAAAGCTAGGGAACTACTCAAAAGTTGCATAATTTACAGATAGTTTGAGAAAGCAGTGGCTTTGTTGAATGAAATTTTAGGAGAAGAATAAAAGAGTAAAAAAAAAAAAACATGTGAATCAATTGTCCAAACGCACTGCCCTGTACTTTGCTAATGTATTGATAAATCACTAGTTTTCATTAGTTTCACCATTCATGATCCATTATCAGATATTCATGATACTTTGCTGTAGCTAAGTATATATCATGTCTCTCCTCTTCCCACCCAAGGGACTCTTTCACATGCTTCTCCATGCGCTTTGTGCATTACATAGCATCAATTACTAGCTTACTAGTCCCTTTATAGTAAACTTGTTTCTTTTATTGCAATTGAATGTACTTTATCTAATCAGCATTATCCTTTTCCAAATTACATAAAAAAATGATTGTTAGCTCACTTTATGTCACAGGCTGTGCATGTATTTTGGAGCTTTTGGCCGAACCCTTATATATTGTCTCTCAGAATTTGCTATTGCTCAAACTGCGGTTGATCGTTGAAACAGCAGCTACACTTTTGCGTTGTTTGACAATGTACATCCTGATTGTCAAGCAAACCAGCATGGTAAAAGTTTATTTGAAAAGGCAGCTGCTCTTTTGTGTTGTCTGACAATGAACATCCTGAAAGTTATAAGTGGTCAATCTTACTAATGGCATGTGGTAGATAAGCACTTGAATTCTTTTACAGGTAAAAATAAAGTGTCACCATCTGTTTTTGAGACAGTCAAGGATGTTAAATGATGCTATATGCATCAACAACATCCCGGTCTGAAAGTTTGATGAGCGTGCATGTTTGTATTAATTGCATCTTATGGATTCACCATTTCAATGTTTTTGTATTAGGTGATTTAAGGTGCATGTTTGTATTAATTGCATCTTATGGATTCACCATTTCAATGTATTTGTATTAGGTGATTTAGGTGTGTTTGGGAGTACTTCCGCTTCTGCTTTTAGGTGCTTTTCAAAAGTTTTTTTAGCTTGAAAAAACATTAAATTGATATTTTTAATGTTTTTTTGATGGTTTTGATGTGCTGATGTCAAAAGTAAAAAACAAATATGAAAAAAATTCATTTTGATGCATTTTCAAGCGAAAAGCTATTTTGAAAGGCACCTTGCACCACAATCCTAGACACATTTAATAAACAGATTTTGGGGAGAATCTATTCCTCTATGTGGTGGATATTGTTTGCTAATCAGTATGCTTCATTATCTCGTTCCACCTTTTTTTCTAAACTGAAATCGTCCATTTCTTCTCATCTCCAACATCTTGGATTTTTTCTTTACTTCTTTTCTTGTGGAAGTCTTTGGGTGGATTTTATGCAAGATTTTTCTTCGACTTATGTTTAGGACTTGGTTATCTCACTTTTTTCTTTTTTGGACATTTGAGATAAATTCCTTGAAAACTAGCTACAAAATGGTAATTTGTTGCGCTATATCAATAAAAAAAGGTTGAATAAATGTATTTATTCATGTCCCCGTATCTATTTTTCTCAGTAATCTCCTCTATCTGAATTCCTAGTGGTAAGACTCTTGCTTGTTTTCTTGAAATTTGTGGAGCCTAACTCTATGGGCTTGTTCACAAAAAACTTTGACAGAAAGTTTCTAATTCTCGTAGGATAAGGGGATTGTTTTTGCGTTGTCGCAAACTGCATATGGAGCTTGTTTGTTCTTAGGATATTGGAGTTACTTTGTTCTTTTCCGTGCATTTAGAAGTTCTGTTCTTTTCCCTTTCAGGTATGATTTCTTTGTATGAACAAAATTTCTTTCTTCAGTATGATTTGATTTTCATCCCTGTCCCTCCAGTCTAAAAGAAAACAAAGCAAGGAAAAATTGCTTAAGCTGATAGTGCGATGGAAACCTGTTTGATTTGTTTATTTTTTTACCCTGTCAAGCTTGACAGTGTCTTCAATTTGCTCATTTTAACATGCTATCAATTTATGGCAAGGTTCCTTAGCAATTGTGTGGCATTCACAATTATTTTGTTAACATATTAGTTAACACCATGTCTTTCAACAGACCAGCAACCATAATGGATTATGACAGGCAGCTCTCTAGCATGTGTGTTCTGTTCACTCTACAATCCTTTCAAAAGCTTATCCTTCAAGAAGGGGAAAAATTTGTTCTTGTATGGTTGGATACCCCATACAACCAGGCTGTATATGGACTTGTTGACAAGTTAGGTATGTGGCTGGATCAGATATTATTGGCCTCGTTGAGTGTTTATATAAACCAAAATGGCTGTGATTTGAATATTTTGCTTCCTTGATGAAGATAATTTGATTGATATAGCATGTTATAAATGCTAAATTTTCATATCCAGGGAGCTTAGTTGTCAGATTGGTGTTTCTTCCATTTGAGGAAAGTTCATATGCTACATTTGCCAGGTCTGCATCAGGTTTATTTCTCTCATTTGTTTTCTTAATGTTCTGATTTTGAAAAAAATTGCTTTTGTTGTTTTGATGGTGCAAGTCTCTTCATGTGCTCTGCATTTTCTTGCTTTGGGGTTTCATCATTTTTGTTATCTATTTGAATGCAGTCTATTCTGTTAGCTAGCCACTTTTTTATTTTTAGTTAAGAAGCACAGCAAGAAACTTTGTTGAGTCAGATAGTTGGGGGTCAGAAAGGGCAGGGTGTGGAAAAGGATTTTGTTCCATCTTCTGTATTTGAGTGTTCCAGAAGAAACGAAGTTGTTTTTTTTACTGCTTGTCTCCACTGACTGTGGTGACCAGGCATTAGCTGAAACTCGGTAATTCATAACTTATTTCTAGTCCGAACTGTTATAATTATGGCTAACACTGCTATCACTAGCTTATCTGGTGTGGTCAAGCATTTGCCCTGGAATAGTGTGTGTGATCATCTCCTTTACTCGCCAGAATGGTTAAGAATTTGTAGATTCTTTTCCTTTCATTTCTTTTGGACTGAGACTTACAATTTGAATACATGCAGCATATGCATTTCAACATCAATTTGAAGTCACCACATCTCCATTTTCTGCCATAAGCAGCTGAATGCTTCTCCTTCTCATGACAGGAAAAGATCCAAACAAAAGCAGGAAACTGGGAAGCTGCCTATCAGAGGCCTTGAAGCTTGTTTTGTTAATTGGTGCATTCCTTCATTTCTTGTCTTTATACTCACCTGGTCAAATAGTTTTCAAGTTTCTGTTTGCCCTTTTTATATTATGAAAATTGTCATGACAAACTTTTTCAAATTTATAGTACTGCAGAAAAATCAGCACATTCTTTCTGTCCCAAGTTTGTGAACTTGGTGGCGATTAATGATCAATCCATCAATTTTCATGACCCCTTTTCTCTCATCGTCCAGGTGTTGTATTTATGACATTTGGCCCAAGTTACTCCTACTCTCTCATCAGAATGTTGTATGGCCGTAAATGGAGTGATGGAGAGGCATCGACAGCCCTCCAGTATTATTGCTTCTATGTCATTGTCTTGGCTATGAATGGTTAGTAACAACACTTTCCATTATCACCCATTGTCTTGGCTATGAATGGTTAGTAACAACCTTTTCCATTATCACTCCTATAAACTATTATTTTTCATTTGACCACAAACAAACTGCTCTTTGTAATCCTTCTGTCATTCTTTCTCATTTTCTCCTCCTGTTGATTCCTGATTATGTTTTGAAAAAACAAGTGCACAGACAATCTATGTCATGGCATAATCAGGTCACTGGTTTTTTATTATCTTCTACGTGTAGAAATTTGCTGGATCAACTTGTAAATTGAGAGTTTATTGTTAGAAAAATGAAGAGATTAATGGTTATTATTTTACTTCTTGATCAGTAGAGGTTCTTGGTGCCATAATTTCTACGCATTTGGACAGGAGTGCAAGCTTCACAAATGCACACATAATTTGCTTGTGAATCTATGGACGTTTCAACAAGCAACTTGATTACCACAGACAATGCATCTCTCAGCTTTGCTTTTATACACTGTTATGAAAATGTTGACCTTCATTTGACTTTGCATCAGGAACTTCCGAAGCTTTTCTACATGCTGTTGCAACAGAGAGCCAACTCAAGCGCTCAAATGATTCGTTGCTTGTGTTCTCATTGATATATGTAGTGATGAATGTCCTGCTGATAAAGTCAGCTGGTGCTGTTGGCTTGATTCTGGCAAATTCCTTAAGTATCCTTTTCAAGTTGCAGGCTTTTTTATTAGCCATTATTTCAACAGGCACCCATGCGTGCCCACCATGTGCATGTTATACACATTGTACATGGTCATGAGACTGAGTTTTGGTGAGTTTGACGCAAAATATTTGAAGCCCATTGATTGACACTGTTTCACTTGTTGCCTTATCATGATCATATTTGTTGTCAGAATTTTGATTTATTTGGTAATTATGCATTTGTTTGAAGGAAGTCATGGTTGCCTTTTGGAAACTAGACTTCTAACTATAGTTCTAAGGAGGAAAGAGAAAAGAGCAAATCTTTTTTGATAGATGTTCCATTGCTTTCATAGTTACCAAAGGTGAAGGATTGCGTGAATTTGCTCCCTTTGACACTGGATTGCTCAACAGTTTGGTTGTGCCAGTGTTATAGAAGTTGAATAATGGGAATTTAGATCTAGGCATAACTGTGTTTCGCCTAGGGTGTCCATATATAAGCAGCATAGTTCTGACTAAGAGTGCTTGGTAAGTTAGGCTATCATAAACAAGACCCCTAAGGTTTTGCAGTTGAGAGAATAAACTTCCATTCAAGGTAAAGTAATTTTGAAAAGCAGCCAGGATACTGTTTCAACTGATATTGTCTTCTGAAAGTGTCTCGGTTGCCAATTTCAACCTATATTGTTCAGCTGTTGGGTAAGTGGCTTTGAAGGGGCTCTCCATGATGATATCTAACTCAGTAGTGACTAGTTTATGTTCTTCCTTGATTCCTAAATTCAACCAATTACCAGTGGTATATGCTTTATTAAATTTAAATCCTTGGGTCGCTGCTTTCTTGACTATTCTGAAGATATGATCTTGAGGATTATATACTCTGCAGTATTCATCAAATACTACTTCCAGGTATGGCTTTGACACTGCATCTCTTCCATGTTTTTGGGTACTTATATCAACCTTATACTGGATACGTGTTTTTCTCTCTGCAGGATTCTTCTGCATTTTCTTTTACCAGCTGCTTACCTTCAGGTTGGACAGTTCTGTTGTTTTCTGGTGTAATTACTCTCATCTCTGAGAAATTATTTCTGGACCGTGAAAATTTCTGGCCAACATTTTTAATCCACTTCTCCATTGGCTTAACTTGCTTCTGCATTTCGTCTTTCATCATGTAAGTATCTTCTTGTTTCTTATTTCAATTTATGCTATAACCACGTGAACTGAGTTTCAAAGTGTGAATTCAGTTGGCCATTTAACTTTTCTTGTGCTCTTTTTATTTTTGTTTTTTCTGTTTTTATGTGGAAAGTTTCCTGTAATTTTATTTTCATTTATCATTAACAGTTACCGCCGCGAAAGACCTTTCATCAACAGAATTATCCGTTTCCGTGATCACATGGACTGAAGAATAAATAACTGTCCTAACAGCTTGTGAGTGTAAGATTTTATTTTTCAGATTATTTAATCAATTACTATTCGCTCTGCTGTCATTTGGGTATATAATTAACAAAGAAGGGCCTTTGAATGCAGCACAAAAAACACAAGGGTGAGGATGAATTACACTCTGTTGAAGTCCATTCCATGTTACGGTGGGATTATTAGTAGCAAGGTAACTAACAATCAAAGTTATAATGTTGCAATAGCGGTTTGTTACTTGCAAGCTAGCGTCATCACTAACAACACTACTCCCCTCAGTTAAAAAACATCATTTCTCTAATTTTGAAAACATTGTTTTCAATACCATCATAATTGACTAGCAAGAAAGTTGAAAAGCTTGAGACAATTTTCTGAAGTGCAACTTTTGAAGGGTTGCAATTTGCATTAGATTTAATTTCGGATCTCTTTTCTTTTGTCTTTGATGAGAAAGTATGCCAGGGTCTTGCGTGCGAAATTTACGCTCAGGACCCCTATTCTGGCTTCTGCTGCCTCTGCTTGAATTTTGTTTCCCCCTTGCTCCCCTCATGTCAAGGTCATATAGGGTCTCAAGTGGCAGCACAATGCAATGTCTCCAACATGGCACTATGAATGCCCACTAACATACGCTAGTTTATTCTTGCCACTCCTTCACAATGCTTGGCATACTTTATAGCAGCAGTTTTTGAATCTAAGCCAATGCCAAACTAGTGAAAAAAGGTTTCTCCTTTTACCAGGATTACTGGATACCCAACAAGGAACAATGGAACACACTTGCTCCTCAATTTGGGCAAGAACGTAGCGAGTCAGTAGAGCTGGTAATGTTGTCTTATGAAGATCATTTTCAAAATAACAACACACTGCATCGTTAAGCTTCTTCAATTAGGTTCTGCCATGGACAACCGGTAGACTGATGTCTGCTCATTCCATTGCGAAGTTTATGGTGTTGTTTTTGTGCTCTAATAACAATTTTCCTTTGGATAAAAAAACATGAGAAGTGCGACCATCATACTTTAGTAGAAAAAGGTGGTAAACGTTTAAACAGCCATGATAACCCGTTATAATGGTTCTAGTCAATGATCCCTCTTTTCATCCACAAAAGTAACTTTGTTCATCATAAATGCCCCATATTATTTGATGGACCAACCTAAATATAATATGAAACATGATACCTGTCAATCTCAAAAAAAAAATAAAAATCCCTGGTAGGTGAGAAATTGGGCAAATGAACAGACCGGTCTTATCGAGAGCAAAAAAATAAAATAAAAAATAAAATAAAGGGATGGAAGAGAGGGCCACAAGTGCAAATTTGATGATTCATAGGACACCCACGGGCGTGTTGGGTTGTCCTCCAGTGTCACTCCAGGAGCAGTGCTCAGTAATTATAAGCTTTGAAAGCTTGAGAAAGAAAAAGGTAGATAAAGAGGGGAAAACGAACTTATTATGATTAAGAAGGAGACTAGGTTTAGAGTTTAGACAAGTATCCACCGAACCCACGAATATAAAGTTGCTCCTATCTTCTAAAACAAAATGATGGTAATTTGAGAGTTTTGCTTGGGAGGTGGTGGATTGCATTACTACAAAGTCGTTTGCTTCAGAAAGCAGGAATGAAGTGAGGGAATGCCACTCGCAACATGTCAGGGAGTGGGAATATAGGTCACACGAGCATCTTAATATATCGAAAGAGTAGGGAGAAAGAAAAAAAAAAGGGGGAAGATATGGCTCCAATAATGGATGATCCCCTTTCTGTCTCTTGCATACCTCTAATAAACTAAGGAACTCCAGCCTCCACAACCATTTTGACCACCGAAGGCTTTTTGCAGTTCCGTCCAAGACTTTCTTACGTTCGTCCACCGAGGATTTCATTGCGGATTAGACACTATAATGATCATTTTACATTTTCAAGACAAAATTATTAATCTTACTGTTGAGGGTAAGATATTCTCTTCATCAAAATAATCGGGTACAAATCAATCTTTCAATGTTTTTTAAGTATGATACAATGACTAGTCTATCTTTACAAGCAAAATTATATGAACAAAGTTTTCATCGTATATTTTATATTTTAATTATAATCAAGTTGATTTAAATTAAATTTGACGTTTTAATGAATAAAAAATAAATAACGCTTTAGTTTTTAAACCTAGCTCAGCTACCAGCCTGGTCTAAGGCTCGGATTCCAGGTTTCAACTGGATTACTGAGTTTTGAAAAGCAAGATATACCCGCACTATTTAGAAGGCACATGTAGCATCTTTTGAAGATTAAACGCTGACTTCCGTGGTAGTGTTGAGAGCGGCACATTAAGCTTTTCCAGGTGATGGGGCGCGCATTGGCAGAAAACTGTTGGTATGGCCTTGACAAACTATTTTTCTCTTCCTCCCTCTTTCCTTTATCATTGCCTCGAGTTTTGTGCATGAGCATTAGGTTATTGTGCTTCGAGTTTCATGATTTTTTTTTATTTTTTTCTATTAAATTCTCTTGATCTTATATCCTGAGTTACGAGTTAGTTGAGTTAACCAGGGTTGGTTAAAGCTTTTTTTCAACATTTGTTTTTAATTGATTTTTTTTCAGTTTCACCTTTTATCATTTAGTTTTCTTGAGAGTTGACCTCTATTATTTCATTCAATTTCTTTTACAAAGGATTATATATCCTGGTCTCATGAACGCGACGTGAATTTAGCATGCTGACTTGAGTTAGGTTTTTTATTCTTTTTAAAATTTATTTTTTTTCTCAGTTCATTCTTCAATGTTTAATTTGCTAGTAAATGAGCTTTGGAATTTTCTCAGTTTTCTCCATATGAATTATTATATTCTCTTTCAATTTTTGTTTTATTATCAAATAAAATCATTAAGGTTTTTTAAGAATATTTAAAGGGTATCTTTTCATAAAATTGACAAGCATTTATTTTTTTTAAGTAGCCATTGCCATTGGCTTTTTTATATAATTATATTGACCCAAATTTTTCTTGCTCTTTTAAAATATTATCATTGGACATATTTTTTCATATTTAAAAAATTTAATCCAATTTGCAGTGAGCGCGCACCTATTTAGTATTTACCTAAACTGATCAGTGGTCTTGATAAAATAGTAGAATTAGTTATTTTAAACTTGTGTTTTTCAAAGGAAAAAACTTTGCGAGGCTTGGGAACACCAAAGACTGAGGGCGGGCGCAAGTTGATCGTAAAAGAACCCTTCCTCTGGGACCTTTTATTCTCTTTTGTGTTTTGCCATGGATATTGATGAAGCTTTCAAGAGACATTCTTGTTTAAAGTAGGGCTTCCCCGGAAACATGTTGTCGTTCACGAATCCCAGAGCTCTGGTTAAGTACAAAAGCTTGGAAAATTTACGTGGTTTTGTTAGATTTGCATGTCTCGCCCTGACTATTCAAAAGAAATTAAAGGGAAGAATAAATTAATAACCATCAATTTGCATTTCTGTAGCAGCTTCTAAGAAGTGCTGATTTTAACACTGGCTTCAGGCTTCAACACACGATCGAATTGAGAAGAAACTAGTGGTACATGTTTAATGTAAGTAGTCCCTAGCTAATACACTTGTTAATTATTTGTTGCCTTAATTAATTATATATCGATCATCGCATGATAGAGAATGGAGAACGACATGCTTAATTATCTGTCTTCTTACTCAAAGGTGTTACTACAAGGACAAGTTCCCAAAGCCCATCTTCCCATTTAATTCCTTAGTTCACCTCTCCTTTTTCCCTTAAATATCTAATTTACTTTAGAAGGTCTAAATCATTCGGTTGTCTGTTCTCATTTCATTGCATAAAACTCTCAAGTCTCAAGATAAGTGACGGTGCCCTCTCAAATATTGATGCTAAAGCATCTTTATTTCTCTCTTTAAACAAGCACCAAATGATAGAACATGACATGCAATGATGACTTGGGACCCTTTTTGGTATTATTTATCTTGTTTTGTATCTTGCTAAATCCTCTTGATTAAGCCATGAAGATCATCAGCAATTAAAGGTTTCAAATGTGTGATTATTGCAATCGTTTCTTGATTGCATGGATTATCTCTTAATTTAACCCTTTTACCTTTCAAATTCACCCCAAAAGCTCCATTTTTTTTTTTGAAGCTCTCATCATAAACAACCAAATTAATTTGTCGGATCATCAGGCGCCAGTGTATGCTTTTGTTTTTGTTGCTAGTGGACATCGTTATAAATAATGGCATGGCATGGCATCAAATAGGATCAAACCCATTAAAACAATTAATCAATCAATTAATTTTTTGTAGTTTCTAAACAACGGTACACGGAAATTTGAAGTGGGTATATATTCATGTTCTTCTCCGAGATAAAGTTGCATCACGCATGTGCTGAACATACAGTGTGCTTTTGGAAAATAATTAAAGTGGCCTAAGTGATGTGATTGGAGAGTGTTTCTCATATGAAGAATACCAGTCTTGTTAATTAGGATAAAATACTGAGTTGGTCGAGCTATTAAGTCTACGTACGTTTAAGCCTTGACTTAATCAGAATCGGTCTCTCACATGCCCATTTAACTCACCTTCAAACCATCATGATTTTGTTCTCCACTTAGAGATTAGATAATAAGTTATAATGCGAACAGAAAAAAGAGGATTATGGTCATGAAAGAGGACTATTCATGACTCGTGAGAGGGAGGGAGGGAGGGAGGGAGGGATCGGGGGTGTGACTTTGAAGTCGAACAGTAGTACTGAGGGGTGGCAAGACACAGATTTTTTTTTGAAAAATCGAGCATGCATGGGTCACCCTAATGGACCCAGTTTTCATCGTCTTACCAATCTTATTCTCGAGTATGTTCAGTTCTTTCATCATTCTCTTGTGGAACCCTCCATCTCCTTTCTTTACCTTTCTATTACATCATCTTGGGTCTCTATAAGTGTATGTATTTTGATCACTGGCTAGTCATTTTGCTTTTGTTTTTAAAAACTTTTCATCTCTATAAATTCTATTTGCTAAATATAATATTTAGATACGTATCATCAACGTAATATCCATAATTCAATCTATATATATTAGTTATTGTCCTCACGTTAATTAGTTAGTTTCTAACGTAAGAGAACAAGACTCTAATATTATGAAATTAATTTGTTAATTAAGAAATGAAAAGAAGATACACACATTTAATACAATAAATTCAAAAATACATTAACCTGTAAATCATAAAAAGAATTTTAAACGCTATTTAAAGATTAAACCAGAAAGTTGATCTTTGTACTAAGAAGCAAAAGATAAATATAGGCGGCATGGAGTCATGTTAGTTAACAGTAATATAGATGTAATAAATCGTGGAATACAAGAAAGAATGAAGACAACAAGATCATTTTTAAAGCTAATTTTTATTTAATTATATGGCAATCAAAATAAATATTCAAAAGATTTTTAAAGATCTAAATTATAGAGAAAAAATGTATTTCTTTAGTCAAAATCTTCATTGTCTTATTTGTGCATTTTTTCCCTTTTTGATGAAATGTGTCTTAATTATTTATTGACATGTTTCTTCAATATAAACTTGAGTAATTAAAATAATATTAACTAACAAGAATTTTAATGATTTAAATTCATTAAAAAATATGTATTTCTTTTTAAAAAAACTTCCTTTTCCTTATTAATTTGCTCTTTTTATTCTTTGACAAATATTCCAGCCATACATTCCTTAGTGAGAGAGGCATAAATAAGATTGAGTATAATATGATGATCATGTGTGTGCCATTTCTTCAGTAAGATTCAGAAACAGATCAATAACCTGATGAATCTAAGCTGAAGGTGCTGGAGAAATCCCACAAAGACAGCACATTAAATCCTGACTTTCAAGCAAAGGAACAATTTGACGATCGATGCCACAAGAGGAAATATGTGGGAGTGACCATGTGCGCCATCGTATTAAGCAGAAGCAGCTGGTTGGTGAAAGAATCAACCATGATATATATAGCTTGTAAGGAGATTTTGGCGAGGATTTCACTGACAACTCTGATACCATGCAAAGGTAATGCCTCAAGCATGAATGTTGTGAGTGTTCTTCATTTATACAATAAATCTATACAAGAAAATAATTTAAACAATGAATATATGTTGTTCATCTGAATCTTGTGTGCTGGGATACTCTATAGTACATTGCAATTATTGATGTCAAACAATGAATTAGGTTGCTAGCTATATATATATATATATATATATAATGTTGTGAGTGTTCTTCATTTATACAATAAATCTATACAAGAAAATAATTTAAACAATGAATATATGTTGCTCATCTGAATCTTGTGTGCTGGGATACTCTATAGTACATAGCAATTATTGATGTCAAACAATGAATTAGGCTTATATATATATATATATATATATATATATATTGAGGGTGTTTGTAATAATGATAAAGTTATTTTTTAAAATATTTTTTATTTATAAACAATATATTATTTTAATTTTTTAAAATTTATTTTTCATATCCACACACATCTAAATAATTTAAAAACACGGCTGAATCACAATCCCAGAATACTAACATTGAATTACACACCAGCCCAACAAGGATGCAATAAGTGAGGAACCCTAGATTGCTACAATTGGAAGATTAATGTTGTTTTTCATGAGAATTTGGTACTTAAATACCTTAAATTATTTTCTGATGTATTATTTAATGCATGGTAACTATCTATCTACAAGGATGTAGATCAGAAAACAGAGGGGTAAAGTGTTTCAGTAATAGAAAAGCCCCACTCAGGCACTCACATGTTTTTGGCCACAATTGCTTTGAAATTGACGGTTTTTAACGGTTGTGATGTTTGCATAACCCTGGCGAACCTCCGGCAGCCTTGAGATTTCTTCATCCCGACTTGTCAGCCAACAGGTTGAAATGAGCTTTGTTGTTGGTAGGATGATCGGAGATTATTACATGAAGATAGCTGTAAGTTGAATCAAGTCAAATATTATTTGGTATGTTTATTTTTGTGTTTTAAAAATATTTTTTTAAAAAATTAAAATTTTTTTAATTTTTTTTTGCTTCAAATTATATTTTTTTAGTATTTTTAAATATTTTGATGTACTAATATCAAAAATAAATTTTTAAATATTTTTTTAATTTATTTTTAAATAAAAAATATTTTAAAAAACAATAACAACTATTTTCCCAAACTGATTGAATCCATTAAATGGATTTCATAAAAGAATTCAGTACTGAAAACTTTTTTATTGACCTACTGA
>Ga0325403_1003200_pt1 | contig 14851 bp, 6 predicted proteins | sample PopdelMetagenome_19_FD_205665 | JGI IMG/M metagenome (GOLD analysis project Ga0325403, IMG submission 205665) | Populus deltoides microbial communities from Bellville, Georgia, United States - Xylem-PdKOR-R4 | ecosystem: Host-associated > Plants > Phyllosphere > Stem > Wood/Secondary xylem...
TGATCTAGATATTTACATTGGATCGTATGCAATAAGCATAAATCCTTGTTTTGTTATATACAATTAAAACATTGGATTAATTAATTTTTTTTATTTTCCCCTTTTTTCTTAACAATTATTTAACAAAAAATAAAATAAAATGCGCGTGCACGCGCACGCACACACACACCTTTTTTTCACTAATTAATCACATACCAAAAAATTACACATCTTTACATACCACCAAGAATTCAAATTCTAACAATAATTTAAAAATACACACTAAAAATTCAAAAATTAGCAAAATGGTGCTTCCAAGGGTTGAAAGAAAAATAGAGAGATTCCTGAAAACTTGGGAAGCACACTTGAAGAATCTGGGACAGTCAGAACAGTGGCGACCAAGGTTGTTAAAAACACTTTTTTAACATGACAAAAAATATATAATATAAACTCGGATCGTAAAATCATAAAATAAAATATTTTAGCTAATTATATATTGACAATATCAGTCAAGTAGTAAATAATAATATAACTAAAATAAAAATGAAATAAACTCATTATTCCTATAGTGAAATAGAGAGAGAGTTTAGTTGTTGCATTAATAACGTTATCACAACTTGCTACAAAAAATTCATTATTCCTACAAAAGTAAATATCAGTTGCGGTGGAGATTACTGCTTTTGTCTTCTAAGCCTGCATATTCCATATCATCACAGCTCAAACAAGCCCATATAGAACACCATGGGAGAAAACATCAGAGTCATATGCTCAAAATAAGAGCACTTTAAGACTCCATGAAATCTAAAAACGAAGACTTACCATTCACATGAACTTAATGTGTCATTCAATTACTGCCCTTTCAAATCCTTACTGCTATTATTCCATCTTCCAAGACAACAACTCCCATATGGCCATGCAAACACCTCATTCCCTTTTAACACTCCATTTTCCCATTGCCCATTGTATCTATTCCTATTAGCCCCAAACAAAAGGATTGAAATAACATACTCCAAAGAATGGTGAGAAGGAGTTTGCTGAGATTTTTGAGAAATCGCCATGTTTTATTCATTATATAGATTATATGAACAAGGAAATTATCAAAGCTTGCTAGATCTGAATCGTGGAACCACAGAGCTTGGAAATCAATCCTGAAACTCAAAACCATTAACTAATCAAACTAAGAAAGGTCAAATGAGTTAAACCCAAAAATTCAAATGAATTGAAAATTAAAATCAACCCATAAAATAGAGATGAAGGAATGGTGAGATTGAAGATTCAGTTTAGCAGCAGATCTAGTAGAATAACTAGTACTAAAATCAAAGCAATTAGATTTGTTACTGACGAGATCTCATAACGAAAATAAGCAATTAGTTCTATTACTGATGAGATCTAGTAGAATGACTCTGGTTTTTGCTAGTTTTTACGGTAACATAATAGCTGAATAGCAGTTGGTGCAACAATTTAAAGGCAAAGTAAACTTGCCAGAGAAAAAAATTGGCAAGAATGATGTTGATTGGTCATTGCAGAGAAAAAGAAGCAAAAACTCGTACATGAGGAAGAGGAATAAATATTACATCATTACTAGAGAGCATTGATCATTATTTCATAAATGGAGTCAATTAATATTTTTGCTTTTGTCAAAATCATAAACTCGGTCCGAGTTTACCAAGTTGATCGAGTTTAACCGAGTTTGATCGAGTTTGCTGGTTTTCAAGTTTTTAACCCAATTTTACACGTTATATATATGTTGACTCGTAAAATCGTATGATTTTGCGAGTTAACTCATGATTTTGACAACCTTGGTATCGACGCGTGAGTCTCACATCCCACTGCAACTGACAACGCGTGTAAGTGATGCTTTGACGTCTTGGGAGTTGCATGATAATATGGATCAGCCAACTCTTCTTCTCCTCTTCACTCCTATGTTGATGGTGCAATAAAAGGGAACATGTAAAAGCAAGAAACAAACACAACAAACTTCGGTTTAGTTTCTTTCTTTTTCCTTTTTAGATCTGCTTATCTCTCATTATTTTTTCTTCAAATGGTCATTGCTGCTACTACCAAAGGTGGAGAAACGTGTGCGAAAAGGGTCAGTTCAGTTGTATTTTGATTTTTTTAAAAAAAACAACATCAACGTTAACTTAAAAAGCACGTTAACAACTAAAAGCATTTGGAAGTAGATTTTTTTAAAAAAATTTAAATTCTTTGGAAATCACACTGAAAATGTTGCATATACGTCAAGAACATATTTTTTTAGATTTTTGTTGTTTGTTCTATTTCTTTTTTTAAAAAAAAATTTCCAAAAAAAAAAGGATAAAAAATTAGATAGCAACACATAATATGCAACATCATTAATATTCTTATAAAACAAAAAATGCAAGGGTTTCATCATCTATTAATCTTGATGAAGTGTGAGAATCCTAAATTGATTTTATACCATAAAATAATTACTTAATGAGACATAATGTTTTCCAATGCAATTTAATGAATATATTGAATAGACTACACATCTATAAGAATTTAATTAAAAATTAACTTAATCCTTTTTTATCTTTTCTTCACATCTTTTACAACAATCTCATGAACATTCAAGAGATTTGTTCCATAACTTGGACCCGGCAATTGACCCTCATACAAGGTAACATCCTTATCGCCCATAAATAATGACTCTATTTATATTGTTATAAGTTATTAGAACCCATGTAATTTCTTAAACCTAATCCTATATGAATTGTCCATATCATATAAGTAGTTTACTCGTTGAATCATAATACAAGCCACACTCTAATTAAACCATAACTCCTCCTATATAGAGACACACACACATGAAACCTAACTTATAATATTAACTATATAATTGTAAAAATGTTTATTTTTGGTATAAATAATAGTAATAACTAATCAAAATTTAAAAAGTGCCAAATTCGCAAAAGATGACACATTCCCATTAAAAGTAATAGATAAGAACTTTCATAAACCCATCATCCATCCATCCAACTTGATGACAGATTAGAAGATCGTTCGAGATATCATATAAGAACTGCTTTACATGTGCTGCTGTGCTTAAGGTGTCCCTTGTCAGGGAATATATTCATACGAGGCTGGAAATAGAAAGAAAGCTGGCGTTTCTTTATGTCAGAGAAGTAAAAAAAAAAAACTACAAAAAATTTAATTTTTTTTAAAAATATTTTTAAAACAACAAAATAAACAACATCTTATCCAGCTACAAATAACAAATGTGCATTATTGCTTCTTCACAAGAGAATTTTGTGGCATGGAACCCAGACCTATAAGGGAAACTTACTAGCCCTTTTGTTTTTTGGACACCCAAACCAAAACAGGGTACCCTACAATTCTTTAGATAGGAAAATGACACCCTAGGAAAAAAAAAAAAAAAAAGGTAGGCTTTGCAGGAAACAATGAATTTAATTTTACTTTTTTTTGAATTAAAAATATATTAAAATAATATTATTTTTTTTTAACATCAACATGATTAAAATCATTTCAAAACACTTAAAAAAAACAATTTAAAAATGTTTTGAAAAGAAAGTTGTAACCAAATAACAAATACTCAATGTACAACTACTCCTCGTTTGTATGACTGTGAGGGTAAATTAGCTAGGACCCAAAAGGTGCCCTGTGAGGAATGCCTTTTCTTCTCCTCGCACTGGAAGGAGGTGGAGGAGGCGTGGGCGGGTATATGTCTTGCTGTTGCTGTGAGCCTTCACGCAACTCTTCTTCCCCTCTCGAAATGCCTTCTCTCCTTTCCATTAATGCCTCATTCTTCGCCTCTATGGTAAAGCTTGCTTCACCATTTCGTTTTACTCCTACAAGCTATGTTTTTAAAGAAAATGTCAAACAAACCAACAGATCCCATATAATTAACAAAACCATCCATAATCAGTATCATGTTTTTATATTTATTAATTGTCATTAATTAACTGTAGGGATATTTTTCTTTATCATGACGAAAATGGTGACAATGCTGACAAATTATAACCATGATCTGATGAATTGTGAGAAAGTGAAATATATATATATTCATGCAATATTAAGGTTAAGATCAATGGCAAGAACTAACCTTGCATCCTAATGAACAAAAGCGAAATGGGTCCAAAAGGCTTCTTCCACAAATTACACAAATATGAGCAACTCCTTTTCCATATTTTGGCTGTGGCCTCTCCTTGAGAAACAAGACCCTAGCACTGTTTATCACATAGGTTTGAACTCCACTTATGTCCAATACCTTTTGAATCTCTGCAACCCTCACTACATCGTGATATGAAGATCTCCTTATCTACCAATTGCCAAAGAAGAAAAAATCATTACAAAAAATGATAAACCTAGCTTAGAGAGACAGACAGAGCCTCATTCTTGTCCTAGAACTAGATATAATGAAAATGTGAACAAAATGACCTGAATCACTTGATGATCCTTGTGTCTAGAAGAACGGCAATAGAAGCAAAATGCACCACCTTCACAGTCTAAGCAATACATATTGCATTCATTCCTTGCTGCATCTCCATGTGTCCGGCACACGGTGAAAAAAGATGTGCTTAGCAATGACTCTAACCATGGTGGTACCAACATTGTATCCTATTAAACAAAATTCCCCAGCCCAAAAAAAAAAAAAATTAGCACATATAACCCAAAAAAGAAAGAAAGAAAGAAAGAAAAGGTAAAGAGAATCGTGAGAGGGAGAGTAAATGATCAACAGTACCATTTTCAAAGCTGAATTTGCCTCATTAATGAGATTCTCAAAGAAAAAAGGTGATTGTATTGTCTAGGTAGATGATAACGGAGAGGACTAATCAGCTTAACGATCAAAAGGTAGAAGAAGTAGAGAGAGGAGGAGAACCTAAACAAAATGACCCGCAGCTTACAAAACGACGCCTGGACTCACAAATGGGGCAATGTTGGAAATTGAACGCCTGAGATCAGTTGTGGTGGCTAAAGATCGTCTACAGCCTTTAGATCAAATAGACAAGGATGGGTGGGATTGGCGCTTTCGCTACTTTGGATCTTCTTTGCGTCTCTACGTGGTCGGCCACTTGGCTACGCGTGGACTGTGATTAGCCTCTTCACACCAAAGATCTCCCTCCTATGTTTCTGCCACGTGTTCCCATCTTACTGTCCTGGCTGTTGTTGAGGTATACAGGGAAATTAAAATAACAATCACACTTTAATTTAGAATTCACGTTCCTTCCTCGGTAAATTGGCACTCATAGCTGCTAATGAGTACTTACTTCAAAAAAAAAGAAAAAAAAGAAAAAAAAAAAGAGTGTGGGATGAGCATGGACTTTTGAATTTTCCAGTGGCGATTAGGAGATACAAAACAGGCATGCAAAAGCACGTGACAATTTAATTTAAATTTTATTGATCTAAAGATTGTGAGTTCGTATTCTACCTACTCCGAATATAAAAGCTTCATGTTGTCTAAATGACTGATTTTAATTAATTTATTTATTTTAAAAAAAGAGACTATTACAAAGCACGGATTATCTATTCCCTTTCTTACAACGAAAAGTGTATGTGTGTGTATATATTGTAAGCCAATTATAAAATATATTTAGTTTAAACTGGTTATTTGACCCGGGTTTTGATATAAGTTAGATAATTTTAAAAAATATAAAAATTTATTCAGTTTTTTAAAAAGTTATGGTTATAAATCAAAAACTTATGTATGTATTTAATTAAATATATCAAAAATTATTTGTGCAAATAAATAAAAAAAATAAAGTGTTAATATCTCTATTCAACTCTTCTCGCTGCAAGTTGAAATAATTTTTTTATATAATACAAAAAAATTAATGTGTATGTGTTATTAGTGCAAGTCGATGCTTATATATAATAAAATATAGTAAATATCATATGCGTTAATAAAAACATGTAAAATTACTATAATGAAATACTATTTTCTTAGTCTTTGTAAAATAATTTTTCAAAACAAAAATGTAAAGAAAAAAATAAAAAAAAGCAAATTACAAGAGAATAAAGATAAAAATAAAAAGAATAGTATAAATAGGCCAAATGTAAAAAAAAATAGAAAATAATATTTTTTTCTAAAACAATGTAAAGAAAAAAAAGGAAAAACTTGAAAAATATTACAAAAAATAAAGATAAGAAGAAAAATTGTAATAAATAGGCTAAGTATAAAATGATAAAAATCTCTAGTATAAAAAGAAAAAAATACAAGAAAAACTTGTTTTCTAAATTAAAAAAAATTACAAACAGTACTAATACAGTATAAACAATTGGGAAAATTTATAATTAGATAATTTTTATACGAAAACACAATTTTTTTTTTAGTATATGTATAATAATAATCAATATTTCCTTCTAAATATGTACCAAATATATCTTTTCCTGCTTTATTAATATACACCCAAATGTGCATTAACCTCTGTCGATACGGTTAAGACGAAATGCATAGTTAAAATAGATTTACACCTCAGTCAAAAGAAAAGGGTAAGGGTATTATTTCGCACCTGAAGCAAAATACCCAAAACAAAATACAGAGAACCGTACGTCTTCAAAAAGAAAAGAAGAGCATTAAAATTTGGTTTTACTACTTTTTATTGAGATATTAACTCTAATTATTTATTTGGCTTGTAGAGTTTGAAAGAAACCGTTGTTGAAATCGTATTTTAGTCTTGAAGGCAAACCGTTTAATCATTGACAACAATGTTCAACAAGTAAGTACATTAACATTATATTTGTACTGGTTTTAGTTTAATATTTTATCTCTTAAGTATAATATTTTTTTTATGTATTAATATGCATGCAAGAATCTTATTTGATTCAATTACAACTTTGAATATTTTAATATATATATATTAAGTATGTATGCTAGTTATTTGTTTTAATTCAATTGCAAGTTTAAATATTTATTTTTTTGTTTATATACATGCATGCAATTTAATTTAATTATTATACTTTTAGTTAGTATTATATATTTTAGTTTAACAAACTAGCTTTTTGACTTGTGCAACACAACAATGCGCGCTTCGATCAAATCGCTATTAAACCTAAACAAAAATTTTTCAAGTTTCACTGAACTATTTGACATTGTTATTAAACTCAACTAATGGGTCGACCTTGAATTCTCCCGACTTGACTCTCTACTTAACCCTTGTTTAAAACCAACTCCATGAAAATTGCCTTAACATGATCCAATTGACTTGATAGGTTCAAAACAACCCAGCTAACTAGTAAGAAGCGTTGTTTGGCTTTAAAATGTTTTTAAGATGACATCCTTTTCTTCTTCTTAATATTGAGATAATGATATATTAGATCGATTCAGGCTTTGTGGCTTAACTCACCAAACCCGTGATCTGAAGCATGGACTCCGTGGGTTTTAACAACTTTGTTTTTTAAAACTATTTTCTACTTAATGATATGATAACAAAAATAGACAGTCACAAAATTGAGTACCAATAAAATATCAAAACATTTATTCAAGACTATGATAACCTCATAGAAAATAAATCGAAATAAAATTATGAAGATCAAATCAGAATCAACTAAATGTTGAAGGATATAATTGATAAAAAAAAAAAAGCAAAGAGGATTATATCGAAAGAAAAAAAAGGAATATGGAACTTTAAAAAAAAAAACCCTATTTGGCATTGTTATTAAACCAGACTCAACAAGTCAACCTTAAAACCTCCCAACCTGATTTCTTGTCTAGCCCGAGTTTAAAATTAACTCGCATGAGAGTTGACTTCATGACTTTTTTTTACTATTGAGATCACAATATACTGGATCAAAAAAGGCTTTGTGGCATAACTTGCAAAACCCGCGACCTGGATTATAGACTCCACTAGTTTATAAATTTTGTTTTAATAAAAAAATAATTTTTTATTTAATGATATGATAACAAAATTAGAAGTTTGTAAATATTAAGTATCAATCAAAAATTAGGATGTTTGTTTGAGACTACGATAATCTTATAGAAAGAAAACAAAAAAATAATTATGATGACCAACTTAAAATCAATAAAATGTAAAATGATGAAATTAAAAGAAAACAAATTGAAAGGTAGAATTAAAAGAAGGAAAAAAAGCTTGAAAACAAATTATGGTGTTTCACTGTTCATATGAACACTAAAGCACTATAATGTGAATAACAAAAATAAATGCTTGTAAAAATCTAGTACCACCTAAATATTGAGATGTTTATTTGAGAGTATGATAACCTCATAAAAAATGAAAAAAGTTTTGACAATTAAGTAAAAATTAATAAAATGTTAAATGATGAAATTAAAAAGAAAAAAAATTAGAATGTAAAAAAAAGGGAAAAATTGAAATTTTTTTTAATAAGATGCTTCACTACTGATATAAACAGTGAAACACTATAATATTTTCCAATTCTTTTAATAGATATAGTAATTATATTTAAACCAAATAATTGCAATCTATAAAATATACTAAAGATAGCTTGACCAATGAAGGATTCTTTATATATAGTTTAGGAAGCATCAAGCAATTTTGTTTCGTTTGAGAAACAAAACTAGTTGTTTATTAAGTATAATATAACTATATAACATTCAAGGAAAACAAAAAAGAAAAAACTTATGCATCTCTTACTTAAAAAAAGAGAGAGTAACATATCAATATAGGGTTTACTTAAAAAAAAAAAGAGTAACATATCAATATAGGGTTATTGATACTTTATTATGCTAGGTGGTTTCCAGTATGTCATACAATATATGAATACAGACCTGGAAGAGATTCACTAACATAATTAATATTAAAACCACATATAAATGCAATAATGTTGGTTAGTGGTGGTATAACCATACCAAACAAGAAGTATAAATCATCCATGAGTACAATTATATATATATGCGCGCACGAATATATGAATCAATTGGATCATACTTGGAAAACTTTCTAATCTCACAATCTAGGCTTTTCAAAGACACCCTAATTTGACATAGATAATAAATGATATAATCATATTATTTTATATTTTAGGATCTTATTTTTAATCTTTTATGCATGTTTTATGTCTTAAAATAACTTACTTACTTTGTTTTGTGCTTAAAAGTGCTATATACAATGTGTATAAATAAGTTAAATGAAACATTTTTAACACAATTTCAAGTAAGGAACTATAAAGAGCATATTAAGACGAATTATTGGAGCTAAAAAGTGAAAATCTTAATTGCATTAGAAATACAACTTGAACAAGGAATTCTAGTAGGATTAGGATTGGTCAAACTAGACTTTTGTATACTTTGTGGATCATATTTGTAACTACAAATAGAAGTTTTCTACACTATAGTTGGGATGAGCACTAGGCATTTCAAACTTTTCATCCATGTATATATAGGTCTGGTAACTCATTGAGATGAAATAGAACAATATTTTTGAAGTCATGCTTGAAATCCACCATTAAACTAGTATGAATCTAGCTCATCTTTTTAATAATGACATGGAAAATCATTAATGACATGGCAAGGGTCCCACATGACTAGGAAACCTTTTTAAAAGTTCAAAGTCAATGTAGAAGTTATTAGAGTTAGATTGTGTAAGAAAATCTTAAAGTAAGGTGATTATGAATTAGTTAATAACTAGGAAACTTCTCCGCCTTCTTAATTCCATATAACCAACCCTAACTCTAAAAGAGAAGGGGAATTACATTCAGAGAATATAAAAAGAGAATGAGAGATTTTGTTGTTTTTATAATTATTATCTTTTTTATCTTTTTTCTTTTCTGAATTTGCAACTAGCTTAGTTTTCAATTTTAAAATGTTAATACTCTTAGATCTTAAATTATCATTAGGATTTGTTCTTAAAATTATTTTATATCTAAATACATGAATATCCTATGTTTTTCAATGATTAAACTTGATTATTGATGACTAAAACTTGTAATGATACGTAGCATATATTTTCAGGTTTTATATATGTTTTTATTGATTGGTTTATGTTGGATGCATGACTGATTAACTTAAGTAGAAGAGATAACTAATTTTCAAACCCATGTTTGAGTATTTGTTACTTGGAAAACACAAGTCTTGATGAGATGCATGTTTAATTATCATGAATCAATTGCACTTATTTTGATCTTAAAGCTATCACATAATTAAATCCTGCACATTTAATGAAGATTATTATTATGTGATTAAAGTATAATCTTAAAGCTATCACGTAATGAAATCCATTGCAATGATAACCTATATCATGACATCAAGACTATAAGCAGTCAAACCCCCACCTAACATCTATAAGGAGACACGAACGAGAAGTATAAAAGACATCATAAAACTTGGTTAATTCTTTGATAAGTTAGAGTAGTTTAATGAAGAACCAAAAAGTATGAGAAAAACCTTTCATGCATAATAATAATTACTGAAATCAAAGTTTGTCAAAAACAAAACCCAAATACAAGCTAAATAATCTTATTTATAATAGGTAAAACATCTTAAACTATGTTGGAAAAATAATAAAAGAGTTTTAAATAAAATAGAAAAAAATCTTAAATCAACTAGAACACTAATTAATATGATTATAATACAATATCATCTGGATCTTATCACAAGGCTTTTTTGATGTTTGTTTGCCTTGAGATTTTAACATAATATAGAAAAGACCTCTAAAAACTTATAGTAAATGTTAAGCTCAATCCAACAATTAGATAAAAAATTATATTTGGTAGAGTAAAACTATATATTATAAAAAATAAATCTCTAATTGTCGATCTCTTGTACATAGATTAAATTACCTAAGTTCTAATCATCATTGGTTGAAGATAGCTTTCTTGAAATTCTTCTTAGCCCAAATGCTCTAAATAAACCTATCAAATACATATTTAAGCTTTTTTTCCTCTTGATTTTGTGTCGCCCCAATGCAAAGCACCAGTAGCAAGACTAGTTATTGCTATTTTAACTAAATGATTTCTCATAAAACAAAAATAACTTTAATTAAATGATCAAATTATATTTAAATATAGTCCAATATGGCTAAAAATACCTAAACGTGGAAAAAAAAAGAATAAAGAAAAGGTCAAATACAATGACCCTAAATTATCATGAAAATTATAGTCAACACCAAAAATTTGTGTATTTCTTAGAAACCCCCTGAAAAATACTACAAACCCCCTGCTTTATACCAAAATTTCCATTACTTACCAAAATTTCTCAAAATTAATATTTTTCATCTATCCGAAAATAATGATGATCTTTTTTAAATATTTTCCTACAACTTTACAAGGTTGTTCTCAATTTAACTATATATTTTTAAGAAAAATAATTATGGATATTTTGAATATAAAAGAAGAATTATATCAAAATTTCATACTTTTGGACGGTAAATATAATTAATTTATAAAATCGTAAAAAGTTTATTATAATTTACTATAAAAACAAAAAAACAAAAGGGAAAAGCATTGGTACTCTCATGAGGATTTTATCCCCCCAACGTAATGTTAAATCAATTCTGTCCTTTAGAATTCTTTTGAAGATGTTAATTTAAATTCTAAATAGTATGCAATTACTAAAAAAAACCCTTTGATTTGCTGCGGTAATTTCCCTTACAGAACGTTATCCTAAAAATACCCTAAGCAAATTCGGGGCAACATCTTCATCTGGCAAAAAAGGGGAGAGAGAGAGAGAGAGAGCAAAAGGAGTTAAAGACAGTGTGTAGTGGAACTCCGTCTCAATCTCAAAAACCGACAGCTTACGAAAAGACAACTACCTCAGTGTCTTTACAGAGACAAGTTTATCTCAAGGCAAATGGGTGGTAGCAACCCGTGCATACACAGTTCTTTTAACTGCACTTTCATGGGCAGGAGCGCATTTCATGAACTTGCGCAAGAAGAAGAAGAAGCTGAGAATGGATTTTGTCTTAATTTTCTTGTTCATGACATGTTGTTTTCTATCAATTGAATTTTGTACTTAGATTTTGGTATGCATGGAAATTTCTCAGTTTTGAATGTTGAATACATGTGATAGATTTTGATTGGACATATATTTATTATTATGAAATTTATTTGCTTCCAAGTTTATCATCCCAGGGTTTATTTGCTTCGCTTTAGTTTAATTTAATATACTATATAGTCGGTCGGTCGGTCAGTTACATGTAATATTATTATATTTATATAAATATATATTTATTATTAAAAAAAGTTAATTTATTTTTAATATTTATATAATATTAAATTAATAAATTTAATATTTGATTTATAAATCTCGAGTAAAGATAAAGCATATGAGACAAAAATACTTTATAAAAAAAATTATAAAGTTGTTATAATTATGAGATTTTTATTGCATCAAAGTATTGTTTCTAAAATATTTTTGGTTGGTGTTCTTTTAAATACTAAATATTTATTAAAGCTGTAGAGACTGACCTGCATGAGAGATCACCTATGTTTGTGGAAATGCTCACGTGACAGTTGTATAAGTGATTCTTAAATTTGAGATCACTAAGTTATCTTATATATATTTTAATCCTGTTATATGTTATCTTAATTGAGGTAACAAGGAGACAAATATTGGGTATAACATAAAGTATATGAAGGTACTTGAATGATCAAGAGATGATTGATCACCCTAGATGAATTAGGAAAAATATTTCATTTGTTCTCAAATAGTATTAACTGAGAAATTCTTGGCTAAAGTGGAACGAGATTTCAAAAGAATTTCAAATCTTATTCAAACGATCAATGAGTATTATGTAGAGAACAAACATGATTTAACATAGCATACATACTTTGTTGCACATGTGCGACATCGTGGCGATCATCCTCTTAGATCATGAATTTTTAGGGATGGTGTGGGTGAAAATGACAATGAATTTTTGTCCTTTATCAATAGAAAGAGGAAAATGAGAATCGCCACCTGATATTTTTGTCACTAGAAACCCTAACTGGTCTCAGAGTTCGGGCAAGAAGACTAGTTGCGTAAATGAAAGGTATTAACACTTCTAATATATCTTACCTAGGGTAAGTTGTATTGTTTATTTGTCTGATATAAACTAAGATATTGTTATGTTTTCTAATCGTTAATCTCTCTAAGATTTAAGAAAAGTCATCCTTAGTAAGGAGGTTCTTATCTTATCTAGTTAAAAACATAACCATTCTAATGCCAATATAAAACAAAAGAAATTATCTTTTTATTTAATATAAAAAAATATGTATTATGTATAAGTTTATAATCCCGGATATTAACTGAAAACAAAATATTTTTTTTAGTATTTTTGAAATATAGACCCAATTCATATGACTTTAATAAACTGGTTATTAAATCCAAAAATACATGCAAATACATATTTTTTGAACTTTGGAAATACAATATGATTTTTTACACTTTTGAGAGACTTGACCATATGCACAATTATAAAAACATGTTTTTGTATTATTTTTTGAAGTGAGAAAATTTCTAGAGATTTGTTTTTGAAATTTCTTGAAATTTCCGTGAAAAACAGGTATTTTAATATTGGGTCAGTATCTTACAGTGTTATTAAACCCGAACCGGCCCAAAGGGTTCACCTAGGACCCGACCGACCCGGGGCCGGGACCGGTCTGGTTTTGTCAAAAGACCGGTCAGTACAACAACCCAGTCAACTCGGCGGGTTAACCCGCGGCCTGGGTGAGACCCAGCCAAGACCTGGCGGGTGCCTCTGTGCTAGGCACACTGCAGCGCGCATATGGTGTTTGGGCTACCTGCCTAGGGGCTAGGCATCCCGATGCACACGTGGCGCTTGCCCTACGTTGGGAGTGAGCCATGCCTGCTCTCCACTTGGGGACACCTGACGCTTGGGTTATGGTGCTGGACCCAAGGGGAATGGGTCTGGTGTTAGGACCCACAATCAATGGGTCGTGCGTTAGGACCCATTTCGATTGGGTTCTTCATCAAGACTCAAGGTTCCTAGATCCTAGGATTCTAAATAATATTATTTATTTTAGAATTTTATTATAATTAATTTTATTAATAAAATAATTAATAAATCTGAAAGAAAATATTTTTTATTAAAATAAAAAGGGAGCTCGCGGCACAGTATTATTAAAAAAATTCAACAATTCTAAGTATTAATAGAAAAAAATTATAATTTGCGTTGTAAATATTATTATTTTTCTTATAATACAAAGTATTCATATAAAAAATATTATTATTTGTGTTCTAAATATTATTATTTTTCTTATAATTCAAGATATTCATATTAAAATATTATTATTTGTGTTCTAAATAATTTTTTTTTATTTCAACATATTCATATCAAAGATATTATTATTTGTGTTATAATATTATTATTTTTATAATAATTCAAAGTTTTAATATAAAAAAATATTATTATTTGTGTTCTAAGTATTCTTGGAATTAAAAATAATATTATTTGTGTTATGAATATTATTAGTTTTTACTATAATAAAAAGAATTAGTATTAAAAATATTATCTTTTATGTTATAAATATTATTATTTTTATAATAATTAATATTATTAATAAAATAATTACTAAATTAGAAAAAAATTATTCTTAATATTGAAAAACAACTATAGATTTGATTTGAAAAGTAAAATTAAAAATTACTATTACTATTACTATTATTATTATTATTATTATCACTAATAATTTTAAAAAAACTGTTATTATTATTGAAAAAAACCATGTGGGGACACTTGGTGTTTGGAGTTTGGACTCCTTCCTCAATGCTGGATATATTTCTACGCACACATGATGCTTGAACTGCCTGTGTGTAGGTTGGGCACACCCAGCGCGTACCAAAATTCAACTATCCTTGAATTCTGAATGTTGCAAAACGCACATAATTTTAGGTTGCCTGTACAGGATTCAAAATAGACTTAGATTCTTTATGTGGGACCAACTTTTTTATGAAAATACGACGAGTCATGTAACTAAAATC
>Ga0325403_1003201_pt1 | contig 14847 bp, 9 predicted proteins | sample PopdelMetagenome_19_FD_205665 | JGI IMG/M metagenome (GOLD analysis project Ga0325403, IMG submission 205665) | Populus deltoides microbial communities from Bellville, Georgia, United States - Xylem-PdKOR-R4 | ecosystem: Host-associated > Plants > Phyllosphere > Stem > Wood/Secondary xylem...
TTTAAAACTATGTCATGGCCAAAGAATGAAGATAGAAATCGAGATCCATTTTTATTTTAAGACTTTGATTTCGTTCTTGATGAAAAGATGAAATTTTTTTATATTGTTTTTCAATTTTTTTTAAATAATTTAATTATAAATAAAATTTAGTGAACGATATGTTATTCACTATTATTTTTATATTAAAAAACATTACATGCATGGGTCTTCTAAGCTTGGCCCAAGTATATATTGTGGTTGGATCTATAGTTTTTAAACTTTGCTTGATTGAAATAAAAGTTAATGAGTTGTAACTGGATCTTGTCGGGTCAATCCACTAGATTACCCTTGATTTTTTTTTTGTATATTTTTTAATCCAACTCTTTTCAGCCCCGAATTAACTAATTGAGTCGGGTTTCAAAACTATGATTGCATCAAATTTGATTTAGGTTTATGATGCATGTTTTTTTAATATATTTAATTCTTGCTTCAGAAGAAAAAACAAGAGTGTTTTTTTTATTCTACAATTAATTCATACATTTTGTTTTTCTTATACAAATTTATAATATTTTTTCTAATGTTTTTCGCAGAGGTTACCATCAGATGATTTGACTGGGAAAACACAAGGCCCAGGTTTTCACCTCCCTCCCTTGCTAATCGTCATATTGTAGAACTGAAATTTATCCAGTAGTGCTCACTTGCTAGATGACATGGACAATTGACAAGCCTTAATTTTGTCCACACAGATGTCAATAACGACAAAACATGTGCTTGGACAGAGTTCCAGATTTTGGTGTTGTATTATTCCTTGTCAAGTTGCTTGATGTGTCTTTCGAAGACTCCTCCATCACTTTAAGTCTTCCTGATTCTATCCAAGAAATTTCGATTATCGTGTAATTATTGTATCTAATATCTAGATTTACACTGTAGAACATAATTTTAAATTTGATTATTGGATCGGGTTAGAATTTTAACAGGAATTTCTAGATATATTTTTTTTATATTAGATTAAAACTTCAGGTTAATCAGAATACAAGAAAGTCTTTTAATACATATCAATCACCATGTGCAATATGAAGTTTATTATTTTAAATTTTTTTATTTAAGATAATTTTTTTTTATATAATACAAGGATATTCAAGAGCTTATTTTTAAGAGTTTTCTAATTTTACAAAGATCTTTAATAGATAACAACATAGTTTTCAAAAGTAGCGGAAATTCCTTAATGTTTTAAAATAATTTTTCTTATAAGGACTCCGCAGCTATGTAAGGAAAGGAAATGAAATGTAAAGCATTTAATAGTAGATAGATTTTGGACTGTTTTATTTTATTATTTGGATATTTATGTTAAATTTAGAATATGTGTTGGTTTAGGTTTGGTCCGGTCTAAAATCAATGATTTATTACTATTTTAGATATTAAACTTGTGATAATTAGGTATTAAATTAAATTCATTGGTTTACACCCAAAAAGATATATTAGAACTGTGTAAAGGTGGCCTCAAGCTTCAAATAGCAGTCTCATTTATGATTGGAGCGTTCGAAGTGGAAATGTGAAACTTCTTAATTTTTTGACCTCCCAAGGCGACATTAATGACTTCATTACAGAACACTAATAATGCATTTAATGAATTAGATTACAGACCAGGTCATTATTTCTGTACATAATTTATGTACATGGTTATTAAACTCGATTTATTTAAGTTATAAAACTGAAATAATATAATAAAAAATAAAAACAAATAAATTATAAAATTTAAATCTGAATCGATTGGTACTATTTGTTTTTAGTAATAAAGATATTTTCAAGCCAATTTGCATATGAATTAAGACTGAATTGTTTTTCAAATGATTCTAAATATATATATTAACTTGATATGTTTAAAATATTTTTCTCTAAATTCTGAATAAAAAATCAAGAAAATCATTATAGCTACCAAAGGAATCCCTCAAAGTTAACTATATACTAAAAAAAATTAAAGAAAAATCATGTATGCTCATATATCTGACAATATTTTTCTAGAATCATTTTCCAAAACCTCGCTCAATTATTTAGATTTGGAGATTTATTAATGGAATCCATTCATTTAACAACTATGATTTGTTTCTTAAAAAATAATATTAGAAACTAATAATATAAATTAAAGAAAATAATATTTATACTAATAATATTATTTGATTTATTAATATGTTAAAAAAAGAAACAGACCCTAAGGAAAACAAAATGGAAAGTTGCCATAAATAAATCAGGAAAGGCAAATCTCAATCATTGCAAAAATATAAATCTCCAAATCTCCATCGTACTTTTTTTTACTAGGAAGATTCGACGCCAACGTGGATCCTCCTCCTCATTCTAATCCAGCACCGCCAACTTTTCGAAATATGGATGGCAGGTGGCGGTTGTTGGTGCGGTGGAGCAGTCGCACTTCCCTATTTTCTGTCCTTGATCAGCTTATATTTGATTAATTTGTTGAGTTTTAAAGTTAATAATTATATAAATATTTATTAATTCTAAAAAAATTTAAATTTATAATTATTAAAAAGTAAACTCAACACCTCCAGGTCCAATTAAACTATCCCTAGGTGTACTTTCTTTTTATAACCAGTGATAGAGTTGCTCTCTCACCGTGTTATATTATTTTATTATTATTTTTTTAGTGATGATTTATTTTTATATTTAAAAAAAATTAAAAAAACTTTATTTGAACAAATTTTTAATTAAAAAATATTTTAAAAAAATACCTAGCCCTGTAATACTAAATATTAATGATATTTACTTTCATTACATGCTTAATAAGTATATATTTTTTAAATTCTATCTTCTTGTATATGAGTTACACTTAGTTAGTATCTTCTAGTAAAATATAAATATATGCACACTGATATTAAGAATACAATCCATGTATTTACTCGACTCACGGCACTTGATTTTATTAATAGAATAAATAATAATTAAATATATAAATACATGGATTTTGGTGAAATGCTAACAATCCATATTTTTTTAAATAAATGCACACTGATATTATGGGAGTATTTTTAAGAAGATTTAACCTCAGATAATAAAAAGATGATCTAAAAATAATATATATCATAATATTAATTAATTAAATAAATTATTATTTTCTAGAAAACGTAATATGCAGGGTAGAAAATATAGTTTTTAAGACTTAGCCTGGTCTAAGGTCTGGGTTTTGACCAGGTTACCCGGGTCAATTTAAAAAAAAATCAAAATAACGTCGTTTTAGTAAAAAAATAAAAGTCAATGAGTAACAACCCGGTTTTTAACCGGGTCTTGCCGGGTCAATTGGGTCGCCAGGTCAGTGGTGTCATACCGAGTTTTTTTTTTCTGTTTTTTTTCAACCCGATCCAGTTTCAGCCCCGGATCGATCCACCGGACCGGATTTTAAAATTACGGTAAAAAAAGATGGAATAAAAAAACAAATTTCATCTGCATTATAAAATCAAAACCATATTTTTCTTAAATAGTTAGAGAATTACAAAATCAATTTTTTATATCAAAATCAAATTATTTTTCAATAAAATTATTGAAAACATTTATTATTCCATCGAATATACTTATAAATTTATTGGAACCCAAAATGATAATATTAATAAAAAAACTACAAAATATTGATTTTACAATAATTATAAATATCCCGGTTATCATTGGATATATATATATATATATATATATATATATAAAAGGAACAAAAATATATTGTTTTTTTGTTAAAAATAAAAATATAATTTTAATATAATAAAAGTACATGTGTATTCATCGTCTTCGCCTCTTCCGTATCCATACAGTAATCAAACACCTCGAGGAGTATATTAGAAGCTTAGAATTTGGTGCAAGGTCTCCCTTCAAACTTCAAAGATACTGAAAAATCAGTTGTGTTTGAATAAGCCATTCAGCCATATTAACACAGAAGCACTCGCTCCTTCCCCCTCTCCTTCTGCTGCTAAAAACACCACCAGCCTCTTCCTAATAATAATACTATCTTTAAACAGTTATCTGTTAATTTTCCAAAATAAATATCTATATTTTTATAAATCTCTCCCGCTCTCATTGATCTCTAAATTTTAAAGCTTTACACCAGGTACAGTCTTTTTTTTTTTAAATTTTTAATTGATAAATTATTTCTTGTTTAATTGATCAAATCTAAAATCTCAAGCTTTTTTTTGTTAATTGAATTTATTATTTTTGATTGCTTTGTGTGTTCATTAACTGATCTCTGTTTTGTGTGGATTAAAAATTGTAAAAACAGTGACCCTGTGGTGTCATTTTGATGATTAATGTGAGGGGGGATTGATGTTTTTGTGGTCTGTAAGGAAAGGGAGGTTGTAGTGATGCTGACACTTTTGTTGGGATGTTTTCATGATTGTATTTTTCAGCTTTGTAAGAGCTATGGCTATGGAACTTAGTGATTGTTGATGAACTAGAGAATGCAATGATTGACTTGGTTGCCCTTTGATGATTTGGAATGAAATATTTTATATTTATGTAGAAAGTGGGATTCTTTCAAGTTATGAAGTGGGATTAATGCGAAAATTGGTTGAGAATAATGGGTTCTTTTTGTTTGTAGGATTTGTTCATGGATTCTAAATCAGTCGAGGATATGATAGAGGCATCATCAGGGGTTCATTTTTCTGGGTTTCATATGGATGGTTTGGAGATGACAAATACAGAGGTGGGACAACCGACAACCTCAGCAGCTGAAGAGATGTGTAAGCAACCCTTTGTTATTGGTGAGTCAGTGACTGTTCTTTTTGTCAATTTTCATTTAGCTGGAAGCCAGTAGCTCTTAAAATCTTTGATATAGGTTCTCAGTGAATTGTTAATGATCGGTGCATACTGAGAGGTGTTGTATGATTCTTTTCTTGTTTTATGGGATCAAAGCAATGGTTGCAGAAATTCACTTTCTATGATTCATACATGCAATGATCAAGAAATTCCATCTCATCAAAAGGAATCTCTTAATTTTTTCCCACTGGTATTGTATTTTAGCATGCCCATGGAGACAGTGAGAAGAGAACAGATTGGAGAGAGCTCATTTGCATTTATTTACCATCAGCACAAAAGACATGTTTTATGCTTATGTGCATGCAAATTGCCTCATGCTTATAGTGATAATGCATTAAGGAAGTGGTTTCATATTGGTTTGGCAGAACATGCGCTTGACATGTACCTTCTTCTTCCATTACAAACTTCTAACTATTTTACTCTTACCTCTCAATTGAATATTTTTCAACAGCAGTTATTAGAGTGCTTTAACCAGAAAATGAGAACAACAGAAGATATACAAGTACAGCGAGCAGAGCATATGCATTTTAAGATTGAAAAAATGAGTCTTTATGTGGGTAATGAAACTGGAATCATCTAACTTAGGAAGGTGCATAACATGGATGCTAAAAGAATGGAATAATCTTGTACCAAGTTTTGCTCTTAAAGTTTACCCAGTCAGTCAAGAAATAGGTGAAGCTGGTTTTGGTTTAGATTTTAGGCTTATATTTGGCGAAGTAAATTAAAATGGGAGGGAGAGTTGCAAACAGGGATATGATGCAGAAGAAAAAGAAATCTTGATAGTTGTCATTTTAACTATTTTGTGGTACAGGAGTCGCTGGTGGAGCAGCATCTGGGAAGACTACAGTTTGTGATATGATCATTCAACAGCTTCATGATCAGCGTGTGGTACTTGTTAACCAGGTAATGACTCCCTGATTCTGTTTAAGTTTTGGAAATCAGATGCAGAAAGTTCTTTCATTAAAAAATTTGACACCTTTCAGAGTTACAAAATAGAACAGTTGGGGGAAACTCCATTAACTGTATCCCTTTTGCATTTTTTAGCTTTACAGTTTGCTTTTTTCTGATTGTGTTTTATTTTAATGGGTCTGGGGTTGCCTATTTTAGAAAAGGATCTTATAATGAAGCATAGTATTAAACATTGAGCTCTTAGTCATAAAAGTTTGGTGCTATTATCAGGATTGATTCAATATACAAGTAAATATTGTTCATGGATGAAATGGCAGGATTCTTTTTATCATGATCTAACTGAAGAGGAACTTACAAGAGTTCACGAGTACAACTTTGACCATCCTGGTGAGTAGACTTCTCTAAGATACATTGTGCTATTTAAGGGATCTTGGATACAATGAATAGTGAGTATTTCCTTATACAGCGCTGTTAACCAAAATAAGCATGATTCGGGGAGGGGGGGGGTTCTTGTTCTCTTTAATGTCATGCATTGAGTTTCCTGCTTTCTCTTATCATCTTCCAAACCATGAACATGCTGCAATGTTCCCTGTAGTGAAGGTAATTAAGGGCAGAACTCTGGCTAATTATTTTGAGATGGTGGGGGTAAATTTCTTGCATGGTGAATGCTTTATTGCCCTTTTAGCAAAATATTTCTCATGTTGTCAGATGCATTTGACACTGAGCAACAACTATGTGCTATGGAGAAGTTGAGGCATGGGCAAGCAGTAGATATTCCAAATTATGACTTCAAGAGTTACAAAAACGTTTTTCCTGCAAGAAGGGTACAGTTTTCCTATGCTCCCCTTGTCTTGAAAAACATAACTCTCCTTTATATATGCCAAATCCTATTGCAGATATCTGCAATTCGAAGCTGGCTTCATATAAACTTGGGTTCTGTACTATCATAACAAATGTTCTTCAGAATTTTATAAGATCTTGGTGTGGTATTTACTTGAAGGCTTTGTTATCTATATGGATATATATTTTCCAGGGGCCATTATTTAGTGAGGGTAAAGTCATTAGATTGTGACCATAAGGTTGCAAAAGGAGTTATGAGTAGCTGTTTCATGCTAAAATGTTGAAGGTAGGACCATTTACCATTTCAAATCCTCCCTTCTTGGAGTCTTGGACACTGATAGGCGGGACCTTAATTGGATAGTGGTAACTGTATTGCCTGGCTCTATGTTCACATGCTACTTGTAAAATTCTCAAGGTTGAGCAAGATTGTTAGTGAAGCTATACATTTACTTATATCTAGATTTTTTGGGTTTTGACTTGTGTTATTTTGGGTTCTGTGGCATATATGGTCAACTATGGAATTTTATGGAACAAAGGCAGCATGATCTAGCTCAGAAGATAATGGAATTTATATTTCCAAGGAAAAGAAAAAGGCGAAAAACTAAAGGGAACAATACTATATTATGATTGTATTCTACTAATTGCATAGTTGGATTCCTTCTTTTTCTTTGTCTAAACGGGGCTCTTGTTTGAAATAGGGAACTATTAATACAATAAAAAAGAAGTGAAACTTCAGTAATTAGCAGTTTTTTACTTTTCCACATTAATGATTGTGATCTTTTTGTCAGTGACCAGGGTGTACAGATGTGATTTTTTTTTGATGCGTGGCTTCATATTAATTAGTTGTGGACAAATGTTTCCTTCTATGTTTCAGCTGTACATGCCATGTTACACTTACCAGTACACTACCATAACTATGCTGAAATTTCCCTACACGATATTTGAATACTTCTTCCATGATGTCTTTGTACAACGTTTAGTGACTGCACTCATGAAATGTAAATCTCATGTTTGATTCTTCAATGTGCATCACATTCTGAACTCTCTTTGCTACAAATATTTTGCAGGTCAATCCATCAGATGTTATAATATTGGAAGGCATTCTTATTTTCCATGATCCTCGCATCCGAGAGCTGATGAACATGAAGATATTTGTTGATACAGGTTATTTAGTTTTCCAGCTATCAATTAACTTTGGCATCACTATATTATCTAAACAAACTAAAAGAACTGGAGTTTCTTATGGTGCTTTACTATTATATAAACAGTGAAGCACCTTAATATGTTTTTTAAATCATTTTATAACAATTACATGTCATAGTGCGCATGGCATGGGTGCAGGTCATGGGTTGAAATCTCACTGGCAGCAGTATTTTCTTCCAGGAGATAGATGATATGTCATCTATCTAATTATTTGGATCTTAATAATTTCTTTTCAATTATTATGCATCTGATATAAAAATAATACTACTAATAATAAATTTTTCATGAAAATTCAATTCAATTTTTTTTTTATTCTTAAAATCTTTAAATAGATTTTAAACATGATTTTATCACATTTATAATGTTTTTGGCTTTCAATCACATAAAATATGGACATATTATTTTGATTTTTTTTTCAAATTGCTTTAACAATCATAAAATATTTGTTTTTTTAATAGAAACAATGATTCCAGTTAAAAAACTTGCATTTGCTAAGATAAAAAAGAAATATATTAATAAGAAAATTTATCTTGAGTGAAATTGTTTTTCAAAACAACTGAATTTTCAAGTTTAATAACAGTGCCAAAGAATTCTCTAAGACCTGATTTCTTTTTTGATAACAGTGCCAAAGAATTCTCTAAGACCTGATTTCTTTTTTGCATTTAAAATTTTTTGGTCCCTCCGCAGTGGAGCGCGTGCATACAAGCTAGTATAACCTATAGGGGGACATTGTTGGAAGATGTGAGAGTTCATAAAATGTGTCTAGAGCTTTTGTGGCATGTTATATTTTAGTTGTAGCCTTGAGGAATATCATAATCCTTAACCTTGCTGGATGGGTTATTGAAGCTTTTTACTGGAAACCTATCCTTTTCAGTATCTCAGATTATCTCAAGTAGCAATTGGTATTTTTCTTTAACAAAATGTCTACGCATGCCTGACTTTCTGCATTCCCCCATTGCCAAACACGACAATTTTATGTTGTTTCAGTTCCTCAACATGTTTCTGCCATTTTTCTTTTCATTTTGTTTTGGAACCAATAGGTTCTGATGTTCCTTATAAAATGATCCAATATACCACACAAATATAACTTATTTGTAGCACTATCACTTGACATAGTTCAATTTTCAGCGCAGATGCTGATGTACGTCTGGCAAGGAGAATAAGGCGTGATATTGTGGAGAAGGGTAGAGATATTGCTACAGTACTTGATCAGGTTAGTGGTTTTTTAATTCGTAGGTTGCATCATGAACTGACGGGGGCCTAAAAGTTGACTTATTCTTTCTTTCTTGCATTATTCTTTCTTTCTTGCATTATTCTCTACAGTTTTATAGAAAGTAAAATCTGGGGAATCTAAAATTTTCCTTTGTTGGTTGTTAAATGTGGTGGAAAAAAAAAAAAAAACAAGGGAAAATTGATGTAGAACTTTTATGTTTTACTGCCTGTACCCACTCAATTTCTTCAACTTAGAGCACGTGAGGTTTGGACAAGAGAGATAGGAAGTAATTTCCTACATCTCCCCTTTGTTCTTTCCTTTCTTTTTATCTTATTTTCTACCCATGCTATCCCAAAATGATTGTCATTCGTCCCTTTTCACCTTTAGGATGTTAAGAACTTAGTCTGTTTGATCTCACCTTTTCCTTGTCGGCTCCATCTTTAAAGAAAAAAATCAGTTTCCTTTTCATTTGCTATTAATTTTGGAGGGTGAACAACATCACATGAGATTTATGTAGTCTTGTTATTTTTTCCTTTTGATTTAAAATACTTATTTAGTGATCAAGATAATCTTAAAGTAAGCAAACCAATAGAAAGCCTTTACGTGTGAGCTAATTTTCATCTCTTCTATTAGGCTATCATGGTGTGTGACCTTTTGTGGGAATTAACAGAATTCTTTTGATGCAGTACTCAAAATTTGTGAAGCCTGCTTTTGATGATTTCATACTCCCAACAAAGAAGTATGCTGACATCATCATTCCTCGTGGAGGAGATAATCATGTAGCCATTGATTTGATTGTGCAACACATTCGTACAAAGCTTGGCCAACATGATATGTGTAAAATATACCCCAATTTATATGTCATTCAATCAACTTTTCAGGTATGGCATCCTACTCACCAATCAAACCTAACAATGGGGGTTATGTATTCTAATGGAGATCTACATTAATCTTGATTAAGCAGCATATCTTACCTGCTTTTCTGGTTCTGTGTACTGTATTGTTGTTTGCTTCTTTGCTTATTTAGATCCAACAATTCTTGCCTGTCTCATGCAGATACGCGGTATGCATACTCTAATACGTGATTCTCAGACAACAAAACATGACTTTGTTTTTTATGCTGATAGGTTGATTCGTTTGGTGGGTTTATATTTTCTTAATTAATGTTTATTTTATTATTATTTTTTAATTTTTTTTTTGCTTGAGAGTCGATATAGTGACCTTTTCTTTTATTCAGTTTGTTCACCTATCCAATCTCCTGTTACACATGCCAGGTTGTTGAACATGGTCTGGGACATCTACCGTTTACGGAAAAGCAGGTGACCACTCCCACCGGTAAGCTGACAGCTCAGTGTTCTGAGAATCTTTAGGCTACTCAGGTCTTGATTTCAAGTTTACTTTTACCTGGTATTTATTTTGTCAATGAGAGATGAAATCTTGGAGAAATATTTGATGTTTATTCTTCAAATAAAAAGGTTTATACTTTCATTTTACTAGATACTTAAAACATGAATGATGAGCATGTTGGCACCCTGGTAACAGAACTTGTATTACTTGTGATGGTGCGTTTGTAGTTGCAGGATTAGGAAGATGACTTACTTCTACTCATTTCATACTCTTTAAGTGATGGGTCCATATTTCTCATCTGAGCTGGTTTTTTTTTTTAGTTTTGTAACTTTAACTGCTCGGATCTTACTTCTCACCACATTTTTTTCCTGTGTGATGCAGGGTCAGTTTACACTGGTGTGGACTTCTGTAAGAGGTTATGTGGTGTATCTGTTATTAGGAGGTACTTGTACGATCTCAATTTATGAAGCAGTGGATTGATATGTTCCACTGTCTGCTTAATATTTTGACTTACTAGTATGTTTTATTCTCTTGCATCTGTCACCAGCTACACATGAGATTGAATTATGTGGGCGATGGCAATAAGTTGGCAATAACTTGTATCTTTCTTCCTGCATGATTGATACCCACTGCAGTCTTAGGGAATTTCTTCTGCAGATAATATTATGCAAGAGCACTATGAAACCAACTCATTAGTTAGACTGTGTTAAGTTCCCAAGTTCATTGTTACAATCACATGAATGGGTAGCCTTATGATTGATTTGATTATTTAGTTTCTTGGTTAGAGGAAGATAATTAGGAACTGAATTGGAATCTGTAGCCCCAACAACGAATTTCTTATTGTTTACATTTTATGAACTTTTTCCTGCATCTTTTCCAACTGCATGACAAACAACTAAATATTCTCTTTTACATTATGACCAGTGGTGAGAGTATGGAGAATGCTTTACGAGCATGTTGTAAAGGCATCAAGATTGGGAAGATTCTTATTCATAGGGAAGGTGACAATGGTCAGCAGGTTTGTAAAAGCTTCTCTCTTTGTTTTCAAGCATGCGTCTGACTTCATATCTGTATGTGTCATACAATCACTGAGTTCTGGTTAATCTCTCAATGCTTCAACGCTTTGGCAGCTAATATATGAAAAGTTACCGCAAGACATCTCAGATAGACATGTGTTGCTATTGGATCCAATTCTAGGGACAGGTTTGTATTTTTCACTATAGATTTTTGTTTTGGAATGAGTTAGTGATGATAAAGTTTTACTACCTTCGAGGACTCATAAAAAATCTTTTTGTTTCTTTGTAACTTGATGGAAAAGACCGTTACTCATGTCTTAAAATGCTACTGGCACTTCTAGACTCAATTAAAAGTTTGAATTTGAACATGAAAATTACTCGATTGAGTATATCTCTTGCTCCACTAATTGGTATTAATGACTCTCTACCTTTTGTTCAGGCAATTCAGCTGTTCAGGCTATTTCTTTACTCATTAGCAAGGGTGTGCCGGAATCCCAGATCATATTTCTTAATCTCATATCTGTAAGCGAGTTCTGCCTACTTGATTTTTTTGTTTTATTTTTAGCCTACTCGTTATGAGACATTAATTTTGGACATTCCTGTTTACAAATATACTATTTATGTCCACCAGGCACCTCAGGGAGTGCATGTGGTTTGCAAAAGATTCCCAAGAATAAAGATTGTAACATCTGAGATTGAAATTGGTTTGAATGAAGATTTCCGTGTTATACCTGGTATGGGTGAGTTTGGAGATAGGTATTTCGGTACAGATGACGAGTACCAACCAGTGGTGGCCCCTACACAATAGAGATATTAAAAGCTGTGCTGATTAATCTGCGAAGAGTTGGAGGCGAGCAGCCGAAACTGCCGGACTCTTTTATCTGCTGAGTTGTGCTATTTCAGTTTTCAACAAATTTTGACTCAAATTAAACCTATAGTTTCCTCCTTTCATTTTTATTTTCTTGAAACTTTGAGTCACACAGGGAGGTGTTTGATTCTGTCACCTAGTTCTGTGCAGACGGGTTTCATAGGAAAAAATAAAGAGCAAACAATCCATTATCAAAAAGTTACTCAGTCATTGCATGGCTTAGAGGAGAGGATTACTGGCACCTACTTGGAACGTGATGGTGACAACCTCCTCATGATATATGTATCTGTGAACCCAGATATTTGATCTCATATATGGTGATACAATTTTATGGTGAACCATTATTTTGGTTCTACTAGAGGTTGATTATCCTTGTTTGATTCTTTTCTGTTATTGTGGTGTATGCAAATTTTCTCATCCTAGCTACATGTTCCCTTTTGTTTTCTTCTACTCTACTATAGCAGGGCATTAATTTATCAAAAAATGAAGCTGAAATGAATTAGAAGGGACATTGACATTAATGGTTAGAAATTAGTGGCTGAGACAAATATAGATGTTTGCATCAATATCTTCAAATTTTGGAGGGAGCAAAGCTGCAGATGAGGCAAGAGCTTTTCCTTTTCCACACAATGCTTTTAGGGTTCTCGAGCTGAGAGATAATAAAAAGATATCCACTTGGCAAAGAGAGTGATCACTCATTGCTTTATCCAAGGATGATAATCTGTGTTGGGCTAATCTCTTGACACGTGTTGACATTTGTAGGGTGGATTTCTTTCGGTATATTCTATCGAAGATGATCTATATAGAGTGGTGCTTGTGAAAGTTTGTTTTTGCATTTTCGTCTTGTATCTATTTATCTTTCTTTATCCAATATCCATCCTAGAAAAAGCTTTTGCCATGTCGGCCTTTGTTGGAAAGTATGCAGGTATTACTCCTCTCTCTCACACACACTTGTCTATGTCCAACCTTTTGAACTCCATGAAGCTTAAGTTGAGCACTCGAGTTCACTTTAAAGCACTATTTTGACTACGAATTCATGAACACTGAAAACTAGAGTGCACCAGTTTCTTTCTCCTTTGCATATCCATCTTTTTTAGCTGGTTACAAAGGAGAGGCTCAAATGTGAGACCTCTTTGGAGATGGGGATATGATTGCAGTTGAACTTCAAGTTCATTGGCAGATATCCAGTTAAGTTGCCACTGGTAGACTTTCATATATAAATGATAGGAGTTTCACCTCATGCATGCACATGGATTGAAGCTTCAAATAATAATGGATAGCTTATCAAATCAAGCCTATATATATATATATAGCTTCTAAGGTTGTTGGTTCTTACCATTGTTTACTCCAGATGAGTTGATCAAGACTGCCAAGTACATTGCCACACCAGGGAAGGGCATTTTGGCTGCGGATGAGAGCACAGGCACCATTGGTAATCGTTTATCGAGCATAAATGTTGAGAATATTGAGTCCAACCGCCAAGCCCTGCGCGAACTCCTTTTCACATCCGGCAAAGCCCTACCTTACCTCTCTGGTGTCATCCTCTTCGAAGAAACCCTCTACCAGAAAGCCTCTAATGGGAAACCATTTGTTGAAGTCCTCCAAGAAAACAACATTGTTCCCGGAATCAAAGTTGACAAAGGTGTAGTTGAATTAGCTGGGACTAATGGTGAAACTACAACCCAAGGCTTTGATTCACTCGGAGCACGTTGCCAGCAATACTACAAGGCCGGTGCACGATTCGCAAAGTGGCGTGCTGTCCTCAAGATTGGCCCAACTGAGCCATCTGAATTGTCAATCCAGCAGAATGCACAAGGGTTGGCTCGTTACGCTATTATTTGTCAGGAGAATGGTCTGGTGCCTATTGTGGAGCCTGAGATTTTGACCGATGGATCTCATGACATTAAGAAATGTGCTGCTGTAACTGAGACTGTGCTTGCAGCTGTTTACAAGGCATTGAATGACCAGCATGTTCTTCTTGAAGGCACCCTCCTCAAGCCTAACATGGTCACTCCAGGTTCTGATAGCCCAAAGGTATCAAAATATCAACATCAACCCTTAATCTAATTAATTGAATTATCTGATACTTGTCTTTATAATTAATTAATCTCAAAAGGGCTAACTTGATTCTGTACAGGTAACACCTGAGGTGATTGCTGAGTACACAGTGACCGCGCTACGCAGAACTGTTCCACCAGCTGTACCAGGCATCGTGTTCTTGTCTGGTGGGCAAAGTGAGGAGGAAGCAACACTGAACCTCAATGCAATGAATAAGCTTGAGGTGTTGAAACCATGGACTTTATCATTCTCTTTCGGCCGAGCATTGCAAAAAAGCACGCTCAAAACATGGGCTGGAAAGAAGGAGAATGTTGAGAAAGCTCAAGAGGTGTTCTTGGTTAGGTGCAAGGGAAATTCAGAGGCAACTCTTGGCAAGTATACTGGAGGAGGTGCTGGTGGGTTGGCTTCAGAGAGCTTGTTTGAGAAGGGGTACAAGTACTAGGCCTCTCTCTGAGTCTCTGTTTATGACTTTACGGGGCTGGTGATTTTATTTATGCAATTACAACTTGTATTTTCCTTCCTTGGAATGCCAATTAATTAATTTCTTTTGCCTTTTGGTGTGTGTGTGTATTCAAATTTGAGTTTGAGTACGCTCAGTATATAAGGGT
>Ga0325403_1003202_pt1 | contig 14845 bp, 3 predicted proteins | sample PopdelMetagenome_19_FD_205665 | JGI IMG/M metagenome (GOLD analysis project Ga0325403, IMG submission 205665) | Populus deltoides microbial communities from Bellville, Georgia, United States - Xylem-PdKOR-R4 | ecosystem: Host-associated > Plants > Phyllosphere > Stem > Wood/Secondary xylem...
TCTCAGGCAGCCACACACCCATCTCCCTGCAGGTCGTCCTCCACCGACCTTTGAATTATCAATGCAATCCAGAAACATCTGTAATGACAAGTGCTGGTAATATTACCAAATTTACTTATTTTTTTTAAAAACAATTGGCACATTAACCTAAAATATTTGGCAGAATATCTATAATTTTAAAACGCAGTGTGCCCTACATGGTTAACTCGAGATCTAGGTGATTCGGAACCAAAACCAAGCTAGATTTAAAAAAACACAGAAGAAAGTAAAAATCCAGATAACCCTATTAAAAATCTAAATTAACCCAACTGACCAGACAAGACTTCTAAATAACTTGACAGGAAAAGTATAGTCGAAGGCATCAATCCCTTGCCAAAGCTAAAAATACTCACTCTAGCAAACCTTACTTTCTGGCCGATTTCCGGTCACATACTTGTATTTCTACAATATTCCTGAAAGGGTTTGCTTTTCTTCCATCATTGAGTCCCTGAAGAGTTCTCTTGCTGTAACTCTCAGTTACTACTATCCATTTTCTGGTCGAATAGTACAAATTAAATCCAAATACCAACGAGCATGGAATTATGTGACGATAATGGTTCCTTGGTTGTAGAAGGTCATGCCAACATTTCTTTGAATAAACTAGACTTCTACAATCTTCAATAAGTCTTTGCAAGGAAAACTCGTCTCTGTCAACACCTAGTTTGCTTTACAAGATCAAGTCACCCATTACATTTGTGGAGGCATCTCAATAACATTCGCCTTTGATCATGCACTCTGCGATGCAAGTGCCTTTGATGATAAGTTCCTGGTTTCACGGTCAGAAATCGCTCAAAAAAAGCCAATATCTTGCATGTCAGACCACAGGAGAAGCCTTCGAGCACGTTATCCTCCGACTTATCATCCTACTTTGGATCAAACTTTTGTGGAGTGCACCACAGAAGAAATAATAAACACGCCAACATCCCAGATCTTGCTCAAGCGCCTCTATCATATTGATGTCTCCAGCATCAATAGGTTGCAACAACTTGCTTGTGCCAGCAGTAATAAAAGAACTAAAATTGAGGCTTTATCAGCCTATGTATGGAAGATCATGGTAACAGCCATTGATGGAAAGCATCAAAAGTGCAAAATGGGATGGTTAGTCGATGGATGAAGTAGCGTTCATGGAGATCAGAATTTAATGCCAAATAACATAAGGAATGTGTTTTCTGTTGGTGTTGCAGAAGCAACCATTACAGAACAGAAGCAAAGGTCTATATTAGATGTTGCTAGCAATGTTCATGATGCGATATCAAAGGTTATAAGGCACATTTTTGGATTTGATTGACTGGATCAAGAAAGTTTCCAGTTGCTGAATTTGAGTTCGGATTCGGCAGTCTTGTGCTAGGCACGGTTGGTACCACGATAGAAAAAATTGAAGTCGGGTACATGAACCGAAGGCCAAGCGCTAGAAAAAATGGCTCATGGACTGTTTCAGCTATCTTGTGGCCAGAACTAGCTGCTGTCTTGGAGTCTTCTTCCACTCTGATGCTGTTCTATCCATGTCTACTTGCTTCTAATCTATACTTGATGCTAGACTTGCTTCTAATCTATACTTGATGCTAGACGTTTGGCACTGTACCAAGCATTATACCATGCTCCCACCTAGAACTAAGGGCGGGCTACCATGATGTGCAGTTTAGATTCAATGTTCCTTTCTACGAACAGAAAATATTCTCTCTTATTGAGAAAATGGAGTAAAACAGAAGGACATGGGCCCAGTTATACAATCACCATGAGCAAGGCAGCAGCAAGCAAATACCGAGCAAATACTGACCCGAATCCCACTCGTACCTCCTGTCCTTTTCAACGACCATGTTGCCTTTCGAAATTCATAGCTAAGAATAGAATCGATCCTCGAGAGTTTCAGAATTAGAACCTTGGAGCTATAAATGCTGTCGGGGCAAGACGTGAAAGAAAACCTCCAGGATAAATAGATAATATTTGTTCCAGTCTCGTGAAGCTTTAACGCCTCTTGTATGCTAACGAATCCATCTGATTCATCACGGAAAAACAGAAAACAAAAAAAAAATTAAAATTCAATGCGGTCTTCTTGTGAATTACTGTCTAAATTTTTGCTAACCCTCATTTTACAACCGGGGAATTTTTTTCCCCCTTCATCTTTAGCATAGTTATCTTTACTCACATTTTACAATTATTAGCAACCAGACTAATTTGAGAAACGAGGAAACCCCTATCTTTAGGCAGTGTTGCATCCACTTTCCATCCTTGTAGCTGGAGAGAACTTGATGGATGTGCAATAGTCTTCCTCTCTCCTCGCCGATGGTGTTGATTACATTCTTTGAAAACTTATCAAGGTAAAAACCATGGAGTGTGGCTAGATATTTAATTCCTCATGGCGCTTTGTCCAGCCATTCATATCTCCATATTGTTACCCCTTCAAGGTAAGGCACTGCACCTTTCTCTGCTTCCAACAAAGTAATTCCCAAACGCTTCTGTGATTTTAAACTGCAAAACATGAAGAATAGACCTTTCATCTCTAAATGTCCGAACCATCTCTTTCCTCTACCAACAAGAAATTATTCACTTCAATTCAAAAATTTGTCTCATCACATCTCCTTCCTGACGATCTATTCCAAAAGCACACCTTGTTTTAATACGAGTCTATTGAAGCTTGTCCTGTCTAATTGTCTTCATGTCCCTGTTTATGGGCCTGACAATTCAAACAAGAATAGATTTCAAAAAGGAAGCCAGAATGGGAATGTAACATAAAGGCTCTCCAATGCAAAACTAAAGGAAATGCCATATGTGAATGCAGGTTCCAGCACAAGATTGACCTGGTTAGGAAATGAGATATTTCTCCTTAGCAAAGACTCATGGCGCACAGAAGTGGCCCCAGCATCATTGAATAGTGTAACTCACTATCAAACAATAGGACGTTGCATTTCTCTAAAAATATGCACCTGCAGTCACCATCTAAGCTTAGTCAATCTTTTATTGATTACAAAAGAAGATGGGCGAGGGAAAGAAAAAAGATGGATAAAATGCAGCAGGCCCTAACTGACTAAGCAAACGGTAATGGCATAATTTTTAAGATGATATGGTATTTGATATCATCTCAACGACACTACTCTTTAACATAAGCTCAATTGGAATTTAGGTATGCATCATCCATAAATGAGGAACCCTTTCTACCATGCCCCTTTTTGCTTGTTTTAATTCTTTACTATGACAATACCCATGAAAGTGAAAATTGTGAACTCAATAATACTAGAGATATCATTATTATGAATTTAAAACAAAATACATGTATACAGGGGCAGAATATCACCTAAGAGGAGTAAAGGTAATTGAAAGTACTCTCCATACATTCAAGGCAACTAACAAGAGTTTTATATTAAAAAAATCAACGAGACTGAAATGAGGATGCAGCATGGTGAGTGGCAATGCAAGCTAAATTAAAGAACCAAAAAATGCATCCATAAAAAATTGAGCATGGCACCAAGTAAGAAAAAGAAGAGGAAAAAGGTTAAAATTGGACCATCAATCCTTTCCCAGGAGTGTTAAAGATGAGGTCTTCACATTGCATGAAGTGGAATCTCATGCTTATTTATGTCCTGTTGTTGGTGTTTAAAATTTTTTGCTTCCATGGTTAACCTCTACTAGGCTTTTAATAATTATAAGTGACTGTCAATAGCAATATAACAATTTCTTTGGCACTCTTATATGACTGGGAAAACTGTTGCTGCTACCTGCTATTACTTAAAAACAGGTCACAATCACTTGCCCCTTCTTCAAGCTATAATAAAAATTATCAAAATAAAATATTCTAGAACAATTTACAGCGCAACAAAATAAACTTGAGCGAAAAGAAAATTGAACTGAGAAGGGAATGACTACGTAAATTAAGAGGAAACTTAAAAAAAAACAAAAAAGAAATCATGTACCATCAACTACCATGGAAAGCGAAAAAAAGCTTTCAAGATAACTCCTTTGGAAACCATTCATCCATCACAAGAGCAGGCAAAATAGCATATGCAATTGAAACCGTCAAACTGTATATAGTCAACCTGAATAGAGGAAGATGCAATAAAAAAATGAGATATACAGAGATGTGACAGGAATGACCATTTTGTTAGAAAGTAGCTTAAGACAAACCCATTTATGCAAGCAGAAACAGATTTTAGAATTAAAATGTAGATGGATTAAGACACAAACCTCCAAATGCAATGATTTATCTTAAATTAAGAAGAAGTGCTCCCCGTGTCAAGCAATTGGATTCTCTGAAGAACAGATTTTAGAAACATAAATCAAGTTTGACTAAGTTGCAACCTTCAAAACATGAATGCCTGAAAATTCAAACTCATACTCACACATTCATCCGGGATAAAACACGTGGCAATTTTAGAGGGCATGTGATATCAAGGGAGTTCTTGGTCATTCTTGATTTGTTGCTGTTGATGGCTGATGGCACCCATCAATCAATGTAGTGTACGTAATCTCATCTAAACATACTGCTCCACTGGACATTTCATCACATACTTTAAATGCTTCTTCTACCTTACCTTCTTTGCATAACCCATTTGTGAAGGCATTGTAAGTGACAGCATCAGGAAGAATTCCTTTTTCTGTCATCTCGTTCAGAAGCTTAGCTGCTTCTTTTGTTTTGCCCAGTTTGCAAAACCCATCTATCATGATTGTGTAGGTGAATTTATTAGGATGTATGTTATGTGAAGACATTTCTTGCAAGACAATATTGACTTTATTCATCTGGCCTAGCTTACTATAACCACCAATGATTGTAGTGTAGCAGACAACATTTGGCAACAAGCCCTCCTTTCTCATCTCATCAAGGAGGTGTTTTGCATCATCAACAAGGCCAATATTGCACAGTCCATGCATCAGAGAAGAATATGTGGCACAACTTTGCGGGACGCCTCTGCTTTTCATGTCATCACGAAGTCTAAATGCTGCATTCATATTCCCATTGATGCAGTATGCTCTGATTAGAGAATTATAAACAACAGAATTTAGCTCCAGTTTCTTGGAAACTAACTCGTTTAATAGATTTTCACCATCTTCAACTTTATTGGCTTTACAGTATCCATCAATCATAACACCATATGTGTAAACATTAGGAACATAACCATTTTTTTTACACTCATGCCATAGCCTACTGGCTTCATCAATCTTATCCGCATTACAGAGCCCATGTAGCAATAAATTATAAGTGTATATGTCTGGCTGAATTCCCTTCTTGACCATCTCTTCCTTAAGTTTAAATCCTTCCTTGACTTTTCCCTCCTTACAGCACCCTGATATGAGCGTGTTGTATGTTATCCTGTCAAATACTAAACCCCTCTCTAGCATATCTCTGAGGAGCTTAAGAGTTTCTTGCATGTTTCCTGCTTTACACAGCCCATGAATAAGGGCATTTGAAGTCACTATGTTGGGTACAAAACCTTTCCCCAACAACCTACACCAAAGTTCAACTGCTTCTCCTTGCTTTCCAGCCTTACATAACCCAGTAACCAATGTGGTAAGCAGCCCATCATTTGGCCTCAAATTTCTTAACAGCATCTCTCTAATAAAATGTAGTGCAGTAACAAACCTAAACTTCAAGCACAACCAATTAATTACCATAGAAAATGAGCCTTGGTTTATTGGTAAACCTCTTGCTATCATCTCCTCTAAAACATTTTCAGCTTGTCCTATTTGATCACTCTTGCAAAAACCTTGTATAAGTGAATTCAAAGTAACTGAATTGGGAGATATCCCCTTCGATAACATGTCATCTCTTATTTTAAGTGCTTCACTAATATTTCCCATCTTACAGTAACCATCAATCAATGTGTTATATACAACCTCATTTGGCACAAAACCCAACTCAGACATTTCCTTCAAAACACAATTTGCTTCATCAATTTTCTCCAACTTAATCAAACCATTAATGAAAACACTATATGTTATAAGGCTTGGACTCACTTTCTCTTTTACCATCTTTTCTTTAAACCTGTATGCCTCATCTAATCTCCCACTCTTACACAAGCCATGAATGATATTATTATACGTAACAACATTTGGAGCAACACCCAACTCTTCCATTTTTGAAAACAACCCGATAGCATCATCCTCTCTGTGTCCCTTACAAAACGCATTAATCATTGTGCTGAACAAGTGAACATCCGGAATGATACCACCAAGACAGATGAAATCATACACTTCATAGCTTTTTTTTAGCTCATTAGCCTTCACTAAAGAACTCAACAGAAAAGTGCATGTCTTTAGTGAGGGAAACAAACCCTTTTTCGCCAATAAACTAAAGACATCAGCAGCAAAACCAAAACCCAAATGTTTAAACTGTGTACTATAAACATGTACCAATAAATCAGTAATTTTAACACCAATAACAGGCTCAAACACCAAATTCAAATCAGCCATTATTTGTGCAATCTCAAAATGTCTCATCTCAAAATTCCTCGCATAAAAGGCTGGAACTTTCCCATCAATCAAACGAATTAAAAGCAATCTTGCAGGAGACAAAAGATCATTACCAACAAGCAAATGAATCAAAACACAATAAGATCGAGCTGTGAAACGAAACTTACAAGTCTCGGATACAAAATGAAAGAAATTCAAAGCTGTTTTTGGATTCACATTTGATTTAAGAGCTAAGAAACAGCTATCAAACTCTTGAGGAGACAAATGGGGGGCTAATTCTTTACATTTAGCGCAATCCAAAGATGGATTAGAAAGAATTAAAGATACCCTTTTGAGTAAACTCTGATTTAAAGCTTGTGGATTTGTCTGTGTCTGCAATAATGAAGGAGGAGGAGGAGGAGCTTGTGGGTGTATTTGGTGCTGTTTTTGAAGCGTGGTTGTGATACAAGTTAAAGGACGTTTAAGCGGGGATTGAATAAAGATGGGTTTGGTGATCGTTAGCCTTCTCATATCCATTAGAGATTGCATTCACAGAGCAAAAGAATCCAAACTTTACTCTTTGTGTGGATTGGCAAGGGTTTTAGAACGGTGGACAGCAAGAGGCCATGGGGTTCTTTTTTGATGGAGGTTGGGAGGATGTGACAGAGAAACTGCCACGACAGTAGGTATAAAGGAGCGTATGGTGTTTAATGTTTCAGGAGAGTTCGGTTCTCACTGTAATGGCTAATCAAGCGATGCCGCCACCCAGGGCAGCCACGGGGCTAATGATATCAGGGTTAGTTGAGTTGAGATTTGAGAGGAAGACGGGAGTTGACGTCTTTTGGGCTAGGTGTTTGGGTAACGGGCCTGTATAGAAGTGGAATACTAATCGGAACAAGCTGGGCTACATAACTCTAAAATCTGAATTGGGCCATAGTTTTAGGGGATGAACATGGGGGCAATCGGGGTTTCTGAGGGATTGTGTTTATGCGATGAAGATATCCATCCAAGTGTAATTTCAGATATGTCCTCTCCTATCGTTTTCTTTTTATCAGATGAATCCTTCCCTCGGACACTCTGTCGTGCAAATCTGACATTTATTTTTTAAATGGCAATGACGAGTTATGTTTGGGATCAAATGTTGATGCTCTATCCAAATCCAAATCCAGATGGGTTAAATATCTGTGTGCAAAAACTGGCCAAACAGGTTCTTACCATGGGAAGAACAAATCGGTGAACGGTCTCCGGTGTCTCGCTCCAAGTAATTTCACTTTCCGGTGTGCTAGTGTAATAAGTATATAATTTAACATTTTTTGGGCTTACTTGAACAAATTGAACTGTCTCCTTTCAATCTCTCACGCTAGCATTTAGCACTAAAAGTTACTGTTTACGACAATGACAAGAAAGGTAGAGGGGGTCGGGTTTTGAAGACAATGAGGATATAATACAATTTACGACAAATTGCTTCGTAGATATTTCTTTTTCCCCAATCTTTTGTTTCTGCAAGATGACACCGACTAACTAACTGGTCATGGATTTTGCCCTCAGCTTCCTGTCACTTTCTTTCTAGTTGGCTGATGAGCATGCAGCCTTTGTTTAAAACACTTTTATTAATTTATTGATATTAAACAGATTCAAGGGATCGATACCAGAAACTGAAAACATCGTAATCCAATAATTATTCTAATTAAATAGTTAAATAAGGATTCTGGACGCAAATCCTTCCTTTCCTTTAAATATTTCTATTTAGACTAAGATTTCAACTAATTTACCAGTTAAATAATGATTCTAGATACAAATATTATACTTTCTATAAGTATGTCTACTTAGACTAGTTTCAATTAGCAATAAGAGACTCCCCTCTGAATAAAGTACTCTTAAATGCAAACACCAAGTAATCTTCCAAGCTTTATAAATAACTCTAATTTGAATGATTTGATGAACATATCAACAACTTGTTTTTTACTTTTGCGAGGAATGTTTTCAATCGAGATCTCTTAAGAAATGAAATTTCTACGTACCATATCACTTGACATACACACGAAACAACGGATACAAATTCAAAATCGATTGTTTCTTTAGAGACCATGAAATAACTCCCGAACCAATCTTAAAAAATACTCATTCTTGCAAGTGTTTCTTCCTGCAAAATCACTGTAAATAAAGCCGACCAAATATGAACTCCCTTGTTGTAGAACAATCCACATTTCATAGAACTAATGACGTCTTATTGTAGCTGTTGGAAGATGAGTTCTCCTTTAGCTATGCTTTCCGCTCTCGGTCTCTTTTTTCTGATATGTCGTGGGAAGCTAGCATCAGAGGCAATGCCTAGGTTTTCTTTGGATAGCAAATCAGAAGAATTAATTTTGCAACTTAGGTTCGAATGAATTAGGTGTAACAGAGACACCATTGAGCTTTTTCCGAGGATTTTTTGTGGGGAGTAAAATATTTTGATCCGGGTTAACAAGGTTTTCTTCTGAATTCAAGGAGAGATGTATTCTAGCGAGATATTTGTTGAGCTAGATGGTAATGCGATGTCTCGGTTAAGGCCGGTACTGGTGTGGAATAAGTTTTGAAGAGGTGACTCGGTTTGGTGTAGGGGTTGTGTCTCAGTTTGCTCGGCAAGAATGTGAAGAGGACCGAGGGGAATGGATTTTCGGAGGGCACATCTTTGGTTGAGGAGGAAGCAAGCTGGTCGTGTGGATGAATGGAGGCCGAGGGGGATGAATTAATGATGGGTACTCCACTCCAAAGTGGCGCTCTCGCTTGCCGTTTCACGAACATAGTAAAAAAAATTTTATTTGTTTATATTTTTTTAATACAAAAAATTCATTCATAAATTTAAAAGTTTATCCATACATTTGATTAAATAAATAAAAAATTATCTTAGTAATAAAAAAATTATAAAACTTAATTTCTAACTAATTAAAGTTAATTCACCAAACTCGTTATCCAAATCATGAACTTAACTAGGTTCAATAATTTTATAGGTTCAATAATTTTATATTTAATAATATGATAAAAAAGATAGATATTTATAAAATTAAGAATCAACTAAATATCAAAGTGTCTTTTTAATATTGTAATAAAACTATAAATATCAAATCGAAACAAATTACGTTGACCAATTAAAAATAAATAAAATATCAAATGGTGAAACTAGAAAAAAAAAAAAGCAAGAAAAGTCAATAAAGATCAAAAAGTGAAGGATCAAATTAAAAAAACAGGCATAGACATGCATTTGGGGCAATCTATGAGCTTGGGCCTATTTAATTTTTTTATAGGGCAGACGACTTGACATCCACCCTATTTTTCTTGAAATAATATAGTAGAAGGTCGTTAAAAAATCAAGATTGAGGGTTTTTAGCTCTGAAAATTCATCTCAACCTTTTTTTACCAAAAAAACACCTACAAAACAATCTCGAGATTAAACCCTTTTATGCCTTCAAACAATAAAAAAAAATTAGTCCAAGAACAAAAGGTCAACACGAAACCTAAATTTTTCCCAAGATAAGATTTACCTTCTCGAGATATTTTAAGATGAAAAAACGCTCAAATTAAACTATCATCATTGAATGGAACCATTTGAGACCAACATCAACTCTTTTATGATCATAATTGATGTCAATCAAGAGTTTCTCTCTCTACCATCAAAATGCAACCACTTTCTCTCTTTTGTTTCAAATCAAAGACCGAAAAAGAAGGAAATTAAGGTTTTGGTTGAATTAGTGAAATGTTGAGGGACATGAAGTTTATAATTTGAAAAGTAGAAAACTTAAAGTGAACTTTTTATCTAATTTTGAAATTATCATTCATTTTCTATGTTATGTTTTTTTTTTTAACTATGATCATCTTTCTTTCATTCTTGTTATTCCTTAATAAATTTGAATCAATTGGCTTTCAATTAGGTCATAAAATTTGTCATATTTTAATTATGAATGCAGAATTTGTCATATTGAATAAAACCTTTTTCCAACATTGAGATAGTGATATATTAAAATTTGTTTTTTAAATATTAAAATGACAACATATTAGATTAACCCGAGTTAACTCAGGTTGACCATCTAAACTTGAGACCAAGGTGAATAAATTATTTTTCATTTGATTGCACAATAACAAGGCGGTAAGACTCTTTTTCTATATAAAAAAATGACATGCATGTGGGATTGAAAAAAAAAATGGCCTATTTTTTAAGTTAAATAATAAATAAAAAATTAAGTCAAATAAAAAAAGGGAAACCTTTAAATAACAAAGAATGAGTTTTTTTATTTCTTTTTAGCTTCAAAGAGATGAAAATTATTTAAGTAAACATAATATTTTTTTTAAGAAAATTAACAATTAGGCCAAGCGTATGGCCTATCCACACTCATGACCCATAAAAAGAATAAAAAATAAAATATCTTTTAATGCTAATTTTGAAACAATCAAATTTTTTCGGTGTCATTTTCACTCTAATCCTCTAACTTTTATTTTAGTTATTGACTAACAAATCAAAAATAATTAACAATCAATTTGGGCTTCAAAAGAACTCAATGGAAGAAAAAATAAGTTTGAGAATCAAAATGAAAAAGAAATCACAATTACAATCCATAGTGAAATGTGAGAGGATTCACAATGTTTTTCACAACAGTAAAAATGCCTCAAGCCTTTGTTTTTAGTGAAATAATTAAATTATGTCCTCTAATCTATAAAAGAGAAAAAGATTATTATGCCCTCTAAAACATAAATTAGGTAAAAACACTAGTCTATTCTGCTTGCGCTTCACCGTGAGTTAGACCAATTTTTTTTAAGATGTAAAAAAAAATGTCAAGAGCAAGGAAAATTCTTTGGTAGTTTCATTAAATCCAACCAAATAGGGTAGTCTTGAAACCTCTCGATCCAACTCCTTGCCTAACTCAAGTTTCTAATTAAACCGTGTGGAAGCTAACTCGACATGAATCGATCAATTTCACGGGTCCAAAGACAACTTGGATGATTAGTGAGAACATGGCTTAGCTTTTAAAAAACCTTTAAGATGACAACTTTATAAAAAATATTAAAATGACGTCAAACTGGATTGACCTTGGTCACCCTGCAACTTAGGTCATGGACTCCATTGACTTTATTAACTATTTTTAAAAAATTATTTTTAATTAATTACCTGATAAAAAATAGATACTCGCAAAATTGAGCACCAACTCTAAACTAGATGTTTATTTGAAACCGTGATAATCCTATAGAAAGAAAACAAAAATAAACCACCAAGTCTATTTCCTAACCAATCCAATATTAAATGATGAAATAAAAAAATCAATTAAAAAAGTTTAAGGACCAAAAACTAAAAAAAAAAACATATCAGGTTTTATAGGTAAGCTCGCCAAGCTAGTGGATTAGGTAACTCGGGTCAACATGTCTAACCTGCGAATCGAGTAATAGACTTCACTAAGATTAATAACTTATTTTTTAAACACTAATTTTTTATTTAATTATTTAATAATAAAAATAGACGATCATAAAATCTAGCACCAACCTAATATCAAGATTTTTTTTTGAAATCACGATAACCTCATGGAAAGTGAAATGAAAACATCATGAAATTTAATTTTCAATCAACCCAATATCGAAGGATAAAATTAAAAAAAATAAATTTAACAAAAAATAAAAAGTTAAACCCACCAAACCTGCAAACCGGGTCATGGACTCCACTGAAATTAATAACTTATTTTTAACTATTTTTTTATATATATGATAACAAAAATAGACAATCACAAAATTAAATACTAACCCTATACTAGGATTTTTTTAGACCACAATAACCTCACATAAAGTGAAACAAAATAAATTATGAAATTTAATTCCTAATCAAACCCGATATTGAAGTGTGAAATAAAAAAATGAATTTTTTTTAAAAGTTAAACCTTCAAAACCTGCAAAACAAGTCAACCCGCCAAACCTGCGAAACATGTTCATGGACTTTCTAAAATTTAAAAACATGGTTTTTTTAACTAAATGATAAAAAAATAGACGATTACAAAATCGAGTTCAATTAAAAAAAAGATATTCCTTCAAACTCGCAGGCAGGGACAACCCTAAATACCTTGTCAAACTTGCTAGTCGAGACATTGATCCCACAGTTTAATAACTTGGTTTTTTCAAAACTATTTTTTTATTTAACTAAATATTTGTTATAAAATAGACGATATTGCATTGCCGTGATATTTTTTGATATCAATGCAATGTCATGATATTTTTTTGATATCGAGATAACCATATAAATGACAAATTAAAATAAATTACAACTATAAATTTCAATAAATACATAATATAAGTACTAAATTAAAAATATAAAAAAATTTAATAATTAAAGCAAAAAAGAAAAAAAAAGACTGAAATACAAAAAAAAATTACAAAAAACTGTACTAAATTAGAAATATAATTTTTTTAATAATTAAAGCAAAAAAAGAAAAAAAAGACTAAAATACAAAAAAATAAAAAATATTGTAGATTATTATATTAATTAATGGTTTCTATGAGCGTGAAGAACATTATTTTTCTTCTCACCGTTTAATTATTGTTGTAAAAAAAAATCAATAACAAAAAAAAAATATTTTGGATTTCTATGTAATACATGGTGTTTACGGGTGCGGCGAATAGTATTTTCCCCTATAGCCTTTAGTTTTGGTTGCGTTGTAATTCCCATCAGACAGAAGCGACAAACAGTCACCATCATTGGCTATTGAACGCGAAAGGAAAAGAAAAGAAAAAACCATAATATATAAATGAGGACATGTAGAGATAGTGAGAGACACCAATTCTCTAACAGCTGACAACATTCGACGACAAGGCCATCATACCCCAACCGCCACAACAACCGGAGGTTGTTATCGCCGGCGTCTTTATTAGAAGCTATATTATTAGCTAAAAGAGTGTTAATGGCAGGACAGTCAAGGAAATGGATGATATTGGTGGCGACTATATGGATCCAAGCATTTACAGGGACAAATTTTGATTTCTCTGCTTATTCATCGGATTTAAAATCCGTTCTTGGGATTTCTCAGGTGCAACTGAACTACTTGGCTGTGGCCTCTGATCTTGGAAAAGTTTTTGGATGGTCTTCAGGATTAGCTCTCATGTATTTTCCATTATGGGTGGTTCTTTTCATGGCTGCTTTCATGGGGTTCTTCAGTTATGGTCTTCAATGGCTTGTTATAAGGAACGTAATCTCTCTGCCTTACGTCCTGGTACGTTCTCTTTTCTTCTTTATCTAACATGGCATGTATTTATGGCAAGATAATAATTTGTGTTTCTATTGAGTTGATTTTGGATTCAATTCTTGTATATGTGTTATTGGGGTTGGGGTCATGATTTTTTCTGTATTTCTTGGATTTGCGTTTTCTTTTTTGGTTCTCTCAGATTGATTGGTGGCATGATTATTGAATTTGTTTTTGAATTTCTCATTTCTGGGTCTTAATTTCTTGAAGATAAGTTTCTATTAATGGCCAATAAATTGCCCAGCTCTTCTGTTGTTTGCTCTGCAAGGGGAGACGGATGCTTTCTCCTGCCGCAATTCTCTAGTGTCTTCCGAGATGCTGATCGCCTAACCTTTTGTTTGTCAAATCCCAAAACTACTTATTTCATGGCAATTAAAATAAATATTTTAATGATTTATATTAAAAAGATATGTCTTTTTAGTCAAAATTATTTTTTTCTTATATTTTTTTATTTTAGCGAAAATATTTTTTTATTATTAGCATTTTTTAATAAAAAATATTATAATTTAAAAATCAGATTTCAATAAAAAAAAAATCATATCTTGATAATTTTTTATACAATTAAATAAAAACATTAACATCAAGGTTGATTTTTTTATTTCTAGAATTTGACAAACCAAAATCTTTTTATCTTTTCCTTTTTTCGCAAGTTCCTCTCATACCTTTCACCATCAAGGAATAAAAAATTAAAGTTTAATGAACGAATTGTAAGTATCGAAAACCAAATGCACCAAAATGTAAAAAATAAAATAAAAAAAATCCTATGTTAAATGAATAGTGCTTTTAACAGTGTGCGCGTTCCGTGAACATTGAAATGTTGCTTTGCTTTATGCGATATCTGTACCTGTGGTTGTAATTGATTTTTTTATAAAATTTTGATTTTTTAATTTTAATTTTAATTTTTGATTTTTTTATATATTTTTGGATCATTTTGATTTGTTAATATTAAAAATAAATTTTTAAAAATAAAAAAAATATTATTTTAATATATTTTTAAATAAATAATACTTTTAAAAAAATACCTATTACAGTTTTAAGCATATTCTTAATTGATATTTTTAAGATTTTTCTTAAAAAAAAAACCAAAAAGAAACTCATTACTTTTAAGGGAGAAAATAATTGAGATGCTGTTAGAAAATGGAATACTTGTCAGTTTTGTTTGTCTATTTCTGGAA
>Ga0325403_1003203_pt1 | contig 14845 bp, 15 predicted proteins | sample PopdelMetagenome_19_FD_205665 | JGI IMG/M metagenome (GOLD analysis project Ga0325403, IMG submission 205665) | Populus deltoides microbial communities from Bellville, Georgia, United States - Xylem-PdKOR-R4 | ecosystem: Host-associated > Plants > Phyllosphere > Stem > Wood/Secondary xylem...
AAAAAACACCAGGCTTTATTTCTTGTCCATTGATCTTGTTATTGCATTATGGAATTCCTATTGCCCTCGTCATTGTTGGAATTATAATGGTGCAGTAAGGAGGACGCTGGCATGAAAACTGTCAGGCTAAGGGATGAAAAGGAGGTTCTGGACAGGCAGCAACATGCTGATATGGAAGCTCAAAAGAATTTGGAAGAAAACCTCCAACAGTTGGAAAATCGGGCACATGAACTGGATGCACAGGACAAACAAATGCGTGAAAGAATGAAAAAGATTCTTGATGCTTCTACAAAGCATAAAAATGAGGTGATTGATCTGAAAAAGGAATTGCGTGAGATGCAAGATAAACATCGGGATTCCAGGTTATTTAACTTGTTCCCTTGTTGGTTTGCTTGTTAACATTTGTCTTTTCTCCATAGTAGTAGATGTTCCTTGTCTTAGAGAATTGTGTTATTTGGCATCTAGTTCTTCTCTTTTTGTTTGATCAGATGCTGAATAGTTCTTTTACTCAAATGAAAGTGATATTTGTTAACTAGAGATCCTTTTTGTTGTCAGGCACAAATATGAGAACTTAAAGTCCAAAATTGGTGAAATAGAAAACCAGCTACGTGAATCGAGAGCAGATAGACATGAGAATGAGAGGGATGCTAAGCTGTTTCAAGCAGTTGAGACTCTCAAACGCCTATTTCAAGGAGTTCATGGCCGGATGATTGATCTCTGCAGGCCAACCCAGAAGAAGTACAACCTTGCTGTTACTGTTGCTATGGGGAAGTTCATGGATGCAGTTGTGGTTGAGGATGAAAACACGGGGAAAGAGTGCATCAAGGTACTCATTTTATCTGCTGAGTTACTATTTTTTCTCTAGCATGTTTTGTAATTCTGGTTATTAATATCTGCACATTTCATTCCTGCATTATTTCATCTATGCTGTTACTGAAGTTCTGTTATTGGTCTCTTGATTGCTAGATGTAACTGTGATGAAGTTCGTTGAGAACTGTAGTTTGTCTGAAAGTAATACAACAATTCATTCATTTTGGTTTCTGCAGTATTTGAAAGACCAAAGGCTTCCTCCTCAGACATTTATACCGCTTCAATCAGTTCGTGTAAAGCCAGTAATTGAAAGGTTGCGTACCTTAGGTGGTACTGCAAAGCTGGTCTTTGATGTGATCCAATATCCTTTGAAAAAGTTTGGTATCAGCCAAAATCATGATTACGATGCATTTCATGCTTTTGACATCAACTTTTTGATTGAGTTTTTGTTATTGAACTATTAATTATTTTTTTTATATGCGATACATTTGTTTCCTTTTCACCGTTTCTTCATATGGATTCTATGTTTTTATTTGTTTGATGGCAACATGCATGTTTAATGATAATTGTTTTTTGGAGAATAAACAATATGGTAATTGATGTTGCGTAATCAGTCACTCATGGATTGCATGTTAATAACTTAGTTCCCTTGTGTGATCTTTTTTCTCTTGTAGAATTTAATGAAAAAGAGGTTATTGTTTTTGATTTTATGATTTTCTTTTTCTGTATCAAGTTTAAGAAATGAAAGCTGTTGGGACTGCATGAATCACTGGTGGTTTTTATCAATTTGATAATTTTATGTATTTGCTGCGGCAGATATTTCTTATTCGATTTGCCTGTCTGTTTGATGTCTGTTGATAATGCTTGGCTGTTTCTGTTACACTTTAGGAGTTTCTAGCTGGCCAATATGGACCCTATTTTAATCTTTTGATGGAGTTTGGCGTGTTTGTTTATGGCTAATGTCTAGGTTTTACTGTCAAACTACAATGACGATAGCGAGTTAGTTGACATACTGTGGGGCTGGCATATTCCTAAGGAAAAAGGATGTGCTAACAAGAAAAAACAAGTGATGTTTCTTTAAACTGAACTGATCTCTTGAACATCTTAGTGGCCCATCTTTCCGGTGTACACTAATGGCTGTTTAAGGTTAGGAGGTGCATAAGGTCCTTCTCTAGCTGTATATTTTGTGTCATGATAGAGGATATCTCTTAGCTCCTTTTTTTCTGAGGATGCCATTGCCAGAACTTTACGTTGGATTGATGTATTTAGGTCTAGGTGGCTAAAATCTGTGAGACCTTTTCTTCCAGCAATATTCTATTTTCCTAAAACCTCTTTTTCATAGCTGAGACATGTCCTGTAGTGAGTGTTATGCTATTGGTGAATTTGTAGGGTTTGGTAGCAATTTTGATTGTCTAAATAATTGGGGAACCTCAAGGAACTTTTGTAGTCATAAATTTAATTGTAATGGTATGTGTTGTGAATCTCAGATCCACCTCCAGTAAGTGTCCTGCCCTTCCTCTGCATGATGGTGATGAGGTTACGAATAGCCAAACTCAGGAATGTGTTTCAAATCAAATCACTTTCTGCTTAAATATTCTCTAATATTTGTTGCATTGACTTGGAAGCTGCCATTCTGCCTTTCATCTCAATATCTGCTTTCAGTTTTGTTAACTAAGTTCTGGGGTATTGTAGCAAGACATGAGTAGATCTGCACTCTTATTTTGAGCTTTATCTGTACTATAGATTTCTCTTCTTTGCTTTTGTGTTGTTCTCGTCCTTTTGTTTTTTAATTAAGAATAATTAATGTGCTGGTCAATAGATATTCAAGAGTGCTGTTAATTGCAGTCGAAAGAATTAACAGAAGAAACAAAAAATCAAATCAAATCAAATCAATCAAATTCCATGATTTTGACTTAACAATTGCACATTTGATCCTGTCCTGGAGAAGGCAATTCTTTTTGCCGTTGGAAATACTCTAGTGTGTGATGAACTTGATGAAGCCAAGGTTCTTAGCTGGACTGGGGAGAGGTTTAGAGGTAATTATTCAATACCAGTTTTTGTTACAAATGATTGGTATCTTTAGTTCCCTTTGTTTTCTATATAATTTAAAATCTGAAATTATTTGTGCTTGCATCAGTTGTAACAGTAGATGGGATCCTGCTCACAAAGTCTGGCACAATGACTGGTGGCACCAGTGGTGGAATGGAAGCAAAGTCAAAACAGTGGGATGATAAAAAGATTGAAGGTCAAAACACCTGATTTGAATCATAGTTCTGCTCTGAATTACTCTTCTTTTGTCTATTTGCTGCAAGACTAATGTTGGTATTCTGTAGGCCTAAAAAGGAAGAAAGAACAACTTGAGTCTGAGTTGGAGGAGCTTGGGTCAATCAGGGAGATGCATTTAAAGGAGTCTGAAGCATCAGGAAAAATGAGTGGGCTTGAAAAGAAGATTCAGTATGCAGAGATTGAGAAGGCAATTTTCCTGACTAAGATTGTTTAACTTCATTTCTCTTTGTATGCAGATAAAACTTCTAGTCAGTTTTAAATGGTTTTGGGAATACTTGATTGGTTACCACTTAAATGTGTTTCCCCTTTGTAGCCCCTTTTGTGCTTCCACTGAGTCGACTCTGTTCTCACTTCTGCTGATTTTGTTGCAGAAAAGTATTGAGGACAAACTTGCAAACATGAAAAAGGAGAAGCGGGTTATTAAAGAAGAAATTGACCGTATAAACCCTGAACTTCGTAAGGTGAATTTTCAATCATGACCATGTGTATATCTATCTTCACCTAGACATTTTAAAACAGTTAAATATATTGCTTCTTTGATATTGCTTCCAGTTAAAAGAAACTGTCGAAAAGAGGGCCACTGAAATTAGGAAGCTGGAGAAGAGAATCAATGACATTGTTGACCGAATATATAGAAAATTTAGTGAGGATGTTGGGGTGGAAAATATTCGTGAATATGAAGAAAACCATGTTAAGGCTGCACAACACATGGCTGAAGAAAGGTTAAGCTTGAGTAACCAGCTAGCAAAGCTGAAGTACCAGTATGTTATCTTTTCTCCCACTACCATATTTTATCTATATTTGTGTCTTGTGGAATGCTTTCCTTTTTTGCATGTATGAATTGTTGGCTGTAGTTTCCGTGGAAAATATGACTAACACCCTTTTCCCTGACAATCACAAATGATTTTCAGTCTCTGGGAAAATAAGAAACTTCAATTGCCTGTAAACCTACAGTTTCAGCACCTGTAATCTAGTCTGGTCTATCGTGTAGTTGTTTTCATTGGTCTTTATACTCCCACCATAGCTGCTATGGCCATCAATTTTCTGTTGAGGTGATTCATCCATACAAATTGCAAGTTCACCACGTGCTCGATCTTGATGCTGATGATTGGGAACTGTCGGTCTTGTTAACTGTTTTAACAGAATAGCAGGTCTAGGACTTTTTCCTGGCTTCAATGCCTAAGATTTCTGTGTGGCTTTTTCTTGCTACCTTGACAAATATCTTGACAATATAGTTTTATTAAACCCTTCTCTAAATGCTGGAAGCTACAATGACGATTTATCATACCTTCCCCTCATCAAAGGGCATGGTCTGGTTTTGGATTTTGTTATCTGCAACAGAAATGCATGCAAGTGGGAGATTCTTGTTTTCCACTTTAGAACAACAGGGGTACATAATTGGTGGCATCAAAGGCTCCACCAATATTTCAAAGGTTTTTTGTTGTTGGAAAATATGTCGACTTAGATGTATTGGATACAGACATGGTCTCTCAGGGACTTCTTTTCCTGTTAAATGACATGTTAAACATTGTTACTTTCAAGTGTAAAAACCAATGCCATTAATGGTTGCAAAGACAGGTAGGAAACATACATTAATCTTCTTCAAATGTTTCTAAGAGTTACCATCATCATCCAATCCTAACAGGCCTGTCGATTTACTTCACTGAGGTTTCTGAATCTAGTCCTGTTAATTTCACATCACTGGAGTTTCTGAATACTTCATCAGTCTTCTTTCAGTAACTGTATTAGCATAAGCACATCTAACATTTGCTGTGTGTATTTGTTCACTTGGGTGTGATAAAAATGCTTAACTCTGGTGCTAGGAAGAAATTGGGCTGTCAAAAGAAGGAATAGAGGGAGGTAGAGAGACTAGTGGTAGCTGGTTTAACTTTGCAGTTTGGAGGATCCTTTTCTTTTATTTTCTTTTTGTTCTTCATCCTTAATAAAGCTTCTTTATTCATCCACAAAATTTTTTTTTATAAAAAAACAGGAGTGAATATAGGAGCAAATTGTTTCTGTTCTTGTAATTCAAGTTTTTGTTTCCCTAGGTTTATGTGGTGGAGAAGGAAGTTAGTGCTCTTAGTTTAAGAACATACCTTGTAAGCTATACATCATGCACATTTCAGAAAGTTTAGTTGATAGGGCTATAATACAGTGCCACGATTAAGTCCTGCAAACTGGTAAAATAATATATGAGCCATTGGACTAGAATCTTTTTGCTAATTTTGTCCTTTTCCTATAATTTCACTTTAGCTCTAAGCTCTGAATCCCTAAATTTAACAATTTATATGAAATAATCGTATTTACAACAAACGCAAAAAATTCCTAAAAACAATATCAATAATGCAAGATAGTTCCAAAATTTTTAATTTTTTACAAAATTATTCTGAATTTTATTATTGTTAATATTATTTTTGGTGTTCATGAGAGATTGAACAATATATGAATTTTTTCTTTTATATATTTAGATGTTTAACTTCAGTTTCAAGTTTAGGCAAAAACCTCCAAGTCCAATCTAATAAAAAATGTTTCAAACATGAAAAGTACCAAATCATATATAAATTGGAATTGAAATTGATCAATTGTAAATATATTTAACCAAATGGGCTTAAGACAAAATTGATTGAATGAATAAGAGATCCAAAATACATGTGCCTAATTCTTTCTTTCTTTCTTTCTTTCTTTTTTTAAGAATTTGATTATGATTAAGTATTGATAGAATTGGCAAAATTAACAGAAACAAAATTGAATTCTTGTTCCATTTTTTAAAATTAAACAGTTAATTGTATGCTTCATAAATTAAAATAAAAAACCAAAGTATTTTAGGACTTCCATAAATATTAAAGACTACAAGCCAAAAAAGAAAATTTTTATTATTCTATTATTTTTTTTTTGTCTAGGACCCAATCACACAATCACAAAATTTAGGGATCATAATGTAATTTGATGTTTGCATGATGTGGGTTCCTTTTATGGGTGTCTCGGTGCCTTTTTCTGAGTTGAAATAATTGAAGACACATGCTAATATAAGGATGAGCCTCTGAACTTCTGTAGTGATGTGCTAAGAGCTGATGCAGAGATGTATAACTTGCCGAGTCATTTTATCTTTGTATAGTTGAGATTGTATTCAAAGGGAGCCTTCCTATGATTATTAACTCTATTTGACCATTTATCTTCATATGAACTGTCATTTGCAAACCTTTTTCTTTCCTTTTCAGGTTGGAGTATGAGCAAAAACGGGACATGGAATCACGAATTAGAAAACTAGAATCTTCTCTCACTGGTTTAGAAAATGATTTGAAACAAGTACAGAAAAAAGAGGCCCAAATTAAATTAGCATCTGATAAAGCTACTGATGAGATTAATAAATGGAAGGAAGAAATGAAAGGTAATTTGGTTCTTTATTTTCTCATATAAAGTGGAGTGTTTTGTCAAGGAGTTAAACTATAAGTAACAGACCCACCCTTCCAAATTTGTTCTACTGTAAGATGCGCATTTATGAGAAGAGATTATCCGCAAGTCTAGCCCATGCAAATTTCTGAGGAATGAATTTGATTTTCAATTGTATTCCAGGATGAGAAAAAAAGGCTGCTAACATGGTTGCCATTGTGTATTTGGTTGCGTTCATCTTAGTATGAATCACCATGACCTTGCTTTTTACCTTTCTTCCCTTTAATTTTGTCTCATTGTGACAAACTCATTAGTTATATAGAATAATATTTATAGTAAGATGCTGTTGAAAATGTAGAATATTAAATTTGTTTTATGGTAGGCAAACAAAAAGAAGAAAAATACTTACCAACTTATCCTACTCAAAAGAACTAAAGGGTATTAAGAATTGAGGGAGCTTCACTGTCACAATTTGTATGCTGGTAAGGCAAGTTCATTTGGAGTGAAATTTGCATGTTCAGCTAATTGAACATTGTGGTCAATGAAAATCACGTGGAATTAACTCCTGAATCTTTGAGAGGCCAATTGGCTTAGAATGTTGTTTTTTATTTTCTGCCGTTCCTTCTCCTTCAAGTGGATGTTCTTGTTTGGTCACATTTACAATTTTCTCATCTTCCTAATCTTATAGAGTGGAAATCCAAGTCAGAAGAGTGCGCAAATGAGATACGTGAATGGACGAAGAAGGGTTCTGCAGTTACAAGCAACTTATCTAAGCTTACCCGTCTTATAAACTCAAAGGTCCTACAAAATTTTCCTAGTGAATTTTTCTTTACTGAAAGATTCTCTTTTAACAGCAAGGAAGATGTAATGACCTAGCCCTCAAATTGGTGCTGACATATTTTCTGATGGTTTTACAGGAGACACAGATTGCACAGCTATCTTCCTTGAAGCAGGATATAGTGGAGAAGTGTGAATTAGAAAATATAAACCTTCCCACTGTTTCTGACCCAATGGACATTGACTCGCCAATTCCTGGGCCGGATTATGATTTTAGTCAGCTAAATAGATCTCTTCAGGATAGGAGACCTTCTGTCAGAGAGAAGATTGAGGCAGATTTCAAGCAAAAGATGGATGCCTTGATATCAGAAATTGAAAAAACCGCACCAAACTTGAAGGCACTGGATCAATATGAGGCTCTGAGAGAGAGAGAGAGGGTAGTCACTGAAGAGTTTGAAGCAGCCAGAAAGGAGGAGAAGCAAATAGCTGATTCTTACAATGGAGTTAAGCAGAGAAGGTAATAATTGCATAGTTTTCTTCGGCAAGCCATTTAGTAAGAATGATCAGGATTCAGGACAAATTTTTATCTGACTTGTGTTTAAAGGAATAAAATCTGGTCAGTAAACACAATCTGGGAAAATAATTACCATCTTTATACAAAAAGTGCAACAAATGCTTGATAGTTCCTTAATACGAAGTTGGCAACTGTATCTTTGATATTGGTTTCCTAATGATTGTCATCTGAAAGAGCAGACTTGGAGTGCTTACACAGAATTTCTTGTCATAAAAATTAGCAACTATTTTTATGGAATTTCTTGGAAAACACCTGCACTGCTTGGACTTGGAACTTGAACAATCTGCTCATTAGCTTAGTAAACCCCTTAATCAGAAGAAACCTAAGGATAGTCCTTGAGGGGAGAAAAGGAGGAAACTAGAATATTCAAATATATGGGGAATTTATTTGTGGTGCATTCTGCATTCTCTCCCATAATAGAACTTTTGTTTGTTTTATCATCAAAAGGTGATGTGGAAAAGGAAAGGTGATACTGCATAAACTTGAGACAAAATGCATAAACACATATCTAGCATTGAGCAAAAACATATGATTGCTCATGCACGGGCAGAGTATCTGCACTCATTCACTGGAATGCATGCTCTTACCGATTATACAATACACATGTCCATGTTTCCTACAAGTAAAGAGGAAAAAGAATTTCAGATAATGGCTGACTTCAACTTCTTTATTCTTTAGTATGCATAGCTTGATTTTTTAAATGGGAATCATAGTTGGTGGAATTACTGATAATATATACTTGGCTGTATATGTATTTTTCAGTTTCTTTGGTTTTGTGTTTATTAATCTTCAATCTTGTTCTGCTTGCAATGCCATCTGCTTCTTGATATTTTTCTTTGTTACTTTGATGGCCCAAATTAACTCAAAGTAACTCTACCAATATTTTACCAACAATACTTCTTACTTCATTTCTGTTTACAAAGGTACGAGTTGTTTATGGGAGCTTTCAACCACATATCAAATAGTATTGATAAGATTTACAAACAATTGACAAAGAGCAGCAATCATCCATTGGGCGGAATGGCATATTTGAGCTTAGAAAACGAGGATGATCCTTTTCTACATGGTATCAAATACACTGCTATGCCACCACAAAAGCGTTTTCGAGATATGGAACAGCTCTCTGGTGGGGAGAAGACTGTTGCAGCTCTGGCATTACTCTTTTCCATCCACGGGTATGTCCTTAGAGATCAGTGAACTGTTTCTTAAATGTAACAGTTAGACATTGCATGGTTTCTAATACCTTTGCATTTGACTCTCTTGTTCCTGGGGTAAAACTACAAGTTCTTGGCCCTTCTTGTAAAAGTAGGTGACCAAGTATATAATGTCCAGGCTTGGATTTTAGTTTTTAATAGATTTTGAGCATCAAAAAGTGGTGTGATGGTATGCTGAAAAAGCGTTGAATGCTTTATATACACTGGCATGGGTAGAAAATGCAGTTTTCTCTTGAACTAATACAAGTTACCCCTATCACGACAAGGTCCTTAATTTCTTCTCTTTTAATCCTCCATTTGGTGATCTTATTTATTTTTTAATGCAACTTTTAGTTTATAGGTGCTTCTTGTGGATTGATGATTTACTCATGCATCGAACTTCTGAAATAAAGCAGCAAAGTGTACTCGAGGATCAGGGATGATCCTCACATGATATGCATTTTCTCATAATCTAATATTGCTCCTTTTCCCGGAGAGTTGTTTCAGCTACAAGCCTTCACCATTTTTCATACTGGATGAAGTCGATGCTGCATTGGATAATTTAAATGTTGCAAAGGTGGCTGGATTCATTCGAGCAAGATCATGTGAAGGAACCAGGGGTATTGTGGATGCTGATGGTGGCAGTGGTTTTCAGAGTATCGTGATCTCTCTGAAGGATAGCTTTTATGACAAGGCTGAAGCATTGGTCGGGGTTTACAGGGACTCTGAGAGGAGGTGAGCTTTATCTTATCATAAACATCATTATTCACGCAACTTTATCGGGTTATGGTTTTGCATGTCAACAAGTTTGATCTGTGACACAAGTGGTTTTTTTTTTTTTCCTTTTTTCCCTTGCTGCAGTTGCTCAAGAACTCTGACGTTTGACCTGTCAGTATATCGACCATCTTGAGAATCCAATCGCAGATTAGTATCTTGTTTGTTTGGTTGGCTCAAATCTTTAAACTTTGTAGATATGACATTTCAACCTGCGTAGCTAGTTCTCTTTCTTTCTAGGCAGTGTGATAGTTGTGCCAGTTTCTCACCTCCTCTGATCATCTAAATCCCGAGACGTGTATTTGATGACCTTAGAGAAGGAATATAAAATCTGATTTGTGAATCAAGGTCCCGAGAAATCTCGTACCGAAGCATTGAAGCATGCATTTCTATTACCATGCCATTTACACGTGCACCATATCTTCAACTTTTTATTTCTATGGTGCGTTGTGTTGTGGTGCTGTGGTTTGTTTTTTCTTTTCTTTTCTTCCCTTAATCATATATTTGAAATTGTTGTTAAAATCTTGATAAAAAAAAGTTTATAACCTGTAGTTTTTCTTCAATTTATTTTTTCAAACCACTATCATAAAATAAAAGCTAGTATAATGCTGCCAGTAGAAGGCTGAGCAAGATTTGTGATCCGAACCAAATTTTTATGGGTGCTAGGATGCAGTCTTATTTCATTTATAACTAATGATTGATGATCTATTTCCCATGGAAGGAGGCTCATCTATTCGAGAAAAGTTATATTCTGGCTTTAACGAGTACCGATTCCAGAAAATGACTCATTTCTTTCGCAAAAAAGATTTATTGAAAACGTCTTTCGGTTCAAATTAATTATTAATTAAGAAAATCTAAAGATCATAAAAGAGTGCGTAGCTATGAATAAAAGAGGTGGCGGTGTTGTTTTTCCAATTAAGAGAAGTGATTTTTTAGAAAAAAAAATGGAATTTTGTTTGGTTCTTGAGTGTTTTGAGAGAGGAGAGAATCGATTTTTTTGAGTTTCTAGAGCCTGAGGTCCCAAAATAGTTCTTAGTGGAGGTTGGGATGATTCTGAAGTGCTTGGAGTTGAAAAAATAATGTAGAAATCAGGTTAGAAGTTCAAAACCAACGATTCCCAATTTTTTAATAAATATTAGTAGTCGAGTTGAAACTTGAAAGTGGCAGGCAGCGACGTGTCATCCAACTTTGTTCTCTTTATTTTTTTTATGCTTGGGATGTGCATGCGCATGTACAGTTCGAGTGTGTGGGCCTGGTGCATGGCTTGATCCAGCTCCCTTTCTTAAAAAAAAAACAATTATTTTCCTTTTTCATGATTTATTATTTTTTTAACAAATTAAATTTTGTCAATGGTTATTTGGTAATTTTTCTATGGTTTTATTAAATAAAATTAATATAAGTGATCGAGTACCTTTTTACCATTGATTTTCACATTCCTTCGATTATTTACTCTTCTAATTATAATTGTTTTTGTTAAATAAATAGCCAATAGAGTGCTTTTTTCTTAATTCTTCAAAATCAAACATATTCATATAATATATTTAAACTTAAACATGAAATATACACGTGGTGTTAAACACAACAAAATGCATACTAAATTAAAAAGAAAATCATATTGATTCATTTTAATTTCATTCGCATAATTTTTTTTAAAAATTAATTAAAATATTTAAACAGGTTTTATAACCTTATCCACGACAACGTGCCTGCATTATACTACATTTTGTCTCAAACTAGACAGCACTTACCCAAAACCTCTAGCTTTTAAGTCGAAGATGTCCTGAATTTGGCTATGAATTCACATTGATTGTCTATGAATTTGCACATATCCTGCGCCTAAACCGCAACTATTGTTAGCTACTGCATGATTTTGGCTCAGGCCTAAGCGGTTGGACTTCAGCAACCATCTAGCTTTTAAGTCGAAGATGTCCTGAATATATCACCTGTCTTCCTCGAAAAGTGGAAAAACATCTCATATTACCTTTTCCACTCTGCCTCAATTTCTGTCTGCATCCCTCTCTTCCTCTTCTCATTGAATCCCAGCGGCTGGATGGCCTCGGGGTTCAGCTCCCTGTAGGTACTGTCCATTTCTTCGGATGATTGAATCTTCATATCAACAACAATTAATGGAGGAGAAAATTGAGAAGAGACACCAAGACAACGAAGACAGGATGATTAAAAAAGGGCAGGAAGAGGATAATGGGAAAAAAGTCACCTTCCAAGACCAAGAGATCTACATAGAAAATCTTAATCAATCAGTTGTTCAAGAAAATGAAGAAACAGCTGCTTCTATTGAATTGGAGATGAGAAAGCAGAAGGCCTTGAACAAATTCAGGAGCATGGTGGAAGGTGCAATTATTGATAATTACCTTCTAGAAAAACCCAAAAAGAGTTTCTTAAGGAGAGAATCAGAGAGGGAGAAACAGCAGCAGAGGGAGATTAGCCTTTGGGGTGTGCCTTTATTGCCAAGTAAAGGCCATGCGAGCACCGATGTTGTGCTGTTAAAATTCCTGACAGCAGAGGACTTTAAGGTTAACGAAGCTTTCAAGATGCTTCGCAATGCTCTGAAATGGCGGAACGAATGCAGGATAGATGCTATTCCTGAAGAGAATTTGCATCTCGGCCTTGAAAAATTTGTGTACATAAATAGCGTCGGAAAACAAGGTCAGCCTGTGCATTATATTTTGTACGGGGCTTTCAAGGACAAGGAATTGTACAGGAAAGTATTAGGAACAGAAGAGAATCGCGAAAAGTTTTTGAGATTAAGAATTCAACTCATGGAGAAGAGCATCGAGCAACTTAGTTTCAAAGCTGGAGGGGCAGATTCTATACTTCAGATTACAGATCTCAAGCACTCGCCAGGGCCAGAAAGGGAGGAGTTCCGTTCAGTCCACAAAAGGGCCTCCACATTGATTCAAGCCAATTACCCTGAGCTCATTCAAAAGCATGTAAGAAGGGTAAATCATCTCATTGCAAAAGAACTGCATATTTTAAGTTAACATCAGATGTTTCCACTATTTTGCAGATTTTGATAAATGTTCCATTTTGGTACTACACATCCCGTTTTCTAACATCCAGGCTCAAGCATCAGAGAGGTAAAAAGAAGGTTGTTCTTGCTAGACCATCAAAAGTCACAAAAACCCTTCTAAAGTGAGCAACATTGTAATTAATCAAAGTATATATAACATATGCTTGTATTATTATTATTATTATTATTATTATTATTATTATTTGTATGCTAATTGTCTCTTGAACAATTTGATCCAACTTTGATTGCATATGTCAAGGTACATATCCCCTGAAAACCTTCCAGTTAAATATGGTGGTCTGAAAAGAGAGAATGATATCGAGTTTTTTCCGGAGGACAAAGCTTCAGAGCTAATTGTCAGACCAAATTCAGCTAGCTGCATCCAAATTCCAGTCATTGAGGTACTGATTAGCTACGTATAAAGGTTACATATAGATTCAAAGATTTACCTGTATAACAGTTTTTTTCTTATCCACAGAGATTCACGAGGGGTGAGATAAGAACTTGCGAGATCATGGTTCAAATCTCACCTCTCATATATGCAAAAACCCCTCCTATGATTTTATTGTTGAGCCGTTTCCCTATGATTTAATCTTCTTCAATCTTTTCTGTTTAGGCCGGGGTAACAATTATATGGGACTTTACCGTGGTTGGATGGGAGGTGACATGTAAACAACAGTTCATCCCAGACGACGAGGGATCATACGAAGTTCTGCTCAGGAAGGACAAGGAGAAGAAAATGGGTGACAGTGTTAGGAATTCTTTTTACATAAGTGAACCAGGGAAGATTGTGATAACCATTGACAATGCAACACTGAAGAAGAAAAGGGTGTACTACAGATCCAAAGCCAAACCCACCGCACCCACCTATATCATTTTCAAGAAACAGCTTTAACCTTCGGTTTAATTCAATCATGCCAATTCTCTGATGCATTTATTTTTATCCAAAGTTGAGTTGCAAGCTAAATATATTTGACAAATCTGATGCTCTAGGAAAGCGTTCAAGGGTTGGTCGAGACGACAAGGAAAGGATGATACATCCAGTTCCATGTCTGAATCTAGCCAGTGGTTTCTTGAAAAAAAAATGATACATCAACTTGCATCTAATTAATCCCTTCTGCATAAATAGACGTAGGATTTTTGGATATATGATATGAAAAATACATAGTTCTGATGAGGATCTATCCACACATTCATTTCTTGAAAAAAAAAAAAAAAAAACAGAAAAGGTCTGGCTGCACACACATATATATAAAGAATCTGCATGCATCGTCTTAAATTTGGTTTCTCTTTTTCCTGTATAACAGAAGTAGACTAACTAATTTACTTAGCATGAAAGCAATTAACCAGCCAGTTGTCACTACTCACTGCACAAATTGTATTCCCAGGCATCTTCGTCTTGCCAAATATATATCCACTGATTACTCTTGCGGAATCAACGATGAACATACACTACACAATACATGCTGAAGTACCGAACCTTGTTTAACTCTGATTCAGACATTATTCGCCCAGAAGCAAATTCCTCTCCTTACTCCTTTAGGCTTTACTAGCAAACTGCCCGTGATGTGCTGCGGGTGGTACCAAAGTTTTTTTAATATATAAGAAAATTATTCAACTTGGTATGTCATTTTCTGTATAACTCCGGTTTTAAATTAAATTATATAAAAGTTATTTTCAAATAACTATTTTAATTTAAGAGTTTTAAGTTATTAAGTGAGGTTTCAAAAATAATTTTTTATATTATTTCCTAACATATATTTTGATGTGATTTAGTCAACTTATCTGGTCAATAGATAACCTAGATAATTGGTAAAGGCATTGTTTGATTTTTTTAAATAAATTAAAATGACATCTTTTTTTTTATAAATATTGAGACAATAATATATTAAATTAATCGAGATTCATAGCGTAACCCATCAAATCTTTAATATAGATCATGGGCTCCAATGAATTTAATAATAAAAATTTTAAATTATATTTTTATTTAATTATATGATGGTAAAAATAAAC
>Ga0325403_1003205_pt1 | contig 14841 bp, 10 predicted proteins | sample PopdelMetagenome_19_FD_205665 | JGI IMG/M metagenome (GOLD analysis project Ga0325403, IMG submission 205665) | Populus deltoides microbial communities from Bellville, Georgia, United States - Xylem-PdKOR-R4 | ecosystem: Host-associated > Plants > Phyllosphere > Stem > Wood/Secondary xylem...
TCTGATTGGAACCTCCTTTGTGTGTGGTTTCCAATTGAATAATAAAAGTTTATACTATACTTGTTTGAAATACCATTAGTGGATCCTCTAACCTTGACATGTGTTGTTATCATTGTTGAATCTTTATGTTAATCTTCCATCTCAAAGTTCTCATCAACTTCTTCTTCTTCTTTATTATTATTATTATTATTACTATTATTGTTGTTGTTATTGTGTTGATGTTAACTATAATTTATACAATTAACCTCCTTGTGGTTCGACCCCGGTCTTGCCGGGTTATTTATTACTTCGACACTCCTGCAATTGGGAGAAGACATCAATCTTTTGGTCGTGTCACCCAGCGAGTTTAGGAACTGGGTTAGGTGCAGCTAGAGTGCTAGTGGAAGGTGTAATCGCTTCCATATCAGAGTTAGAAGTGATTGAGACCCTTCGCTTATTTTAGCAAGAGGCAGCATCAAGGATGATCGAGGTAGGAGTATGTGTCTTGGGACGCCTTAATATTGGAGATCGACTCCCCTTTATAGTTTGACTCCCGTTATAATAACTTGAGGCTAAAATAATGTCCTCTAAATGAGAAAACTCGGCCATTAAGAGCCCCTCAACATCCATAAGAGTTTTTTCTGTATATATTTTCCTAGATGTAAGGAATTCCTCTGAGAGAGAAGTAGAAAAATCATCAGACAAAGAGGCACGGTTTCATGTTTGAGTGGTCATGTTGTTAGGCATAAATGGTGTGGACTCATTGAACTCTAAGTCAATTGTTTTTGCAAAAGATCTTGTACAAGGAAAAGGACAGTGATGAATAACATGCTAAATTAAGATAAAAGATTGAGAAAATGGTATAATAGTATCAAAAAGGTGATTGAGTCTTTAAGCTATGCAGTTGATGTCGTACTTTGTCTGAAGCTGATGTAGCCTATTGTATGGTCTCTTCTCCATCTTTTTAAGGTTAGGCTTTTCGTTCACACCAACCAAGGAGCACTCTCAAAAAGTAAGAGCAACCCTAGATAGTAGTGTAGCCCAAATGAGGTTGATCCACACCATCAAATTTCACTAGTACCCATTTCCTCATCCACCTCTTTACATGAGCAGACTTACCTTAGAAAGTACCTTTCATATGCCCTTTTAGCCTGGTAGAAAAGGTAAAGAACCATGAGATGAAAAATGTTGAATAACATGTAGCAATGTCTAAATATGTTAATCAATGGCTCTAATTTATGGATCCCCAATAACTTATTAAAAGTAGACAAGGTGGTCCAATCGTTGGAGTAGAGATAAGTCGGACTCAAATTGTAAAAATGAAAAACATCCCTTATAAACCCTTACATCAAAAATGAGTATTCAAACTCGTACAAGCACATAGGGGCAATAATGATAAAATTGCCCCCAATAGGTTTGCTGGTGACTTGGGTAACCCAATAATCCACCTCAGGCAATAGTACCATAAAGTCCTTTAGTTTCCTAGAGTTGGCAAATAACAATTATTCATACGATATTATGCTTTGCTTCTCGTCTAGAGAAGCCTTGGGTAACTTTAGTTGTCGCCTAAGGTCTGAAGCCTCATTAAGGACAATTTTGTCCCCTTGCTCAATGGAGGAGGGTTAAGCATAATCATGTTTTGGTCTAAGGCCTATTCTAATGGAAATTGGCCCCTGACGAGCGATTTCAATTTCAGGTTTAAAACTAAAATCTCCCTTAGAGGATACAACCTTCTTGCCTTTTCTATAACTCATTTTTGACAAGAATGAGATGTGAAACAAAGAAAGAAACAAATCAAGTTATGTGTTTACCTAAAAGAAGACTCTTCTTCAGAAGATAAAAAAAAAAAAAAACTTGATATTCTCATTTAGGACTCCTATTACAAAAAGTTCAAATAGAGTTTCTAGCAAAAGTAAAAAAAAAAAAAAGGATCGAAAGAGAAAAGGGTTTATATAGGTCACCGCCTCTCACTCCCACCAATGAATGAAGGACATGTGGCACCATACCATAACTCTAGGAAGGTTAAACGCCTATTGCATTGATCACACATCATCGAATGGTCTTTTCAAAAAGATTATGTAGCCACCTCTAGCAGCATTTACAATCAATATGGGGAGGCACCACATTTCTAGGGAAGACAAGACAAATTTGATCAACTGTCTCCCAAAAGGTTTTTCAAGTCTTTTCACATGGAATGCTTAAAGACTTTGGGGGCAACTAATGAAACAATATTTTTTACGCTTTGTGAAAAAGCCTAAACTTTTGTCTAAAAATGTTCAATAACATAGTGGTAACCCACTAACATATAAGTCTGACAAGCTATCAGACCCAACTTGGGTTTGGCCACGTGTTGAGCCTAAGTAAACGTGGGTTTGGCAAGCTATCATACCTAACATACTTGATTTCAGCCGCATGTTAAACTTCAGTAAACATGGGTTTGGTGAGCTATCAGACCCAATATACTTAGATTCAACCATGTGCTAAGCCCAAATAAAAATGGGTCTGGCAAGCTACCATACCTTAAAAACTTGGACTCAACCACGTGCTACGTCCAAGCGAACATGGGTTTAACAAGTTGTCAATCCCATCACCTTTGAGCTTGATTACATGCCAAGCCTAATTGGTCTGGAGGTCGTCATGGACTCATGTTAAGGTCATAACACAACCAAAAAAGTAGCAAAAACCAACGGAATTTTTTCATCGGTACTTTTTACCAACGGAAATAATTTCTTCTCCAAATCTATCAGTATATACCGACCATATCGCCGATGACCGATACAGTTTTTTTGGAAAGTTGCAACGGTGTGATGACGTGGATTTATTTCAGATGATTTTACCGATGGGATAACCGAGGGATTCAAACCGAGATAGTCATACAGTGACGTGGCACTTTCACCGGCGGAATCATCGATGGAATCACCAACAAAACTTGTTCGTCGGTGATTCCATAGATAAAAGCCATTATATACCCACTTTGCTGACACTCTCTTCCTCTGTTTATCCTTCTTTTTCCTCTTTTTCTTTCCCATCCCACCTCTCCCCTCCCAAACTACAGCCAACCACCCATCCCAACTCTCCACTCTTCTTAACATAAGCACTCAAGTTTCTTATACTTTTGTACGTGGTCACAACATCTGTTCTTGTGGATTTTATTATTTTTTGTAAGTAAATCTATCCTTTTTAGTTTTAACATTTAAATGTGAATTTTATTGCTTTTTTAGTATATGTATTTTGTTAACGTATGTACTTGTTTGATTGTTATTTGTCAAAGAAACTTATAGTATGAATGTATAATTTTGTAGTTGTTATAGTTTGTTTTAGATTTTGTCAAATTATATTTGTTTGTAAATTATTGAAATTTTGTTTGAATTACACCAAATTAGATGTGTTGTGATGACATAAATAATAGCTTGTTTAACGGGTCTGTTTTAATTGTTATCAATTCTATTGCGAAGTTATGATTTTCATAAATTTATATATGTATAAATTTATATGTATAAACGTTGATAGTTGATAATTGATAATGAATATTTAACATAAGTATTTTTTAGTTTGTTGGATAATGTCGGGGAAAACCAATATTTTTGTTATGTTTTATAGAGGTTCAATAGAAGTCATGGATGATCGTTCATGGATGAATCGAGACTCACCCCAAGGATTGCGGAGGATGGATTATTGTAATGGTGTTTAGGGTTTTATTAATTTCGCAACATCTATCCCGAGGAATTTTACTGATGGCGATATTAGGTGTCCATGCAGGAAATGTACAAATTTAAAGTTTCTGCATCAAGATGTTATAACGATGCATCTTCTAACGAAAGGGTTCATGGAGGATTACCTGTGTTGGTATGCACACGGAGAACTATTTGTTCCTAATCAGAGCATAAAAGAATGGGTGATTGGGTCAACTTCTAGTGCTAGCAACATGCATGAAGTTGGAAATGAGAACAGTAATCCTTACAGGAATATGGTTATGGATGCAATGAGAATGAGTCAAGGTAATGTTAGTGAATGTCCAATCATAGAAGAAGAACCTAATGCAGATGCAGCAAGGTTTTTTGATCTGTTGAAAGTTTCTGATGAACCATTATGAGATGGCTGCACGAACCACGGTAAATTATCGGCCGTAGCACAAGTGTTCACCATCAAGTCAGATCACGAGTTGAGTGAGGCTGGTTATGAGAAGATTATCGAATGGGCAAGAAGCATTTTACCTGAAGGGAACAGGCTAAAAGAGAACTTATATGTTGCCAAATCCATGATGACACCCCTCAGTTTAGGATACCAGAAAATTGACATGTGCCCTAACTTCTGCATGTTATACTACCTTGAAAATGCTAAGCTAACCGAGTGCATGACATGTGGGCATTCCCGTTACAAACCTAGAACTAGTAGACAGAAGACTCTCGTGGCATATAAAAAACTTAGATACTTCTCAATCACACCTAGACTGCAGAGGTTATTCATGTCACCAAGGACGGCTAAGCATATGACATGGCACCAATCACATCATGCGGTTGATGAAGTGATGGTGCATCCTTCTGATGGTGAAGCCTGGAAACACTTTAACAGTGTGCATCTTGGGTTGTGTACAGATGGATTCAACCCATTTGGGTCATTTGCTGCTCCTTATTCTTGTTGGCCGGTCATACAGACGGTTTATAACTTGCCACCGGGGATGTGTATGAGGCCGAAGTTCATGTTTTTATCTATGGTCATACCAGATCCGAGCAGTCCGGGGCGGAATATAGATGTTTATCTTCGTCCGTTGATTGATGAGTTGACGCAGTTGTGGTCCTCTAAAGCTTTGACTTATGACATCTCGAGGAAATAGAATTTTGTTATGAGAGCGGCTTTGATGTGGACTATCAATGATTTCCCAGCTTATGGAATGGTTTCTGGTTGGAGCACGCATGGAAAACTAGCGTGTCCATACTGTATGGAGAACAACAAGGCATTTACGCTAACAAACGAGGGTAAAGCTTCTTTTTTTTACTATCACCGTCGTTTCTTACTACCGAATCACAGGTACAGAAAGAACAGAAATGATTTCTTTGTTGGCAGAGTTGAAGAAGATGTTGCACCCCCGCGTCTTTCCGTTGAAGAATTGCTTAATGTTGTGTCAGAGTACGGTGACATTGTGTTTGGTCTTCAATCAGGTAAGCAAAAGTTTCCTGGTTTTGGTTTGACCCATAACTGAGTGAAGCGAAGTATCTTTTGGGAGCTTCCTTATTGGAAGACCAATATTCTCCGCCATAACCTTGATGTCATGCACATTGAAAAGAACATGTTTGAGAACATTTTAAACACCGTCATGGATATGAAGGGGAAGACAAAGGACAACATCAAGGCTAGATTGGATGTAGTGATGTTCTGTAACCGTAAAAATATGGAGTTGGTTTGTGATGGGTCACGGGTCGTAAAACCAAGAGCAAGCTTCGTATTAGAGAAAAACGCACAACTACTAGTCTACAAATGGCTTAAGAGTCTGCGTTTCCCCGATGGACATGCCTCAAACATATCAAGGCTGGTTAATACGGAGAAATGCAGATTATATGGAATGAAGAGTCATGAATGCCAAGTGTTTACACAAACACTCATCCCATTAGCTTTTTGTGATTTGTTGCCAAAAAGGATATGGGATGCACTGATGGAGATCAGTCATTTCTTTAGAGATATATGCTCCAGTAAGGTGAATGTTGATCACATTAAAAGGCTTGAAACGAATATCGTTGAGACAATATGCAAACTTGAGATAATATTCCCTCCATTATTTTTTGACTCAATGGAGCATCTACCCGTACATTTACCGTTTGAGGTAAAAGTTAGAGGACCAGTCCAGTACGGATGGATGTATCCATTCGAGAGGTTAGATATTACACGAGCTATGTAATTCATAATTAAATGTTTTTTAATTTTTTTAATTGATAATTTTTTATTAATTATATATATATATATATATATATATATATATATATATATATGCAGGTACTTGTTCAATCTTAAAAAAAAAAAAGTTAAGAACAAGGCGCATATTGAGGCGTCAATATGTGAGGCCTATATTGTTGAGGAGATCTCAACATTTATCTCATACTATTTCGAACCTCATTTAAGAACGAGGATCAACCGTGTTCCACGGCATGATGATGGTGGTGAAGTGCCTTCAAATGGAAACTTGTCAATATTCTTCAATCCTGGACAACCAACACCTAAAAATGTCGTTAGGGGAAGATATTTGTCTGAAATAGAGTTCAGACAAGCACACAATTATGTCCTATTTAACTGTGATGAGCTGAGACCTTTTATTAAGTAAGTAGATGTTCGACTTAAACTTCATCAAGAGTGTACTATTTATGTTTTGTGATACCATAAACTCATATAATTTGGAACAACCTTGCAGGCAACATCGACGATACTTACTGTCCAATAACTCACAGCTGACCGAATCACAGATCTTTTAATTACAAGATGAACAATTTGCCACATGATTTAGAACACATATAAGTCCTATCACAAACTCATTATTTCTTGCAATATAATTAATTGTACATTAATATTACATGATATCCATTTATTGATTATTGTTGTATTTAATTTACAAGGTTTATCAAATGGGAGGTAGTGATGCTATATCACTGTCTTTACTAAGCATGGGCCCTAAAAGAAAAGTCAAGTGCTATAATGTGTATTTTTTCAATGGATATGTCTTTCATACTGAAGAATACAGGCATGGAAGAAATACATACAACAGCGGTGTTTGTATTAAGGGATCGACTTCTAGTGAGTTTGAAGTTGACTACTACGGTAGATTGGAAGAGGTCATCGAAATGCAATATCATAGCGAGCAGAAGTATTTTTATTCCAATGCTATTGGTATGGCACAACTAACAGAGGAATCAGAGTAGATCCTTACTATGGTCTCGTTGAAATCAACTCAAAAGCTAGACACCGTAACGTAAACGACGTCTTTGTTTTCGCAAAGCAATGCCAACAAGTTTATTACACATACACCATTTCCTTTAGAAAGGACCGATCAAGAATTGATTGGTTATCCGTTTTAAAAACAAAACCCAAAGGTCGTGTCAAGGTTGTTCAGGATGAGAACGAAGACACAAGTGTGATAGATGAAGTCTTTCAAGCTAGTGAGTTGGTTGAACCATATAGAGTTGCTCCTTCGATTGACTTAGAAGAAAATTTGAATTTTCGTGTTTTCAAGGATAGTCTTGTTGATGTTGATGCAAAGGAGTGAATGCTGTTTTGAGCTCTACTAGTGGAAAAGAGAATGTTGATGAAGAAGATGATAACCACATTGAAGAGTGCGATGAAGCTGATGATAACAATTCAATTGAGGACGAGGATGAAAATTCTGATTAACTAAACATGATGTAAAGCCTTATTTTTATAATGTAATATTTTGGAACATGAAATATTTATTCTTCTTTAATTGTCAGCTCTTGTTATTGTGCTGTGTGTCTTGTAAGTTTGCAATTCAAGATTTTGTATAGGGGATAGATAAAAAATAAGAAATATTGACGATTTCACCGACGGGTACACTGATGGACTGGAACCCGTTGGTATTTCACAGAGAGTTGAAAATAATATACTGAATTGTGCCACAATCACCGACGGCAATACCGACGAACTTCACCCATCGGTATTTCACAGAGAGTTGAAAAACATTCACGGAATTGTGTCACAATCATCGACGGCATCACCGATGAATCATCACCGACGGTTTACACACATCCCGAAGCGCATGCATGTCAAAGGTGTGGTTGGTCGGCACGTTTACCGACGGATGTGTAGGCATGTTTACCGACGAAATAACCGTCAGTAGCCGACAGATCAAAAAGTATGGCGGGATTTTTAAATTTTTTTGGTGCGAATATCAATTAATTACCGATGGAATTTAATGCCACCGACAATAATAAATGTCCGTCAGTAATACTGTTGGAAAAATTGCTATATAATACCCCCCTCCCCCCATTTGGTTCATTTTTTCTCTCGGCTCTTCATCTCCATTTCTCTTCTCCTCTCCGTTTGTATTTAGTTTTTGGAAGAGATTTTATTGTTTTGGTGGTAGTTTTAAACATATTAAAATATATGTATTCTTTTTTATTTGTCTTTGTATTTTATTTTATTTTAATTATGATTATTTTTTTGGTGTTCTTTGTTTTGTGTATTATTTGTAAATAAAATCTTAAAATCAACACACTATTAAGGTAAGCATTTTATATTCCTAAATTTATTTTGAATTTATGTAGAGTTTTTTAGTTTTGTGTACTGTTTGTTTTGTGTTTAGGATGTTTTGTGTAGTGTTCTTTAGTTTTTTCATTTTATTTATTAATTTTATGATATTATTTTGTATTGTCATAATTGTTATTGTTGAATTTATGTTTTAAATGTTAATTGATATATAGAATTAAATTTAATTAGTTTATCTTAATTTAGGATATTATTATTTGTATTGTTATAATTGTTATTGTTGAATTTATGTTTTAAATGTTAATTGAAATATAGAATTAAATTTAATTAGTTTATCTTAATTTAGGATATTATTGTTTGTTATGTTGTTTATTATTTTGATTAATTTTAATTGTTATTTATGAATTTGTATTGATGTTACTTGAAATTATGTAGATGTTGAATTTCTATAAATATTAGGTTGTATATGTTAGGTTGTATAGAGTTGATTTTGCAATATTTGTGTAATTATCAATATTTATAAGTATGAAAACTGTGGGTAGTCTCTAATATTGGGGAGGTGCTGTCGAATTTTTTTAAATGATTGAATTTCTATAGATGTTAGGTTGTATATATGATGTTGCTGGAGTCAATTGGTTTGTGGTTATTGTAAAGATTTGCAGGTTTGAAAACTGTGGGTAGTCTTCAGTATAGGGGAGGTGCTGCCAAAAAAATTTAAAATAATTGAAGTTAATGATGTAATTATTCGTATAAATTTGTGTAGATGCGTAGAATGAAATCTACAGCACGTCGTCAGCAGATAGTTGCAGCTAGTTCTTCTAGCAGCGAGAAGGACGTATCCTTAGGTGCTGATCACGGTGAGGAATCTGCGCCAACTTGTGATGCTGCCTCTTCTAGCGCGGTTTCACAGAGCAAAAGTGGTGTGCCTTCACATCGGGGTCAATTCACCCGCAAGTACCAGGCACAATGGAAGGATGACCTCTCAATGTAAGTTTGTTTAGGTTTTAGTTTTTTTATATACTTATAACATAATTTATGAACAACTAATTAATATATATATATATATATATATATATATATATATATATATATATATATATATATATATATATATAATTTCAAGTTTATAAACATTGAGGCTGCAAGGACAATAACATTGGCGTTTAAATCGTCGATGGAGATTCCATTGTTTCAATGGAGTCAGGTTTCCAGATATCCTTAGTGGTGACCTACTATCGATGCATGGTTTCAGCGATTTTAGGTCGGTGTTAACTTTTAATTTCCAGTTTATTTTTAATAAATTATTTTTATAATTTTATATCTTGTTCTATTTTTATTTTATATGAATTATTTATATACACAGAACAAATTTGAGTGGGATAGGGCGAACAACAATGTTGTGAGGAGGGTATGGGAGAATCACGCGGCAACTAGGTAATATCGAAAATAATATTTATTTTTTATAATTTTATGTTCTAAATTCTAATTTGTTACTATGGAAGTAGGTTGCGTGATTTTTGGTATGACACCAAAAAAAAATCAAAAAGACATGCGAGGGATAACGGTCTTGAAGGATGAAATAAAGTGGTGGTTTGGCGGGAATTCAAACCGCCATTCATCTCGGGAAAAATATGAACGGCATATATTGAGCACGTGACCGTAGAGCGGTTCCCACGGTGCTCACAGTCTGGCACCAACAACCAGAACCGGAAAATTCATGGTTCGATGACCACACACACCGGTGGCTCCGTCCCATTCAGCGCACATGCAAAGCGGATGGTAAGATTAATTTTAATGAAATATATCATTGATTAATTTTTCGTTCCTTATAATATATTTAACTTGCAACCTATTTTTTCCTTACAGGCTGCGTCTCTTGGACGTGAACCGAGTTCAATGGAGCTGTTTGTAGCGACGCATGTGCGGAGTCAAGACCGCCAAAAAAGGGTGCAGCAATTCATGGACAACCATGCTCAGCACTTCGTGGTATGTTCGTTCAATCATTTTATTTTGTAAGTTATTATTTTATTGAATTGAATATGATGATTTTTAAAAAATTTTCAGGAGACCTATAATAGCCGGTTGAGGGAGAGATATGGGGACAATCCTTCGACCCATCCAGATTTCGATCTGGATTTGTAGATGGAAGTGGGATCGTCTGGTGGACCCGAAAAAAATCGGGTCTACGGGCTCTCCAACACTACGGCCAAAAACTTGCGGTCGGCCCGTAGTATCTCAATCGTTGCCTTGAAATAAAAATATCAACAACTCTCAACGAATTATGATCAGCTCCGTCAAATGGTCATGGAAATGAGATCAAGGATGGGTGAAGATACATATGCAGCTCCTTTTTGGTCGTACGGTCCCGGGAACAACCAGCTTCCTCCTCCTCCTCCTCTTCCTCCTCCAGCTCCGCCGTTATTCTAGTTTAATTTTGTTTTTTAAACACATTAAATTTGTAATGAATATTTGGATGAATATTATTTAACATTATTTTTATATTTTTAATGTTTAATCCAATTTTATTTGTTTATTAAGCTTTTTTACTATTAATATATTATTTTTATATAAATATTTTAAATACATACCAACGACTCTCTGCCGTCGGTATTTCACCGAGAGTTGTCAAACAATTACCACCCATGTCATAATTACTGACAGAATATTTCCATCGATGTTTACCATAACTATTACTGACGGACTATCCGTCGGTAATTACCGTTGAAAATTCAGACGGGTGTAGTCCGTCAGTAATGTTCTCGCAGGAAAATTTTTTTTTTATCGCGCGTGTCCGTCTGTAAGACCATCGATGGTTGGTTTTTTTTATTTCCGACAGAATTAGCAATGAAAAAGGGAAATTACCGATGATTAGTATACCAACGGCCTAAGGTCGTTGGTGAGACCGTCGATAATAATTTTACCGATGGATTTCATGCCTTACACCGACGGAATTAGTCCGTCGGTAAAACTGTTTAATGGTGTAGTGCAAGGCTATGTTTATTTATTCTTAAAACTTTTAACATTAAATATTCATATCAGGAATATTCGTCTTCCTACATGTATAGGTGTATAAAAACTCTCTCAATGGCCTACCACATTTCCATCTCATTAATAATGTAAGGGATGTTTGCCTCTCATTAATAATATGTAATGGATATTTATCCCTAATTAGTGTCATTGGGAGAAAATAACTCTATAATTCTTTCTATCCACAAAATGACAAGACTCGTGAGCTCACCAAATTCAAGATTCACAATTTCTACTCTCCAAGTGTTATTTAATTCTCAAAGCATTTATCATATTAAAAATAAGAACAAACACCATTATTCTTGGAATTTAAAGCTTTTTCTTTCATTTATTACAATCCTTTACTTAAAAGTCATTGACTATATCATGTGAAAGTCCCTAAACCCCATCAAAAAGGACTATTTTATAGGTGTTAGAACTTCTACTATCAATCATATACTTCCTAAGCTTTGGAGAATGAAATATTAATATGAATGTGTAATTATCCAGTGTCCAAATACTTGTAAAACTTTATTCCTAATCGTATTGGACTTTTAAACATCATCCCATTCCAAACCAATTAATTCTATCAATTTAACTCAAACCTAACCTAAAATAGATATTATTTGTGAGATAAAGAAAATATGTATATGGTTTTGGTAGAAAGAAAAACAATTCAAACAAAGGATTAAAAATAAAATGATGGCACCTAAGGATTGAGGTGAATAGGAAAGTTTTGTATGTCAAAGGCTAAGTGAAAATCACGGTGGGTTTAATTAGTTAGGGTGAAACAACTTTGATAGGGGGGTGATTTTGTCATGGATGCTCGAGAGGTCCAAACAGTCCCCTAAGAAACCCACCTGCTGGTTTCATTTTAGGTTGTCGTGGGAGTAGGGAGACAAGAATCTGTTACTCTATAGAATTAGGGATTGTATGCATAACGCGACATGAGTGAAATAATTTATTTGTATATTATTGGCAAGCTTCCTACTTTATGAATTAACTAAATAAATGATGAACCAGCTAGTATTGTAGTCTATGAATAATTTATTTATATTTGTATTTAAATCTTTTCGCATGCAAATAAAGAATTAGTAATGGACTTCTTTTTGTTTCTAAAACAAAACCACGTATTCATCAGAAATATTTAACGTCGTGACCCAAAGCAAAAGCTATGGAGACCCGTGAAGAACTCTGAATGGGCTCGGTAGCTGACAAATACTACAAAGGGATAAAAAAAATTTTTGTTGAGGTTTAATTAGTTATTACAAATAAAATTAAAAAGTTTCAATGTTTTAATGTGGATTATATATAGTGTAATTAATCCTATATTCTTGAAAGAAAAAAAAAACACAACTAATGTTTAGGAGCTTTTTTGAAATTTCACATTTTTTATATAATCTAATTACCTCGTAACTCTTGGAGCCAACTTTTTTTTACCTAAAGTAAAGGGATATTTTCAGTTTTTTGCCCTTGTTTTTTTGCAATTATCACGTGGAATCAAGGGTATGATGATCTTTTTATAAATAAATAAAAAAATTGATTGGCACGTGCTCAACAGGTGATAGGTGTCTGCGCCCCTCGAACAAAGTATGTGGTGCCCTCGATGGCTGTTGGTCACCTTCAAGGACGACATCCAAAGTGATGTGCCACCCTTTACACAGTGGGCTGGCGCGTGTCAACCGCAAGGCCACAGCGGAGCTCCAGTGATAATCTTTATTATTCCTCCTCTTTTCTCTCTTTACCTCAAAAAGTGTGTTGGCCATGCAAAATTATAAAGTAGTCCTCAATCTTTCAATTATATTGAATTTAATTTAGTTGTTTTTCAATTTCATCTCTTGACATTTGGTGTTTTATGTTTTTCTTTATCAAATTTTATCCTTATTTTTTTTATTCCTATTTATTTTGCTTTTAATTTTTTTTTCTAATTGGGTTTTTATTTTTCAACTGCATCCCTAGTCATTTGATTTTAATTCTTTTTTTTTAATTTGACCCTAATTCTTATGATTGTAATTCCTTTTATTTTGAGTTCTTCTTGATTAATTGCTTTTTGACAATTTCATCCCTCATTGTTTAATTTATTTAAATTTTCATATCATATTTAGTTTTTTTATCATGCTTTTAAAACCCGGCCCGAGAGTCAACCCTTGTAATGTCTCAAGTCATGGGTTGGGTCAAATGATTGAGGTTACCAAGGTCAATCAGATTTTTTTATTATGCATGAAGTAAAAAAAATATTATTTTAATAAAAAAAATAATGATAAAAAAATCAAAGGGTGTTAGACATTATTTTCTCCTTACTAATCACTTGATTTTTAATTCTGCTAAAAAGTAAAAATGATATTATTTTAATAAAAAAATAATGGAGAAAAAAATTTAATTATAGTCCTCTTTTTTTTATCTTTCTTTGTTTTGGATTCTTTTTTAGATTCAATTTTTTTTTTAGTTTCATCTCTTTCCATTTGATTTTATTTTGTTTATATATCAAATATTATGCACATTCTGTTGATTGTTATTTTCTTATCTTTTTCTCGTGTTTTTTTCTTTTAATTTTATCCCTGAACATTTTATTTTATTTTTTTCTAGATTTAGTTTTTATTTTTTTAATTGTTTTTTAATCCTTTTCTTAATATGTTTTTTTTCTTTCAGTTTTGTCTATCGGCATTTTATTTCATTTATTTTTTAATCCAATCTTGGTTCTCTTTCTTTTAATTGTTTTTTTATTATTTTTTTCTTTTAAATTTTTTATTTCATCATTTGATATTAGGCTATTAAGTTTTGAACTCTCCACTTTTTTTTCATTTTCTTTCTCTGAGATTATCTTGGATCCCTAATTAGTTAAGTTAACTTGAATTTACTCATGTTATTATTGTTTAAATGTTTTTTTTTATGTTAGAAAAAAATTAACCCGTCTAGAGCTTATCGCAAGGAAAAAAATCTATTAATTTTTTGCTACTAATGTGATTGATAGTGTGTATTGTTTGTAATTAGAACCTACACGTGTTAGCAGTAATTTAATAATTTACTAGATATATTATATGTTCATCTAATTTTCAATTTTAAAAGCTTGGGAAAATTAAATTTCATTTTTTAAAAGAAAATAAAATATTAAAAATAAATTTATTCCTGATAAATAACATTCGAAATGTTAATTAGACAATAAAGAACGTTAAAATTACTAGTATAGGAATTTGTTTGTATTTTTTAATATTTTTAGTTAATGTATTTATTTGAAAAAAAATGGATACAATAAAAATTATTGACTCGCTAAATATGAAATAAATGTACATGTTGATTCAATTTGGTATGATTTTCAATATATAAAAGCAAAAAAAAAATACTTGAAAAATAAAATTCTGTTCTTAGGACGTTTCAGAAACTGGAAAAAAAAAAAATTATTCTTGCACTTGAGAAAAATCCGAGCTAATTACTAACCTTAATTAACTAGTAGGTGCGTAACGGAAAATCAAATGTAAGAAGCAAAAGTAGTAGAAAATAAATGAATATCTAACAATTATATATATATTCATTTTTATAATACAGATTACAAATAAGTTCTATCCAAATATTTTAAGACCATTAACTTCATATTTAATTGTGCTTCCTATATTACTCAATTCATATAATTAAAAAAATTATCAATTAATTGAT
>Ga0325403_1003209_pt1 | contig 14827 bp, 4 predicted proteins | sample PopdelMetagenome_19_FD_205665 | JGI IMG/M metagenome (GOLD analysis project Ga0325403, IMG submission 205665) | Populus deltoides microbial communities from Bellville, Georgia, United States - Xylem-PdKOR-R4 | ecosystem: Host-associated > Plants > Phyllosphere > Stem > Wood/Secondary xylem...
CTCTTCACTAACGCACACGGCTAAAAAATAATTAAAATGAAAAAAGGTAAAGAAATATATTTGGCACGTGTATGACACTTGCTGGATTGTACACAAACCCATAGGAGGCTTCTAACCTCTAATGACGTCTAACACTCGTCAGTGGCGGAGCTCCAGTAACACTTTGACAACATGTTTTTTCTTTCCTTCTTTTCCTTTCTAAATGGGCTTTCTCTCTCTATTTTTTATTAGGATTGATTGGGCCGAGAGTATTGGGCTTGGTTGGGCTCCTCCTCTTCTTTGTTTTTTAGCTTTCTTTTACTTCCTTGGGCCTGGCTGGGCTTCTTCATCTTGCTCTTTAAATTTCTTCTAGTCGTCTAGGTCATTTGTTCCCTTCTTTCTTTTTTCTGAATGAGACGACAACGGAAATCTTTTGAATTTAGAAAAGTCAATTCTTTATATGATGATTGTAGTCGTCGTCGGCAGGTTTTATTTTATTGAAATGCTTGGTATACAGAATATCATCATCATCATCATCGTCATGAAGCAACAAATTCTTCCACGAGCAAAAGGAAAAGCGACACAACACATATTTTCCACAAAGACGGTGTCAAATCATGAATATTGGTTTCAACTTAAATGGCCATATTGATGTATGATATACACAAAACATCTAACGGAATATGGTGTTCTACGTCGAAGCTTAAGGCTTTTGCAGACAAGAGAATATTTGGCCATCCATCATCTTCGATCATGCAATCATGCAAAATCATCACCTCCCGAGAAATTCTGAGGAAAGCTACGTCGGCCTGCGTAAGCATCAATTATAGAAGGCAGTGATGGCCTAGCTAAGACCTGTAGAGGCCAGTGAAAGGAATATCCTGGTCAGCCCTTTTGCGTTAAAAACGTGAGATTTTTCAAATCTTTCTTTTTCTGAATATGAAATTGCTTCTTCGCATGTCGGGTTGTATTGCAGCTTCCTACCCGTAATATAAAGGTACTTTATTTGGATTATAAAGTAGGAGCAACGTGGTCCAAAGGTTGAAAATTGAAGGCTTATGGCAGGAGTTTTAATTAGTTGGTGTCAAATCAGGAATTTTCTGTCAACCGGGGACATGGAACTTCAATCAGGTTTATCTCTTAGCATTTTGATTTTGACATGAAGGTTTTTTCTTCTCAAGGCACTCTCATCGCAACTTTTGACCTCGAAAGCTAGTGGATTTGAGTGCATGGGTGGTGTTAAAGGGGGACCAATGGAATCTTGAAACTGGTACATCTTCATAGATGAGTTATGCCCAAAATTTAAGTTAACTGAGGCAATTATTTGAAAAGAGATATCCCACTAAAATAACCCTATTGCTGGTTATGAGCACCCTACTACCATGACCTAATAATGAATCAGTTGAAAGTTATTGCAGGCTTATAATAAATAAAAAGCTGAAGTGAAAAGGTATAGCTTAATTAGCGAAGTATTGAATTTGTTTTTTAGAGGTTTTTAGTTTGGGTGTTATAAATTTTAGAATTATTAGAGATTTATATAATCATTAATTTTAAAGTTTTAAAGAATTAATTAAAGTATAAATAACCTTATATAGAAATTCACAATTAAAAAATAATAAAAAAGCTCTTAAAGGGTCTGATATAGCCGGAAGCCTTTTGAGCATTCATGGTCGAGGTTGGAAGCTCGTACAAGTGGCTATACAAGACAGGTAGAACGAAGTCTCCATATCCTTAATTTGTTGCCCAATAAGCAATTGTTCTTGGGACAAAAAAATATTCCCTTCTTTTCCATGGAGACAAGCAAAAGTTCAGACCCAGGCAAAGAACGTAATCATTTGGGGGGGAGGATTTATGGGGAGAGATGGTTTTTCACTATCATTTTGTGATCATCATCTCTTGAAAAGGAAGCTTTTTTGTTGGTTGATGGAGACAACGTAAAAGGGACTATGCCTTCATGGCTTTGAACGAAAATATACACCAGTTGTGTCCACAAGGACCACACCGGCGTATATCACCTTTTAAGTACTATATTGTTTGGTATTATTTGGACCTAAGGTGAGAAAATGCATGTAGCCATCACAATAGACGTCGATGCTTGTGACCTTGCATACATATAGAGCGCATTTACACCCTTTTTTAAGCTAAATTATCAAAAACATTGAGTCAAACTATTCGTTCTTGATTATTTTTTTAGTAATATATATACGTACATATACTGATCTCCCACATCTAATATTTCCAATTTCAACTGATATAGACCTGAATAGCTTGGTATCATGTGGACCGAGATATTTTTTGGATAAGAGTGTTGTCCATATTGTTTATACCTTGCGTGTGTGTCTCTTCATAATATTTGAGCACCACGCTATTAAAATTTTGCAGCTAGCTAGGACACAAGCAAGGCAGTCCAAGTGGACAACCAGACAATAAAGTCCTTGAGAAATTTACAAGCATGTGTATAGAGCCTGAAATTCAGAAAGAAATGATTAATGAATTTTGTAGAAATGACCTCACTCCCATTAATGATGACGTCTCGGTCACTTAAGAGATAAAAATACGAAAGGAGTTTGCAATTAGTTTTTTAATAACTAAAAACACACTCTATGATTTTTGGAAATCTAATTATTATATAATAGAAAATATTACTATAACCATATATATATATATATAAAATAAACTATATTGTACTTGTTTTTAATTATAAAGATAATTATTGTGTTGTTGTGAGAATTTATCTAAACTAGTATATGCATGTTTGAAGGTAAAGAATCACTAAACCGAAGACATTGATTTGGGATTTAAGCTTGGCAATAAGATTCAATCTTCAAATTCTCTTTTGGTGGTTCTTAGTTTTTTTTTCTACAGATTCTCTTAGGCTATTCTTTCCTGAATTTTTCTTTGTGATTTCCTCCCTCTTTCTCCCTTATAAATGTCTGCTTTATTTATAGACCTTTCTCTATTTATCTTTTCAAATTCTTATCTTTTCTCTTATATTTTATCTCACGTTCTCCTCTTTTCTTTTAAATTCGCATTGTTTTTTAGATGGATTTAAACTCCCGTCTTTATCTTAGTCTCTCTTTTCCTTAATCACAATTTCACTCCCATTTTTTATTTTTTTTATTTTATTGATTTTTCTCATTTCTTATTTTTTGAGAACATATTGGAAAATTAGGGGGTAAAAAATAAGTTATTACAAATGACAATCAATTGATTTTATGTAAAGGGAATGCATCAAAAATAGGGAGAAAAAAAAACAGAAACAAAAGCTCCTCGTCCAATTAACTAACTTCTTTCTTTAAGGCTTTGTCCAAATAGATTTTTAATCACAAGTATTTACTTACTGTTTTTCATCATAATTCATTTGTGTTTGGACGCAATGTATATTGAAATTTTTTTTTTTTTGGATTTGAGGAAACCTCACCTTTCGGAAAGCGTATTTTATGGGCCCAGGTGAGGGAGTAAAACCCCGGCTGTCCCAAGCTCTTACAAGAGATACACGCCTTGACTCGAACTCGAGACATGCTGTGCAAATCTCAAACCCTTTGCCATCACGCTACGCTTCTTGGGGACAATGTATATTGAAATCTTCACACCTTACATTAGATTTTGTTCTTAAATTTAATTATTTTTTTACCGTTGTTTATAATGAATGTATCCCTTCATTAATGAACTAGCTAGTCTCGCATTCTCTCCTTGATGGACTAATTAACCACACATCCCTTCATTAACAGACTCACATTGTGTCCTTTTCTTAGAAGACTGATTGAGTATCCCCTTGGTAGACTCACCTTAAGCCCTCTCTTTAGTGGACTATTCACACATTCCCTCTCCTTGACAGATTGAATATGCATCCCCTTTTTGGTTGACCAATCACTTGTCCTCTCATTTATAAACCGATTGCGTATACTCTTGCTTATACCTCTAAATCCAACTACTACTCCCCAAGTACACTCTCCTAGTCAAATCTGGTTTACTCACCATCAACAACTGTAAAGATAAAACATACATGCATTAAATGTTCACATATTCTTCTGCCATAATAGAGCTCATTAAATGGTGTTATGACATGCTCCAACCTTAAACGAAGCCACTTGCCTCTATGAATTACATGTCAATATGTCACAAGGGGGGCTCACATTCTCTTTTTAAACCACTAATTGTAGCTTGCATCTTCTCTATAAACACACACAACACAACTTTAAGGCTTCATTTATCCTAAACTAGTATTAACTTAAGCATCAAAGATTCCTCTAAACCCAACAGAGAAATCTTTTTTGCAAGTGCTTCTGAAGCTTATGTTTGGCAATTTCAATCTCCAATTCATCAATCAGCTTTAAAAAGACCTTGATCTTTTGAGATTTTTTTTCTAAACTTATAAGTGGCATCGTCCTTGTGGAATCCTGAACAAAAGTCAGTTTAACTCCTTTTCTTTTTACATATTTTATTGTTGTTTCTATGATTGAGAACTCATAAAATCTAATATATGAAAGGTTACAAACTTTCCCATCATATATGCTCTATCAACTTCTTTAAATCTCTAATAACTAGCCTAATAGGTAGCTCCTCCATTAGCAGCATTAGTTCTACCTCCCAATATGTGTAGACAACTCTAGTTTGAGGAAGAGGTAAACTAGAGTGAGATGCAAGGGAGCATAAGAGAGTATGATCACTAGCTTAGCCAACATAAAAATAGCTCTTGCTGTCATGAAAGACATTCTCCAAGCATCTTGTTCCTCATGGAATCCAGTTCCTCTAAGAACCAACAACCATGTTTTTCTCCAAGTATCATATTCTTTCAAGAACCACACCTCACAGGCAATATTAATTCTTGTTATATGTTTTTATTTAAAAACCAATAATTAATATAAAAAACATGTTTTCAACAACACAAAGTTTATGAATTCTATTACATTTAGTTTTTATTCAGGAAATTAATATACTGCTAATAAAAAATATATATATGTTTCCTCCAAAATAAGAAAAAATACATGAATAAGAAAAGGAGATTTCGCCTAATTAATTTTCTTTTCCTGGATTATTATAAAGATAAATTAAAAAAAAATCGAAAACTGTCCCCGGCCCAGTATCACGAAGATACACTAGCTAGTTTGTAATTAATACATGGATGCCGGATTGTTTGAAAATACATGGAAAGCTGTTATAAAAATTGCTTGCAACTTGAAAGATATCTAAAGTTGACTATTTTAAAGCAATTAATCGACATCAAAATCAATCGATGGTCATATCGATCAAATTGATTTAAAGGCAGCCTACTTTATTCTCCTGGGCTGTTTTTTTTTAATGATGATGATCATTACAAAAGACATAAAGCCCTTAATATGTTGCTTTTTACAGAACATTAACCTAGCTAGGTGGGGCGGATAATCAAGTGGTATCAGCTGTAGATCACATAAGCTCGAGTTAATTGGATCATAATCTAAGATCGTTGGGTCAACAGCACAAAAATGTAGTGCCCTTTATGCCTTGTGATTTTCCCGATTCATGTTAGATCTCTGTCCCAGTACTAGCTAGGCCTATCATAAACCAACCCTTTTCTTAAACTTGAAAATATACTTCAAAAATGTGTCTGGGATGTTGTCCTCGACAGGATAATATAAATAAAAATGAATACCAATAAATGAGATTAGACTACACTATACTATAGAATATTAGATTCGAGTGTGTGTAGAACAAGACAAGATCAAAAAGTTTTTTTTGCCTTGGGAACAACTTGGGATCGATAGATCATTATCCTGTTCAAAGTTTATTCAAAACACTTAATAATTTATCCTCATCCTATTCTAAGTGTATGTCAAACACATCACAATTTGTTTTTTCTTCAGGGAAAATTGCTAGCAGAATCTGCCCTCATGGAAGTGTCAAATATTCTCCATTGCTGTTCTATGAAACAGCACATAACCTTGCCTATCGGTCAGCATATTATTTTTCTCTTCACGCAAAACATCATGAGACAATCTTATACATCAAGCCACCCTCTAGTATTAAGAAACCGTTTGAAAACGTGGTTCCTTTAAATTTTAATTTTTTTTGTTAAAAGTTTTTTTTTTATGTTTTCAGATAGTTTTGGTGTGCTCATCTCAAAAATAATTTTTTAAAAATAAAAACATATCATTTAATACATTTATAAACAAAAACCACTTTGAACCGCAACCAATACCATAATTTCAAACAGACTCTAAATCCTTGATCGAGTGTAAAAAAAGAACCTTAGATGAGCCTCGAAACACGGTTACATAAAATTTCTAATAACCTCCCCATAATCAGATCCTATCTTCATAGAAACATGCTAATGTTCTAAAACAATCTGAATTCCAAGTTTACGAGAATAAGATAAATTATATATTGATATCTTACTTAACATTTTAAGTTATTGGATTGAGATTTTTTTTGATATTGTATCAAAACTTTGATGACCAAACAGTAACGAGTTTGAATCTTATTATTTTTATTTATTTAATAAAAATTAAGTATAAGGTTGTGAATTTATGGAAGTTTCAAACTCAAAAAGCTTTCACTTGAGGAAATATGTTAAAGAATAATATAAATAATATCTTGATATCTCATTTAACAACTTAAATTATTAGGTTGAGATGATTTTTTGACAAGATAACCTAATTTAGGAACCATTTTAGTAGTTTCACCACTGTAGATAGAGAAACCAACCACCCAATCCCCATCTTCTCTTCTGATAAGTACACCAGCTCCTGCCTTCCCCAGAATCCCAAGTGAGTTGCCATCCGTATTGAGCTTCCACCAAATCTTGACCGGGAAAAGACCAGGCAACCAACCAGATTCCATCCAAAGGCATAGAACCAGTATGTGTATCGAAAGCTTGTTGACAGACTTTATTAAACATAAGAATCTGTTGAACTTGAACAAATTGCATCTTATACCCTTCGAATATCACCATGTTTCTGGTTTTCCAAGTAGTCCCAGCAGGCATTAGTGAATGCCCTGCACCGATCGGTTTAGTTTATCACTTGGAAGCCACTTTTCCAACTAAAACGAAGCACCATACCCCTTACCTACACGCCATCTGAAACCATCTTTTAGAATTGGAGCGCATTTCATTATCCCCTTACAACAGCTTGAAGAATTCTAAGGAGTGGTAACAATGTTATATTACAATCACGAGCAGCCCTGAAGCCTAATCCACCTTCCTTCATCGGAGAAGTAAATTAACAAGGTGAACTCCCTCTAATCTAGAGTTCCATTCCATGGAAGATCTCCGGCGCCTACCCTATCCACCTCGTTACACATGCTCCGAGGGAGCCAACAAGTCTGCATGAATACACTGGAATAGCCGAAATTGTATCCTCAAGTAGAGATGGTTTTGGTATTACGGTAACTTCTGTATTTTACCTAACCTCGTACAAAAAATTGTTTGGTTATAACTTATCCTCAAATAGATTTTAGGTGCAAAATGTAAAATCCATAAACATTTGGGACCATCTCAAACATTAACTGAAATTTTAAGGATCAAACAGTTAATGCCTTACAAACACACAGGCCATATATCTTGAAGAGAGATCAAATCCTCTTCTCTCTAATGGCTTACAAACACACAGGCCATTGATCTTGACCTGAGCACCTGAACCAGTCATTCCACAACACACACAAACCAACCTCCCTTGCAACCTCTCTTCCACATCTCCTCGCTATCAAAACCACCAAACTAGCCTCTATCCAAAGCGATAGCAAAAACCCGAACCACCCACCATCACCAGCATCAACCCACCATCAGCCCCTGATTTAACCGAGGTCACTCACCCACCTTCATCATCGTCTCAGCGTGAGCCACCACTCTATAGTTCAAACCAAACCCACGCCAGCGCCACCAGTCTTCCAACCAGCCGAACCCACTTTAATATTTTTAATTTTAATATTAATATATCAAAATTATTAAAAAAAATATCTAAAAAATATTAATTTTAATTTTTTTAAATAAAAAATAATTTTAAAAAAAAATCCAAACTAAAAAATCGCACTTTTAATTGTTGATTGTTTTCATATATGTTTAGTTATCGAGGATGGATGAGCAAATAGTTTTATTTATATCCTTATATTTTTCATTTGGTAAATTAATGTTTATATATGTTGTTTTAATTTGTTCAATTCATCTTTTTTTATATATATAATAGATTGGTGTAGCGTCTTTGGAGAAATTGGAAGCTATGCATACAGCAGGTTAAAGGGGAATTAGATGGGTTTTGTATGTGTAGTTGTTGAGTACATGTATATATATAAAAATTTTATTTAATTTTATTTAATTATAAAAATATATTGAAAAAATTTATATATATAATTTTTTCATTAATAAAAATATGTAATTCGCGGCAAAACACGCTTAAATTATCTAGTATGAACCAAAAAAAAATAAAAAAAATATCATTTTAATTTGACCTGAAATGTAAACAAAATTACTCTACATCCATGGCGTTTACTAAGAGATAATCAAAAGACAAGCCCCTCTTCCTTTTTAAGTATTATACAACAACATCCACTTAATTAACCGAATAATTAAGTTTTTTTCCCTTCTAAATTCCAGTATTTAAAAGCTATTAAATCTTGACTAATTCGATCAAGGATCTACTAAAAAATAAAACTCTCCCAACAATAATATGCTTTATATATGAAGCTTGAATTCAAAATCTTATTTAAAAAAGCCACTTGAAAATTAAACGAATATATTGAGAGCACCTTTTTCATCCCTTTCACCGGCCTTAATGCTTCCTCCCTTTTGTCTATATAAATAAAACAAACAAATATTAAACAAGTAATTTATTAGTTATGCACGTTAAATCAAGTGCGATTGTTTTTACATATTTTTTAAAGTATTTTTTAAAATATATTAAAATAATATTTTTTATTTTTTTAAAATTTCTATCTTACATCATCACATTAAATTAATCTAAAAACATTAAAAAAAATTAAAACAAACTACTTGTAAAATTACGTGTGGAGGTGGTCATTTCCTCTGCTTAGAATATTAAAGCAAACCCTAATTTAGAAACTCTGTCATGTCAGTCATACCAAAAACATATAGATATTTCAGGCTATCCCATCTGTCTGCTAAGAATAATTAATGGTTAACTTTAGACATTTAAGAACTCATAAGATTGATTAGAAGTTGATCTTTTGATCTTTTAATGGGTCCTTTCTACAGATCTTCTCCTAAACAAGTAGTTAGCTAGCATTATTTATTTGGATTTACACAGCTAATAAATATTCTAGAGGCAGGCAGCTCTTACGACATGATGTTTTCTTTCACATCCCGCAAGTAGTTGTTCGTCATGCATGTCCCAAGATCCTCATGGCCCATTATTGACTGCATGCTCATTGCAGTAATTACTTAATATTTTAGAAAAAAGCCTTCAGGTCAAGCTAGATATAAGAAAAAGAAAAACCAGCCATCTTTGTCATCGAGTCACTGCATGTCCACAGAAAGCAGTGGGATTTTTCGATGAATGTTGTCTGGCATCCATGGTTTCCCATTGAGAAAAGGAAGTGGCCAAATTGGACGAAGGACAGCCAAAAAGAGGTAGGCCAGGAAATGTCTATCTGGCTACGTATTTTCCAAGTCTTTTTGCCTGAGGTGTGACTGTCGGTCGTGGATGCGTCCATCAATGGCCCCAATCATTGAAGCTTCCTTCATTGATGTGTTCTGGCTTTTGGTATTCTCCACTAATAATTAAATTACATGACAATTCCAATATTGCTGCTTTAATTTCCATTAAGCAGCATCTCATATACAGTGTTTATAGCGTAATTTAGATTTTCTAACAGGAGAATGAGTGATGAAAACTAGTCCCTTCCATATCTAGATGGTTTTATTTATTTATTTTTTAAAAAAACTCCATTGTTATATGATATAAGAAAGCTACTCCTTGTTATGTGGTCCGAAATCCTTTGAATCTCTGATTAATTCAAAAACAAAATCTCGTACATGTCTACAAATGCAAAAATAAAAAATCAATCAACAGTTAAGCGCTAGCTGTTACATTTTTTCATGACAAAAAAGTTCATTAAGAAAACAAGAAGAAGAACCACTTGGAAAACCCAAAAGAAAAGATTGGATAACCTAGAAAATATCGATTGGAAATATATAAGGTTGAGTATCCTAGGATTCATGTTAACCTAGGTATGATGTCTTAAATTGTAGCCAGTTCAAAACGTGGAGGATTCATTGTATTGGTCTTAGTTCCATAGAAACCCACTTCTTATTGGGTGGAGACCACCTATACAAAAATTTATTAGGTCAAATATATTACCCACATTATTAATAAAACTAAATCAATAAATATTTGATATAGATAAAAACACTAGCACTAAAATTAATATATAAACAATGCAATATATTTAAAAAGTCTCATGCATCATTGATATCTATGCAACACTAACATAATATATAAACAATCTAATGTGTTTTAATTAAGAGCTTTATACACTAAGATAACATTAACATCCTAAATGTTTATAGCCCGTATCCAGTGGTGGAGCTAGAGTTTTTTAAATAAAAGGTTAAATTATTAACAAATACTATATTATATAGACATGTATTATAAATTAATTCGAAACAAATATATTAACTCATATAAAGCAAAATTAATTTTAAAATGAAAAATTTACATTATAATTGTTCTTTTTGAGTTTTTATAATAACAAAATTCAGTTGAGTTACATAAAAATTGTAAATCTTCCATATGAAATTCATGGTAAAATACACATCAATTCATCAAAATCCATTTCACACCCCATTACCATGTAGCATGCTATACATAATGCATGGATATGGATCAGGATTGATAGTTTAAATTTATCATGACAAATCATTTTTAAAAACAACAAAAATTGTTTTTTTCTTTTTTTTTTAAAGAAAAAACCAACATGCACTGATTAAAATCAGGCTTGCACACACGTGTTAATTCTTCTCCAACAAAACACAAATTGTCTGACGAAAACAAAAAAAAAAAGAAAAATAAAATAAAATATGAATTATTTAATCATCTGTCCTGATTATTTATAGGAAGGCACAAGGAAATTAACATCATAAAAAGAACCAATCTCAAGCTAAAACAATTTTAATTCTGCAAATATCAATCTTTACTTGCTGACAACAATTTGAATGCTTGCTAGTTCATCTCGTGAAAAATTTTAGTTTCATATCTAACCAATTCAATTGGAAATGATATAACCTTTAATTATTTCAAAACAATCAAATCAATGCCTATTGTTCAAAATCTTGCAGTCTAATCCACTACCATTCATCTTTAATTGATTCAAAATATTATATATATCAAAACCTTTATAAACCTTAATATTTTTAATAACTAATTATAAAAGAACAAAATTAAAATTAAATAATGAAATAAATAAAAAATGAAAAAAATTTACCTAAAGTTGCTTAACTGAACTTGAAAAAAAATTTGTATAAGGAAGAGAGCAGCTAAAAAAAGAAGTAGAAAAGCTCTTGAATAGTTAGCAGAAAAAAAAAAGAAAAGAAAAGGGAAAAGTTTGAGGAAATGAGAAATGAGCTGGGGTGCTGCACATATATTATATATATTATTTATTACATTAAGACACAAGTAAACAATAATAACAATGTGTATCAACCCCTCACTATATTATTATATTAATATTCTAATATAAAAAATATTTTTAAAAAAATTAAGGAGGCAATTGCCCCCTTTTGCTCCTACGTGGCTCCGCCACTAGTTGTATCATAAACACACATAGCATCATCATGAATGTCTTGCTACCAGGAACTAAAGAAGCATATATCATATCTATCACATACAATCATTACCCATACATGTAGTTGTAATAATCTCCTTCCAATTAATATATCTTTTCAGATGATATCTATATTTTACTTCATATTCTCTAAGAACATTTCTAAAATGAGTGACACTAAGAAAAACCTAACAGTTAATAAACTTAATCGATCCATCAACACTCACCTTAAATGTCTTGCAATTAAACCAATTGTAGGATCAACAATCTTCTTTTTATACTTTTTTTAATCCCTTTTACTTTCATCTTCATCACCTCCATCACTATTACTAGAAGTTCCATTACCTTCAACATCAATATTATTTTTATTACCATTTAACTTCCATTTATTTTCTAAATATGCTACACCGTCCAATATTTGACCAAAACAAGCATCTCCTTATAAACTATCAATCTATTCATCTTCATTTGCATTCAAGAATTCAAACTCTTTCTTATCTGAAGGAATATAATCTTCATCATCTTTACTAGAACCATCTTCCTAATAATCTTTCTCATATTTAATACCACCTTCTTCACTTTTCATATAATAATCTCAACTACCTGCACATTTACTAGAACTACCGACACCCACTTAAAAATCAACAACATATTTTTTTTCATCACTACCAATGCCCATAGATGCAGTTGCACCCTATTCAGTACCAAATTAAATGCCATCATTATCATTATCAAAATCTAAACCTTATTCTCCAATAACCAATATAAATTTATTACCATTATTTTTTAACAATATTTTATTCTAAAAGACCTACCAGCAACATTTAGATTTCATGCATAACACTTAATCATTTTCATTTGTAGTGGAGCAGTATAAGGATCAACATCCATATAAATATGGATTTCTTTAGGAGTGAGCAAAAAAAATCAAAAAACCGATTAAACTGAAAAAACCGAACAAAAAATAATTACCCCTAGATTTCTTCTTCTCTTTCTACTTCATGCATATTCAATGTTTGCACTATCGAGACATTATCTGCTAATGTCATCAACTAATGTCATCCTTTATATTAGACTCATATGAGTCAACATCATAAACTTGCTTACAAATGAACAACAAGTCTATGTAAAACATATGCCCAAACAAGCAAGTTCTTATAAATTATAAAGCAATTTCATGATGTACAATAACACTGAGTATTTTTTTTCCTATAAAATTAAACACTAATTAAATATTTTACAACAAAAGAATACAAAATAGGGTTATATGAACAATAACCTTAATTTTAATTTGAGGATTTTTTTAGGTTTTCAAGAAAACAATCCAAATTATTTTTCCACTTTTTTGAACTTCTTTGACTTTTTGAACATCATAGATTGAACCAAAAAAAAACTTAGGGATATACAGGTTCAACAATAACCTTAATTTTATGAATTTGTTTTTGTTAAATCAAGAACACCAAACAATATTCTAAGAAAATAACAATAATTAACAATCATTAAACCCACTAACTCAATTATTGAAGTCTTGATTTGAGAAAACAAGTGAGATGACATATTTTTTTGTTGTCTCATTCTCAATGAAAATAGTATATGAGAGAAATTCCACAACCTAATGATGTATATAGACACCTAGATACCCTAAAAAAGAATTGTCTACGAATGATCAAAACTTTAATTTTGTAGAATTTTAGGTTCAACCAAGCTGAGATTTGCACAAATTCTATAGAGCTTTACTTGGAAATCATATGAGAGAAAGTGGGACAGGATTGTGTTTGTGGTTTGCCGAGTTTGTGGATATAATATATAGGAGGTTAGTTTGGTCATTTTGCACGATTTGAAATTTTTTTATTAATTGATGATGTTTTCTATAATTTACAAAATAATAAAGGTAAAGTGTAAAATAGAGTAAACTATAGAATACTCAAGTTAATTTTTTTTATTTCAATGTCAAATTTGATCATCATTCTTATTATTGCTATTTGTTTTGTTCTAGATCCTTTTTTAATAAAATTTTTTTTTCCAATTTCATCCCTCAATATCTTATTAAAAACAAATTTGGCTTCATGATTTTTTTTTCACTACCAGAAATTCGCTAAATACCAATGGATTTACCGACGGAATATTTCGGTCGGTAATTTGAGGTCGGAATTACCAACGGAAACTTTTCCGTCTGTAATTCAGTCGGTAACTACCGACGGAATATTTCCGTTGGTAGTTACTGACAGAAATACGGACAGAAAAGTTGCCGTCGGTAGTTACCGACTGAATTACGAACGGAAAAGTTTCCGAATTAAAAAAAAGACGGGTCGCTGACATGGAGGTTTTGGCAAGTCATTTTTTTCCGACGACATCACCGACGGATTCAAAAACGATAGCCCGTACAGTGACGTGACCGTTGCACCGTTTACATTACTGACGGACTCACCGAGGGATTTGAAATGGCAGATCCGTACGGTGATGTGTCTATGTTTTCATCAGAATCACAGACGTAATCACCGACTGATGCACCGAAGGAATATCCGTCGGTGAATCCGTCGGTAAAAGTTAATATATGTCAGCTCTGCCGACCCTCTCCTCCCCTATTTCTCCTTCTTCTTCCTAATCCCAACTCTCCCCATCTGCAAACAACCAGCCCCCCCTCCAAAAAAAAAAAGTCTTCCTCATATCAGCACAACAAGTTATATTTCTTGAAGTTTTGTGGTCACAACATCCGTGTTCTGATTTACCGAAGGATTTTATCAATTTTTGTAAGTAATTCTTTCTTTTTAAATTTTAATTTTTAATTAAATGTCAATTTTATCATTTTTTTAGTATATGTATTTTGTTAGCAAATGTACATGTTTTATTGTTATTTCTCAAACAAACTTGTAGTATATGAATGTATAATTCTATACTTGTTATGGTTTGTTTTAGATTTTTTAAGATTGTATTTGTTTGTAAACTGTTAAAACTTTATGGAACTATCAAAGTACATGTGCTGTTTTGAAATAATTAATAGCTTACTTAATGGGTCCGTTTAAAGTTTTGTCAATGGTATTGCGGAGTGGTAATTTCTGTAAATTTATATATTTTAATTTGTATGGACGTTGAT